>OLSI01001550.1_pt1 | contig 15154 bp, 8 predicted proteins | sample 1672661 | NCBI WGS metagenome assembly OLSI01 (sample SAMEA3136711, study PRJEB25190) | human gut metagenome | biome: human gut; feature: human-associated habitat; material: faeces | place: Austria | collected 2013 | reverse complement strand
TCTACCTGACGAGGTGCACGTCCCACATAAAGCTCAGGCTTAAGGTTCTTTTCGATATCAGCTTTTGTCAATCCGAATGCAGGATCTGCAGCGATTAAGTCTACGAGGTTATTCTCTTTTCCCTCTTCCTTTACTGTCTTTCCTGCCTGCATTGAGAGCTGTCTGATCTTCTCATGGAGCTCCTGACGATTTCCGCCATTCTTTACAGCATCCATCATGATGTTCTCTGTTGCCATGAATGGTATCTCTGCCATAAAGTGCTTTTCAATAACCTTTGGATATACTACCAGTCCATCCACCACATTGAGGCAGAGGTCAAGGATTCCGTCTATTGCAAGAAAGCCCTCAGGTATTGAAAGACGCTTGTTTGCTGAATCGTCAAGCGTTCTCTCAAACCACTGTGTAGCCGAGGTAATTGCAGGATTCATTACATCTGCAAGAACATATCTTGAAAGAGATGCTATTCTCTCACTTCTCATAGGATTTCTCTTATATGCCATGGCTGATGAGCCAATCTGGTTCTTCTCAAACGGCTCCTCTACTTCCTTAAGATGCTGGAGCAGTCTGATGTCGTTTGACATCTTTGTAGCTGATGCAGCGATGCCTGCGAGCACATTTACTACTCTGGTATCTACCTTACGGGAATATGTCTGGCCAGACACCGGATAACAATCCTTAAATCCCATCTTCTTTGCGATCATTGGATCTATCTTGTCTATTGTCTCATTGTCTCCGTTGAAGAGCTCAAGGAAGCTGGCCTGTGTTCCTGTAGTGCCCTTTGAGCCAAGGAGCTTTAATGTTCCCTGCACATACTCTAAATCCTCGAGATCCAGCATAAACTCATTTAGCCACAGTGTGGCACGCTTTCCAACTGTTGTCGGCTGTGCCGGCTGGAAATGTGTAAATGCAAGAGTTGGCTGATTTTTATACTTATCAGCAAAGTTTGCAAGCTCTGCAATAACACTTATAAGCTTTTTGTGAACAAGCTTTAATGCTTCATTCATGATGATGATATCTGTATTGTCACCTACATAGCATGAGGTTGCTCCAAGATGTATAATTCCTGCGGCCTTAGGGCACTGCTGTCCATATGCATAGACATGGCTCATTACATCGTGACGCACAAGCTTCTCACGCTCCTTTGCCACATCATAATTGATGTCATCCACATGTGCCTTTAATTCATCAATCTGTTCCTGTGTGATAACCGGCTTGCCATCCTGTGAAAGCCCAAGCTCCATCTCAGTCTCTGCAAGAGCAATCCAGAGCTTTCTCCAAGTGGTAAATTTCATATCCTGCGAAAAAATATACTGCATCTCTTTGCTGGCATAGCGCTCAGAAAGAGGACTTGTGTATCTGTCTGTACTCATATTGTCTCCTTTATTAGCGATTAAGCATTTTTCTCTCGAGGTCTATTTCTTTATCAAAATACTCGCCTCTGATATCATCCTTCGGTGGCTCCATCGGATATTTTCCTGTGAAACAGCCCATGCAGATTGGCAGTCCCTCTACCATCTCATGAAGTCTGTCAATTCCAAGGTAGCCTAAAGAATCTGCACCTATAATCTGTCTGATATCCTCAATAGTCCTGTTGTAAGCGATAAGCTGCTCTCTTGCAGGAATATCTGTACCGAAATAGCAAGGCCATAAAAATGGCGGTGAACTGATGCGCACATGCACCTCTGTGGCACCCGCCTCTCTTAACATACGCACTATTCTGTCTGAGGTTGTTCCTCGCACAATTGAATCATCAATCATAACAACTCTCTTGCCCTTAACAGCCTCCTTTAATACATTGAGCTTTATCTGCACGCTTGATTCACGGCTTGACTGCTTAGGCTTGATAAATGTCCTGCCGACATAACCGTTCTTGACAAATGCCGTGCCATATGGAATGCCCGACTCAAGTGAATAACCAAGAGCAGCGGCATTTCCTGATTCCGGTACTCCTGTCACGATATCAGCCTCAACCGGTGAATCCATTGCAAGGAATCTACCAGCCTTGATACGGCTGCCATACACGCTTACTCCGTCAATATGGCTGTCAGGTCTTGCGAAATAAATGTATTCAAATACACATCTGGCCTGTTTTTCAGGGGCAAGTGCCATAGTCATATCAGACTCAATGCCCTTTTCAGGAGTGATGGTGATAACCTCTCCCGGCTCTACATCCCTGACAAACTCTGCACCGATTGTATCAAGCGCACAGGTCTCAGATGTAACGATATATGCATTGTCTCTCTTTCCGATGCAAAGAGGCTTAAAACCAAATGGGTCTCTGGCTGCAATAAGCTTTCTCGGGCTCTCGACAACAAGCGCATAGGCTCCCTTAAGCTTCTGGCAGGCACGTCTGACCGCCTCCTCCGCTGTTTTTGAGTTGAGACGTTCTCTTGCGATATGATAAGCTATAACCTCAGAGTCGATTGTGGTCTGGAAAATTGCTCCTGTATACTCAAGCTCCTTGCGAAGCTCCTTTGCATTAATGAGGTTTCCGTTGTGTGCCATGGCAAGTGTGCCCTTGACATAATTTAATACGAGAGGCTGTGCATTCTCACGTGTTGATGAGCCAGCTGTTGAATAGCGCACATGTCCCACTCCGATATCACCCTTCATAGGCTCTAAGATATCAGGAGTAAACACCTCATTTACAAGGCCCATACCCTTGTGTGTTGTCACCTTTCCCTTTGGTCCGTGTGTATCACTCACTGCAATACCACAGCTTTCCTGTCCTCTGTGCTGAAGCGCAAAAAGGCCATAATAGATAGTGGATGCGACATTTCCTCCATCAAAATCATACATGCCGAACACACCACACTCCTCATGAAGCTCATCAAATACATGGTTATGCTCGTCAATATCAGAACACCTTTTTAATTTTGTACCGGTATGACTTTTTGTATCTATACTAGTATTTATATACTGATTTATGTTATTGTCCTGGTTCATAATATCTCCGTTTATAATTGCGAAATAGTAACGCGGAATAAATAATATATTAGCGGCTGAATTTGCTTCCTGTAAGAAGCTCAAATGCCTCTTTATATTTCTCTACAGTCTTCACAACAACCTCATCAGGTAAAAGAAGGTCATTGTCAGGATTTGCCTTGAGCCAGTCTCTTACATACTGCTTGTCAAATGAAGGCTGTCCCTGTCCAGGCTTATATCCATCAAGTGGCCAGAAGCGTGAGCTGTCAGGTGTGAGCATCTCATCGGCAAGCACTACCTCACCCTGCTCATTTAAGCCAAACTCAAACTTGGTATCTGCGATGATGATGCCCTTTGTAAGAGCATACTCTGCACATTTCTTGTAGAGAGCAATTGTATAATCGCGAATCTTCTCTGCGTACTCTCTGCCCTTCTCAGGATAAATCTTCTCTAATACTTCTACTGATTTTTCGAATGAGATATTCTCATCATGATCTCCAAGATCAGCCTTGGTAGATGGTGTATAAATAGGCTCAGGGAGCTTATCAGACTCAACAAGTCCCTCCGGAAGTCTGATTCCGCAGACTGTACCGTTCTCCTGGTAGCTTGCCCAGCCGCTTCCTGTGATATATCCACGAACTATACACTCGATCGGAAGCATCTCAAGCTTCTTGCAGAGCATGCTGTTTCCGTTGAATCTGTCCTGACTGAAGAACTCCGGCATATCCTTTGCGTCTACTGAAATCATATGGTTAGGAACGACATCCTTTGTGAATTCAAACCAGAACTTAGACATCTGTGTGAGGATGGCTCCCTTGTCTGTAATTTTATTCTTTAAAATATGGTCAAAAGCGGAAATACGATCTGTTGCGACCATAATAAGGCTGTCCCCGTTATCATATACTTCTCTTACTTTTCCTTCTTTGAATGGTTTAAATTCCTGCATGATTGTCCTCCATCTTATGTGTAATTTATTTTACAAATCAAATGCTACCTTTAAATTATATACCAGCTCAATTTGTAAAGTCAACGTATATTATAAGTTTTTTTAAATAATTTTGCACCATTAATAAGCAATTCTTATATTTATTATTATATCTTTAATATATCAAAACAAAAGCTCCGGTTCAAACCCTTTGTCTGCGCCGGAGCCTATATAATACAGATTTTATTTAACGATAAGTGACTTTCCTGTCATCTCTTTTGGCTGTGGAAGTCCCATAATCTCAAGCAGTGTCGGAGCGATATCTGCAAGACATCCGCCCTCACGAAGCTTGTAAGAAGGGTCAGCGTTTACAAGAATGAAAGGAACAGGATTGGTTGTATGAGCTGTATGAGGTTTTCCTGTCTCATAATCAATCATCTTCTCTGCGTTTCCGTGGTCAGCACAGATGAATAATACTCCATCCACATCCTTGATTGCCTGGACTGCATCACCTACGAGTGAATCAACTCTCTCAACAGCCTTTACAGCAGCCGGAATCACACCTGTATGTCCAACCATGTCAGGGTTAGCAAAGTTGATGATAATAACATCATACTTATCTGACTTGATAGCCTCAACAAGATCCATTCCAACCTCAGGAGCGCTCATCTCAGGCTTTAAGTCATATGTTGCAACATCCTTAGGACTGTTTACAAGAAGACGTGCCTCATCGATATTCGGCTCCTCTACTCCACCATTAAAGAAGAAGGTTACGTGTGCATACTTCTCTGTCTCTGCGAGACGAAGCTGTTTCTTGCCATTTGCTGCAAGATACTCACCAAATGTATTCTTGATTTCTTCCTTCTCAAAAGCGATAAGCTTGTTAGGAATTGACTCGTCATAATCCTTGAAGCATACAAATGTTGTCTTAAGGAATGGGCGCTCAAAGCCTGTAAACTTATCATCGCAAAATGCTCTTGTCATCTCACGAGCACGGTCCGGACGGAAGTTGAAGAAGATAACAGAATCATTGTCCTTTACCACAGATACCGGTGTGCCATCCTCGTTTGTGATAACTGTAGGAAGCACGAACTCATCTGTAACGTCATTTGCGTATGACTCCTCCATAGCCTTTACAGGGCATGTAGCTTTTACGCCTTCACCCTTAGTGAGTGAATCATAAGCCTTCTGCACACGATCCCAGTTGTTATCTCTGTCCATTGCATAGTAACGTCCCGAAAGAGATGCAATCTTTCCTACACCGATTTCCTTCATCTTGGCGAGAAGCTGCTCGATATAGTCCTTGCCTGATGCAGGAGGTGTATCACGACCATCAAGGAAGGCGTGTACATATACTCTGTCAAAATTCTCTTTCTTGCAAAGCTCAAGAAGTCCGTAAAGATGCTCGATATGGCTGTGAACTCCACCATCTGAAAGAAGTCCCCAAAGATGCAGATCAGAGTCATTCTTCTTGCAGTTTTCGATTGCAGAAATTAATACCTTGTTCTTGAAGAAATCACCATCAGCAATTGCCTTTGTGATTCTTGTAAGATCCTGATATATGATACGGCCTGCGCCGATATTCATATGTCCTACCTCAGAGTTTCCCATCTGTCCGTCAGGAAGTCCAACTGCAAGACCTGAAGCTGCGCCCTTTACAAAAGGACACTCTGCCATCAATTTATCCATAACAGGGGTATTTGCCATAGCTATGGCATTTCCCTCTTTGTGGTCACTTAAGCCGTAACCATCAAGTACCATTAATACTACCGGTTTCTTACTCATTTATATTTCCTCTATTCTTCATATGAGGCTTGCAAAATGCTCTATCACAGTGACATATGCAAGCTCACAAAAAATTTCATTACATAATAAATGCCACTAAATGCAGCTAAGCTGGTGAATTTAGTGACATTTAGTTATTGTGATTGTCAAATCAAATATTAAATTATGATTTAATAATTACTTGTAGTTTACGATCTTTCCAAAATCAGCCTTGAGTGAAGCGCCACCAACTAATCCACCGTCGATGTCAGGCTTTGCAAAAAGCTCTGCTGCATTTCCTGCATTTACAGATCCGCCGTACTGGATACGAACTGAATCTGCTGTAGCCTGATCATAAATCTCTGCTACACACTCACGGATTGCACCGCAAACCTCCTGAGCCTGGTCAGAAGTAGCTGTCTTTCCTGTTCCGATTGCCCAGATTGGCTCGTAAGCGATAACCATGTTTGCAACATCTGATGCAGCAACACCTGCGAGATCTGACTTAATCTGAAGTCTGATCCAGTCAAGTGTAACACCGCTCTCTCTCTGCTCAAGTGTCTCACCACAGCAAAGGATTGGTGTAAGTCCAGCCTCGATAGCCTTCTTTACCTTCTTGTTGAGAAGTGCGTCATCCTCTTTGAAGTAATCTCTTCTCTCTGAATGTCCGATGATAACATACTTAACGCCTGCATCAAGAAGCATCTCTGCTGAGATTTCTCCTGTGTAAGCACCCTTCTCCTCGAAGTACATATTCTCTGCTCCAACAGCAACATTTGTACCCTTTAATGCTTCTACAACAGGTACGATGTCGATTGCAGGTACACAGTAAACAACTTCAACATCATCTGAAACTACGAGTGGTTTTAACTCTTCTACTAATTTAACAGCCTGGCTTGGAGTCATGTTCATCTTCCAGTTGCCGGCTACAATTTTCTTTCTTGCCATTTTATATCTCCTTGTATTTGTATACAAATATTTTTTGCCTGCGGCTCGATTTCATTAAGTTGCTTTCGGCCTATTTATCATCAGCACAAGCTACACCAGGAAGCTCCTTGCCCTCAAGGAACTCAAGGGAAGCACCGCCACCTGTTGAGATGTGGCTCATCTTGTCGCCAAGTCCCATCTGGTTAACTGCTGCAGCTGAATCTCCACCACCAATGATTGTGATAGCATCTGATTTAGCAAGTGCCTCTGCTACTGCAAGTGTACCTGCTGCAAGTGTTGGGTTCTCAAATACACCCATTGGTCCGTTCCATACAACAGTCTTAGCTGATGCAACAGCGTCAGCGAAAAGCTTGCGTGTCTTAGGTCCGATATCACAGCCCTCACGGTCTGCAGGCATCTTGTCATAATCATATGTCTCTGTCTCTACAGGAGCATCGATTGGATTTGGGAAATCCTTGATTGTAACTGCATCAACAGGAAGAAGAATCTTCTTTCCAAGTTTCTCTGCTTTTGCAAGCATCTCTTTACAGTAATCAATCTTTGTCTCATCAAGCATTGAGATACCAATCTCATAGCCCTGTGCTTTAAGGAATGTGTATGCCATTCCACCACCGATGATAAGTGTATCAGCCTTCTCGAGGAGGTTGTCGATAACATTGAGCTTGTCAGCTACTTTAGCTCCGCCAAGAATAGCTACGAAAGGACGTACAGGATTCTCTACTGCCTTGCCAAGGAAGTCAATTTCCTTCTGCATAAGGTATCCAACAACATTCTCTCCACCCTTAGCTGTGATGAACTTTGTAACACCTGCTACAGAAGCATGTGCTCTGTGAGCAGAACCGAAAGCGTCACATACATATACATCAGCAAGGTCAGCAAGCTCTTTTGCGAATGCATCTCCGGCTTCCTGTGGCTTTGTCTCCTCTTTGCCTCTGAAACGTGTATTCTGAAGAAGAACTACATCTCCCTCTTTCATCTCTGAAACAGCCTTTGTTGCAGCCTCACCTGTTACGTTGTAGTCAGCTACAAATGTAACCTTCTGTCCAAGCTTAGCCTCAAGAGCTGCAGCTACAGGAGCAAGTGACTCACCCTCGTTTGGTCCGTTTTTAACTTTTCCAAGGTGTGAGCAAAGGATAACCTTTCCACCGTCCTTGATTAATTTCTGGATTGTTGGAAGAGCTCCGTTGATACGGTTCTCATCTGTGATTTTTCCGTCCTTAAGTGGCACGTTGAAGTCACATCTAACGAGAACTCTCTTGCCTTTTACGTTGATATCATCAATTGATTTCTTGTTTAATGACATAATATGTCCTCCCTTATTTCAAGGCATAAGCCATGTGGCCACGCCATATTGTACATATTAAAAATATAATTAATTCTACAATTCACAGATATTCAAAAGAAATAGCCATGCTTTAAAAAAGAGGCGCGGTTCAATTAAGACCGCGCCCCTTGAGTAGTCTTGAGATATACTGTTCTTGTGGGTACAAGAATTAAGCTAACTCTGAGAAGTACTTGATTGTACGAACCATCTGAGATGTGTAGCTGTTCTCGTTATCATACCAAGAAACAACCTGTACCTCGTACAGATCGTCAGAAACCTGGTTAACCATTGTCTGTGTTGCATCGAATAATGAACCAAATCTCATTCCAACGATATCTGAAGATACGATCTCATCCTCGTTGTAACCGAATGACTCGTTAGCTGCTGCCTTCATAGCTGCGTTGATATCCTCTTTTGTAACGCCTGCTTTCTTAACAACTGCTGTAAGGATTGTTGTAGATCCTGTTGGTGTAGGAACACGCTGTGCAGATCCGATTAACTTTCCGTTTAACTCTGGGATAACAAGGCCGATTGCCTTAGCTGCTCCTGTTGAGTTAGGAACGATATTAACTGCTGCTGCACGTGAACGACGAAGGTCTCCCTTTCTCTGTGGTCCGTCAAGAGTCATCTGATCTCCTGTGTAAGCATGGATTGTTACCATGATACCAGACTGGATTGGAGCATACTTGTTAAGTGCATCTGCCATTGGTGCTAAGCAGTTTGTTGTACAAGAAGCTGCTGAGATGATTGTATCAGAAGCCTTAAGTGTCTCATGGTTTGTATTGTAAACGATTGTAGGAAGGTCATTTCCTGCTGGTGCAGAGATAACTACCTTACGAGCTCCAGCATTGATATGAGCCTGAGCCTTCTCTTTTGATGTATAGAATCCAGAGCACTCAAGTACAACGTCAACCTTTAACTCTCCCCATGGGCAATTGTTTGCATCTGGGAATGCGTAAATTTTGATTTCCTTACCACAAACTGTGATAGAATCATCGCTTGCAGAAACCTCATCTGCATGCTCGTATTTACCCTGTGATGAATCATACTTTAATAAGTGTGCTAACATTTTTGGGCTTGTTAAGTCGTTGATAGCTACTACCTCGTATCCCTCAGCTCCAAACATCTGTCTGAAAGCAAGACGTCCGATACGACCAAATCCGTTGATTGCTACTCTTACTGCCATTTTAATTCCTCCTAGAATTGTAAAAAGTATTTTTAGGGACATGCCCTAAGATGCTTTTATTATAGCGAATAATTCTCAAAGGTTCAAGTACTTTATTTGCGTTTGTTAAAATTTTCACTAAATATTTTCATTTACACACATTTTTTATCATTCTTCACAATTTTTCTTTTTAGATATTGCACTTTATTATAATCTCGGCTACACTTAATTAATTGCTGTAATTCGCACTTTCCGGCAGCCAGCATCAGACAATTATAAATCATGTAACTTATAAAGTTTTTTAACAACAATACATCAGTTTTACGGAGGTATTTATATGTGGGATCAGCACATGCACTGCATGTTTTCGGGTGACAGCGATGCCGACCCGGTATTGATGATAAAATCAGCAATCAACAAAGGGCTGGACGGCATCTGCTTTACAGACCATCTGGACTATGACTATAAAGAGGAGCCCGGGCTTTTCGACCTTGATATAGCAGCATATGAAAAGCGCATCAAAAGACTTGCAATTGTTCTTAAAGAAAAGGACTGCCCGGTAAATATCCACTGGGGCATTGAAATCGGTTTACAGCCTCATATTACAGACAAAAATAATGAGGTCACCAAAAAATATCCGTTTGACCTCGTGATTGGCTCAAGCCATGTAGTAAACGGCATTGACCCATACTACCCTGCATTTTACAAAGGTAAGACAGAGCACGAAGCCTACACCGAATACTTTGAATCCATACTCGACAATCTGCACAGCGGAGCGGATTTTGATGTGTACGGTCACATCGACTACGTGGTCAGATACGGTCCTGACAAAAATAAATACTATTCATATGAAAAGTATGCCGACATAATTGATGCTATATTAAGGGAAATTATCTCCAGGGGAAAAGGCATCGAGCTCAATACCGCAGGCTTTAAATACGGGCTTGGCCACCCAAATCCGACCGAAGATGTGCTAAAGCGCTATCACGAGCTTGGCGGGGAAATAATCACAGTCGGAGCCGATGCCCACAAGCCGGAGCATGTCGCGTACGATTTTGACAAGGTTTCAAATATCCTCAAGGATGCCGGGTTTATGTACTATACAGTATTTGAAAACCGCGTTCCTGCTTTCATCAAATTATAGCCCAGCCTTAAAGGCTTACGTTGTCATTCTATCTAACTATTAAACCTCACATGCATTCGCAAATATCAAAAATAGGAGCCACCTGATCTACATTTTACATCAAGTGGCTCCTAAAGCATTGGTTCCGTAAGCTTCACTGTATAACCTCCAAGTTCCGCTTTCGCTATATGAATTTATTTTGGCATTTCCATATTGCTTTGCTATAAATCTGATTCTGTTTATGACAGGATTCTTATTCTTTTAGCTTAGCTATGAACCTCTACCCTTCTTCATAAAATCACTCCTTTTGGTTACATTATCTATGTAAACTCTTATGAGAGATTCTATCTTTCACTTTTAATCTACAAGAACTTTTTCAACGATATTATTTATTTGCTAATATATCTGTGCGATTACTGCTCTTCGGCTCGCCCTACAGATTTAAATATTCCGTTCAATCATCCTTATAGTACTTTGACTTAAATTATGTAATCCCCATTGGACTGTACCTCCTGTGTTTTATTTTTGTTCCTTTCGTATCTCTTTTTGTTGATTTAAGATTACACCAATTTTGCCTATTTGTCAATATATTTTTTGATAATTTTCATTTTTATTTTAAATTGTCTGATATTTTATATATTTTTTGTTTTGTTTACACATTTCTTGCAATTCAATCACATGATTAAAGGGGGCAAAATACCTTTGCCCCCTCATGCCGTCATTTGTCATTTATCATTTATCATTCTTCATCCTGTAATCAATACACCTGTTCAGGTAATCGACATAATCCGGATTCTTGCACATGCCCTTGCCTGCCACGTCGGAAATCTTTGCCACATCCATGCCGTTACACTTGGTGGTCTTCATAACTATGTTGAGTGCTTCCTCATCAGTGTCGTTACTGATAAAGGTTCCTATACCGAATGCAACCTTTGCCTTATCCTTGAAATAATCATACAATGCAGTCGCACGCTCGAAATCCAGGCTGTCGCTAAACAAAAGTGTCTTTGTCCTTGGATTGATTCCCAGACTGTTGTAGTGGGCTATCATCTTGTCTCCCCACTCGTACGGATCTCCGCTATCATGACGCACTCCCGAAAAAAGTGTCGCATAGGTGAGCTGAAAATCACGCAGGAAGCAGTCTGTTGTTATGGTATCAGTAAGCGCAATACCGTTTAATATACCATACTCCTTAACCCATGCATCGAGTGCGTACCAGTTTGAATATGCCGGATTATGCTTGTGATTGCCCTGTCCTGTACACATAATCCACTCATGAGCCATTGTTCCCACCGGCTTTAAATTGAATTTCTTTGCAAGATATACGTTTGATGTACCAATAAAGTGTGAGTCTGCAGGCAGCTCAACCTCTGCGATTGCCTTTACAGCCATCTCCTGCGCCTCGGCAGACAGACGGCGTCTTAGTCCAAATTCACTGAAATCGCTAAGCCTGTAGGTATCCTCCTCGAGCAGACGCACCTTCTCATCAAGCCTGCGCTTAAACTGCTTAAGCAGCACATCATAATCATATGCCATACGGAAGTACACTTCATTTACAATAGCAAGCACCGGAATCTCATACATCGAAGTATTGAGCCACGTGCCGGCTGCATCGATTGCCAGCCCACACGGTGCATCTGTTGTGATGGTAAACTCCTCATATCTTGGCTGCCAGAGTCTTAAAAAATCAACATATGTGCCTTTTATCCAGGTGATGTTATCAAGATATTCAAGCTCCTCCTCCGTAAAGCGAAGCTGACAGAAGGCCTGCACCTGTTCCTTTATCTCCTCTACCATCTCATCTGTAAAATGCACGTCTTTATTTCGGCACTTGAAGGTCCATGTCGTTTTATAGCTTGTGAACTGATGGAAAATCGTCTGTCCCATGCTGAATTTATACATATCAGTCTCAAGGAGGCTGTTTATTATTTGTGGCAATCTCATTTGTTTTATGTCCTCTTTTCTTTCAAACCATTTACTACCGGTAATTTTAGTCTTGATTTTACCACTGCGACTATCAAATATCAAGCAGACACACATGTTTAATTATCTTCAATTTATTTTCTTTTCCGTCAACATATTCACTGGTTCCAAAATAAAAACTCCCATGAAAGCCACTAACCGTGACCTCCATGGAAGCTTAATTGTTTATATTGCAGAGATAATAACCCAATAAATATATAAGATATTGTAATTATTCAGTTATGAATTATTTAAAATATTTCACACCGCTCTCGAATATCTTCATATCCTGCTCTCCGTAGATATTGATTGCTACAGATTCGCCACGGCGCTCTGAGTGAGCCATCTTGCCGAGGATTCTTCCGTCAGGAGATGTGATACCCTCGATAGACATGTATGAGCCGTTTACGTTCCACTCCTCATCCATTGATACATTTCCGTCCAGATCAACATACTGTGTGGCAACCTGTCCGTTTTCAAAGAGCTTATCAAGCCACTCCTTCGGTGCTACGAAACGTCCCTCGCCATGTGATGCCGGATTGCAGTAGGTCTGACCAAGCTTAGCCTGTGCAAGCCATGGGCTCTTGTTTGAAACAACCTTTGTATACACCATCTTTGAGATGTGGCGGTTGATTGTATTGTATGTGAGTGTAGGTGACTGTGCATCCTGCTGTCTGATCTCTCCATATGGTACAAGTCCAAGCTTGATAAGTGCCTGGAAACCGTTACAGATACCAAGTGCAAGTCCATCTCTCTCATTAATGAGCTTTTCAACAGCCTCTGTCATCTTTGCATTTCTAAATGCTGTTGCAAAGAATTTAGCTGATCCCTCAGGCTCATCTCCTGCTGAGAATCCACCAGGGAACATGATAATCTGTGATTTGTCGATTGCCTTTACAAACTCATCAACCGAATCACGGATATCCTCTGCTGTGAGGTTCTTGAATACCTTTACGATTGTGTCAGCGCCTGCTCTTTCAAATGCCTTAGCACTATCATACTCACAGTTTGTTCCAGGGAATACCGGAATAAATACTGTAGGCTTAGCAACTTTATTCTTGCATACATAGATATTCTTTGCATCGTAAAGACCGCTATTTACCTTGCTTGTATCGTCTGTTGCCTTTGTATGGAAAACGCCCTCAAGCTTTGCTGTCCATACCTTGACAGCGTCCTCAACAGGAAGCACCATATCGTCACACTCGATGGTCTGCTTATCGTTTACATAGCCGACTACAGAGGCTGCATCTGAAATACCTGCTGCATCAATTACCTCTCTGACCTTTGAAAGTGCATCAACAGGAACCTCAGCTACGATATTACCAAAGCCAGGTGCAAAGAGTGTATCGCTGGTCACCTCATCCTCGATGGTTACACCAAGCTTGTTACCAAATGCCATCTTTGATACTGCTGCTGCGAGTCCTTTTCCGTCAAGTGCATATGCTGAAACGATTGCGCCATCCTGGATAAGATTTCTGATTGCTGTATAAAGTGTCATAACCTGATCATATTTTGGAAGATCAAACTCATCCTTATCTATTGTAAAGAGAACAAGCTGGTTGCCCTCCTTCTTGAGCTCAGGTGTGATGATATCCTTTTCCTTTGCCACATCCACTGCAAATGATACGAGTGTAGGCGGTACATCAATATCATTGAATGTACCTGACATGGAATCCTTTCCACCGATTGAAGGAAGTCCGAAGCCAATCTGAGCATCATATGCTCCGAGGAGTGCTGCAAACGGCTGGCTCCAGCGCTTTGGATCCTCGTTCATTCTGCGGAAGTACTCCTGATATGTCATACGGATTTTGCTGTAATCTCCGCCTGCTGCAACGATTCTTGAGATAGACTCAAGCACTGCATATATAGATCCGTGGTATGGGCTCCATGATGAAAGATATGGGTCGAAGCCGTAAGCCATCATTGTTACTGTATCACATTTACCCTTTAATACAGGAAGCTTTGCAACCATTGACTGTGTCTCTGTGAGCTGGTAACGTCCACCATATGGCATATATACACTGCCTGCTCCGATAGAGCCGTCGAACATCTCAACAAGGCCCTTCTGTGAGCATACGTTAAGGTCTTCAAGCTCTGCCTCCCAGGCACCCTTCATATCTCCTGCCTCAACCATCTTGGCTACAGCAGGTGTGCTGATTTTGTCCAGATAATTGTCACTCTCGCAAGGCATCTCAACCTCAACATCTGTCTCCTGATGAGCTCCGTTTGTATCAAGGAATGCACGAGAGATATTTACTACCTCTTTGCCTCTCCACTCAAGCACAAGTCTTGGATCCTCTGTAACTACCGCAACCTCTGTTGCCTCGAGGTTTTCCTCCTTTGCGTATGCAAGGAACTGTTCAACATCAGAAGGCGCAACTACAACTGCCATACGCTCCTGTGACTCTGAGATAGCAATCTCTGTTCCGTCAAGACCTGCGTATTTCTTTGGTACCTTGTCAAGCTCTATGCGAAGTCCGTCAGCAAGCTCTCCGATAGCAACAGAAACTCCGCCGGCACCGAAATCGTTACATTTCTTGATGATATGGCTGACCTCTTCTCTTCTGAAAAGTCTCTGAAGCTTTCTCTCTGTAGGTGCATTACCCTTTTGTACCTCAGCTCCGCATACTGATGTAGACTTTGTATTGTGTGCCTTTGATGAACCTGTAGCACCACCGATTCCGTCACGTCCTGTGCGTCCTCCGAGGAGAATGATTTTATCTCCCGGATCTGAGTTAAGTCTCTGGACAGCACGTCTTGGAGCCGCACCCATAACTGCACCGATCTCCATACGCTTTGCAACATAATTTGGATGGTAAATCTCCTTGACATAGCCTGTTGCAAGTCCGATCTGGTTTCCATATGAGCTGTATCCGTGAGCTGCCTCTCTGACAAGCTTCTTCTGTGGAAGTTTTCCTTCAATTGTCTGTGAAACCGGTACTGTAGGATCTGCTGCACCTGTTACACGCATTGCCTGATATACATATGTACGTCCTGAGAGAGGATCTCGGATTGCTC
>OLSI01001541.1_pt1 | contig 15271 bp, 10 predicted proteins | sample 1672661 | NCBI WGS metagenome assembly OLSI01 (sample SAMEA3136711, study PRJEB25190) | human gut metagenome | biome: human gut; feature: human-associated habitat; material: faeces | place: Austria | collected 2013 | reverse complement strand
AACTTCCGGATAGGAGGCTAACCGCCTACCGTTATGGTAACATCTATAGTTATTATACTGGATAAAAATATAGATATCAATAACAAAATTAAATTTAAAAGTGAAATTATAAGCGAATTTGAGGAAATGATAGATGGGAAAAGTAAAATTAGGAGATATAGCTGTATTAATAAATGGTGATAGAGGGAAAAATTATCCATCACAAAAAGAAATTATAACGAGTGGTGGAATCCCGTTTGTTAATGCGGGACATTTAAATGGTCGAGCGATAGAGTTTGAAGCAATGAATTATATAACGCCTGAAAAATATGAGAAATTAAATTCCGGAAAATTTCAACAAAATGATATTTTATATTGTCTAAGGGGTTCTTTGGGAAAGAAAGCACTTATTAATGACAACATATATGGGGCTATTGCTTCATCACTTGTTATTATTAGACCGAATTTAGAAAAAGTACGACCACAATATTTGATGTTAGCTTTGGAAACACCTCTAATTAAAGAGCAGTTATTTAAATTTAATAATGGAAGTTCACAACCTAACTTATCAGCGAAAAGTGTTAAAGAATATAAATTGGAATTACCTGATTTATTTATTCAAGATAGTATAATTAGTAAGTTGGAAAAGGTTAGAAATTTAATAGAAGATGAAAAACAGGAAAAATTGTTATTAGATAATTTAATTCAAGCCCGATTTGTAGAACTCTTTGGTGACGCTGTATACAATGATAAAAAATGGGAAACAGATACAGTAAAAAATTTATGCAAAGAGATATATGGAGGTGGAACACCTTCTAAAGCTCATCCAGAATATTATAAAGATGGCGATATACCATGGGTATCAGCTAAAGACATGAAGACAGATGTATTGAAAGATAGTCAGATTAAAATTAATCAATTAGGTGTAGATAATAGTACTGCACGTTTGGTTCCTGTGAATTCAGTAATTATGGTTATTAGAAGTGGAATTTTAAAACATACATTGCCAGTTGCAGTGAATAAAGTTCCTATAACAGTTAATCAAGATTTAAAAGTATTTATACCAGGAGAAAGAATTTTGACGAGGTTTTTAGCTGTTCAATTTAAGATGCAAGAAAAAGATATTTTGTCTGGTGTTAGGGCTGTAACAGCTGATAACATAGAGTTTAATTCTTTGAAACAAAGAAGAATGATTGTTCCGCCAATAGATCTGCAACAGAAGTATCTAATGTTTCTTGAACGAATAGACAAATCGAAGTTTGAAGTTCAGAAATCATTAGAAAAAACACAATTACTATATGATTCATTAATGCAAGAATATTTCGGATAGAAAAGAGGCGATATTAAAATGTCAGAATTTAAACGATGGTTAATTGAACGTTTTAAAATAGAACGAAAACGATTTGACAGAACAGGAGTTTATGCTTATACGCAAAGAGCAATGGCGTACAATTCAAATAAGATTGAAGGAAGTACATTGACACCAGAACAAACAGCATCACTATTTGATAATGGAACATTACCAGTCAACGATGACTATTATCGAGCCAAAGATGTAGAGGAAATGAATGGACATTTCTTAATGTTTAATCATATGTTAGATACATTGGAAGAAGAATTAACAGAGAATCTAATAAAACGCATGCATTATGAGTTGAAATCAGGAGTTTTTGAAGATCGAGCGAATGGATATGCAATCGGAGATTATAAGAAACGTCCCAATATGATCGGAATGTATAAAACAGCATTGCCAAAGGATGTAGAAGCAGAGATGAGGCAACTTTTGGATTGGTATCATAAACAAGAAAAAACTATGAAAACACTTGCTGAATTTCATGCAAGATATGAATCAATTCATCCATTTCAGGATGGAAATGGACGAACAGGAAGAATGATATTGTTTCGGGAAAGCTTGAAATATGATGAGTTAAAACCATTTATTATCTTAGATGATGATCGCAGTAAGTATTTAGAAGGACTAAAAGAATATAGAGAACATCATAAAGTGGATCAATTATTAGAATTAATGCAAAAAGAAGCTGAAACATATTATCAGGAATGTCAATATTTTATTTCATAGATTTAGGAGCAAAAATGGTTGAAGGATGTTGGTATATAGGAGTGTACCAACATGGAAGAGAAAATTGTAACAATACTAAATGAGATGGCAGAGTATTTAACAGTGCCACAGATGAAAAAATTACAGGAAGTAATTCTAAGGACATTTTCAGAAAATGAACTAGAGAAACAACAGATATCGAATGAAGAATTTCTGGAAATGTTCTTGGATGCAAAAAGAGTAGAAGGATGTTCGGAACGTACCATTCAATATTATAAGGTAACAGCAGAACATATGCTTTCACAAACGGAAAAAGAAATCCGCAAGATAACGACAGATGAAATGAGGTCATATCTTGCAGATTATCAAAAAAGGAATAACTGCTCGAATGTTACAATTGATAATATACGACGGAATATATCGAGCTTTTTTACATGGTTGGAGGAAGAAGATTACATTTTAAAAAGTCCAATGAGAAGGATTCATAAGATTAAGACAAAAACAGTGGTAAAAAGTGTGATCACAGATGAAGGAATCGAACAATTAAGGGATCATTGTACACAGATTCGAGACCTTGCAATGATTGATCTGTTATATTCAACAGGTATACGTGTGGGTGAATTGGTAAATTTGAACATAGGAGATATTAATTTTGAAGAACGAGAATGTGTTGTATACGGAAAAGGAGATAAAGAAAGAAGAGTTTATTTTGATGCGAAAGCAAAAGTACATTTAATGGAATATATAGAAAGTAGGAAAGATAAGAACCCAGCATTATTCGTTACTTTAGATGCACCATATGATCGCTTAAAAATCAGTGGGGTAGAGATTCGATTAAGACAATTAGGAAGAGAGCTTGGATTGGAACGAATCCATCCGCATAAATTCCGAAGAACAATGGCAACGAGAGCGATTGACAAAGGAATGCCAATTGAACAAGTGCAAAAGATTCTTGGACATTCACAGATTGATACAACGATGCAATATGCAATGGTAAATCAGAATAATGTAAAGGCATCCCATCAGAAATATATGTCATAACCAGATAAATTGAAGATTCATTCCTTAAAATTTGAATTTTGCAAGGAACGAAGAATGGAAAAATTGAAATATACACGTGTTGAAGAATGTTGTGAAATTTTGGATTCAATGAGGATTCCCATAACGGCATCAGATAGAAAAGAAGGTAAATATCCATATTATGGTGCAAACGGAATACAAGATTATGTGAATGATTACATTTTTGATGATGAGCTAGTATTATTAGCTGAAGATGGTGGTAATTTTGGATCAAAAGAGAAACCTATAGCATACAGAGTTTCAGGAAAATGTTGGGTAAATAATCATGCACATGTACTAAAGCCTAAAGAGGAAATAGATGTTGATTATTTATGTTATTCGCTTATGTTTTATAAGGTTGATGGGATGATTAATGGTGCAACAAGAAAAAAACTTACTCAAACTGCAATGAAAAAAATGAAAATACCATTAAGAAATATAGTAGAACAGAAAAAAATAGTACAGCAATTGAATAAAATTATCGAAATAAGGGAAAAAGCAAAAAAAGAATTAAATTTATTAGATAATTTAATCCAAGCCCGATTTGTCGAGATGTTTGGTGATCCAATAACAAACAGTAAGCTATTGCCGATTGAAAAAATAGAAGAAAGATATTTTTTAAAGGCAGGAATAACAACTAAAGCAGAAGATATTCATGATTATTTAAAAGATAAATATGAAATACCATGCTATGGTGGAAATGGGATAAGGGGATACGTAGAAAATTTAAGTTATGAAGGATGTTATCCTATTATAGGTAGACAAGGAGCATTATGCGGTAATGTACAATATGCAACAGGAAAATTTCATGCAACAGAACATGCGGTTTTAGTTTCTACATTAAAAAATGATAATACAATGTGGGTTTGTTACATGTTAAAATTGATGGATCTATATAGATATCATACAGGAGCTGCACAACCGGGATTAGCAGTAAAAAAACTTAATACAATAGATGTTATTGTTGCAGACATAAACCTTCAAAACCAATTCGCAGCCTTCGTCCACCAAATCAACAAATCGAAGTTTGTCATCCACAAAATTCTATATTGCACCACCCACAATACAAAGAGTATAATAAAACCAAGACCAAATACCAAAGAATCAGGAAAAATAAGGGGGAGGGAAACCACATGCAGACGAATTTTGACTTTCTAGTACAGACAGATCGTTTCAAAGACTTTGCGATGCAGGCAGCAGAAGCGGAACGAAGCATCGCCATATCTCCGTCAACAGCAGCAATCTTGTCAAGACGAGCCTTAGAACTCGCAGTGCGATGGGTATATGTCCACGATGATGCCCTGACCATGCCATATCGTGATAATATTTCCAGCCTGATTCACGAATATTCTTTCCGCAAGCTGATTCAGCCTAAATTATTTGATATGCTAAAATATACGATTAAGCTTGGAAATGTCGCAGTACATACAAATACTAACGTAAAACACGATGCAGCGGTACTTTCGTTACGCTGTGTTTTCCAGTTCTGTAAATGGATTGATTACTGTTATGGTGAAAACTATATAAATCGCCATTATGATATGAGTCTGCTGCCAGATGCCGGAAAAGAGAAAAAAACACAGGAAGAATTAGAAAATCTTCAAAAAGAACTAAGCGGAAAAGACCAGAAATTAGAAGAAGCGATCAAGGAAAATGAAAAGCTAAGAGAAGAGATGACCAAACTTCGTAAGGAAAATGAAACTGGACGAAGTTATGAAGTGGATAAAGATACAGAAGCAGAGACAAGAAGAAAATACATTGACCTTGATCTTGCGGAAGCTGGATGGACGATTGGCAAGGACTGTCTTACAGAAGTGCCAGTTACAGGTATGCCAAACAGTACAGGAAAAGGTTATGCCGATTATGTTTTATACAGCAATAATGGAAAACCACTGGCAGTCATCGAAGCAAAACGAAGCAGTGTAGATCCGATGAAAGGAAGTCATCAGGCCAAATTATATGCGGATTGTCTGGAAAATCAATACCAGCAAAGACCAATCATTTTTATAACAAATGGTTTTGAAATGCAGATCATTGATGATGCACAGGATGATCCACAGCGAGTTGTTTCAGGTATTTTCACAAAAGAAGATCTGCAGCGAATGGTGGATCAAAGAACAAGCAAAAAGCCTTTGATTCATTTAGAGATTCAAGATAAAATTACAAACCGGCCATATCAGAAAGAGGCCGTGACGGTATTATGTGAATCTATCATGAATCATCATAGAAAGCTGTTGCTAGTACAGGCAACAGGATCAGGAAAGACAAGGGTTAGTATCAGTCTGGTAGACGTACTTCGCAGACATAATTATGTAAAGAATATTTTATTCTTAGCAGATCGTAAAGCTTTAGTTTCTCAGGCAAAGAAGAGTTACAGTAATCTCCTTCCAGACTTGACAGTATGCAATTTACTTGAAAATAAAGAAGATCCAGAAAGCAGCAGAATGATATTTTCAACATATCCAACGATGCTAAATGCAATCGATGAAACAAAGAAAAAGGATGGAAAAAAATTATTTACACCAGCGCATTTTGATCTGATCATTGTAGATGAAAGTCATCGAAGTATTTATAAGAAATATCAGGAAATCTTTCACTATTTCGATGCGGTTTTACTTGGAATGACAGCAACACCGAAAGATGAGATTGATAAAAACACCTATACGATCTTTGATCTGGAGCGAGGGGTTCCAACGTATGCGTATGAGCTTGATGAAGCAGTAAAAGAAGGATATCTGGTTGACTATCGAACAAGAGAATATAAGACAAAGATCATGGAAGAAGGAATCCACTATGATCAGTTATCTGAAGAAGAAAAAGAAGCATTTGACGATGAATTCGATGATGATGAGAATGTAGAGAAAGATATTCCGAATACAGCTGTAAATCGATGGCTGTTTAATAAAGACACGATTGATCTTGTGTTAATCAATCTGATGAGAGAAGGATTAAAGGTAGAAGGCGGAGATAAATTGGGAAAGACAATTATTTTTGCAAGAAATAGTAAACATGCGAAGGCAATTGTCAAGCGTTTTCAGAAGCTTTTTCCAGAGAAAGGCAGTCATTTTATCAAACAGATTGATTACAGCATCAAAGAGTCCGAACATTTGATTGAACAATTCGAAGAAAAGGACAAGATGCCTCAGATTGCAGTATCCGTAGATATGCTGGACACAGGAATTGACGTTCCAGAGATTTTGAATCTTGTATTTTTCAAGAAAGTTAGAAGTTATGCAAAATTCTGTCAGATGATCGGAAGAGGAACAAGACTTTGCAAAGATTTACTAGGGCCTGGAATGGATAAAGAAAAATTTCTGATTTTTGATTATTGTAATAACTTCGAATATTTCAGAGTGAATCCGCATGGAAAAGATAGCGGGTTTATAGAAACATTAGCAGAGAAAATCTTTTTATGTAAGGCAAGGATCGTAAGAGAATTACAAGATACAGACTATCAAAAAGACGAAGATTTCAGAGAATATCGAAATACATTAGTGAAAGAATTAATACAAGCGATAAGTGATCTGAATAACGAAAGTTTCATTGTAAAACATCATTTGAAATATGTCCTTCGATATCGAGAACAGAAATCATGGGATATTCTTGAGACAGAAGCAATGGCTGACCTGAAGAAACATATCGCACCAATTATAGAGGCCGAGAAGGAATATGAATTGGCACGAAGATTTGATTATCTGATGTATAGTATCGAACTTGCAATGCTGGAACAGAAGAACCCTTCGAAAAATATTGGAGCAGTTGTTGGTATTGCAGAAAAGCTATCTTTAATGCAGGATTCTGTGCCACAGATCAAAGAGCAAAAATATATTTTGGATAAGGTACAGACGAATGAATTCTGGGAAAAAGCATTTATTCTGGAAATGGATGTAGTCAGGAAAGCACTTAGAGATCTGATTCAGTTTTTACCAAAAAAGACGCAGAGAATCGTTTATACAGATTTTGCAGATCAAGTAATAGAATATCAGGAAAATACACCAATTGAGATGGGGAATCGATTAGAAAATTATCGCAAAAAGGTAGAATTCTATTTAAAAGAGCATCAAGATAACATGGCAGTGCGTAAATTACGAAATAACCAGCCGCTACAAAAAAGTGATATGCAGGAACTGGAGAAAATTCTTTGGCAGGAACTAGGATCAAAAGAAGATTATACAAAAGAATATGGGGATACACCAGTTGGAATTCTTGTAAGAAAAATCACAGGAATGGATCAACAGGCAGCAAATGAGGCATTTAATGAATTCTTAAATGAGGAGAAACTAAATGCTGATCAGATTCGTTTTGTGCGATTGATCGTTGATTATATCTCTGTAAATGGAATGATCGAAGACCGAAGAGTTATGATGGATGAGCCATTTCGAAGTGTCGGAAGTATTGGACAGATTTTTGAAAATGATATGGATATTGCAATGAAGATCATGACAGTGATTGATCAGATCAAGCAGAATGCGGAAGTTACAGTATAAAGGAGGAATCAACGAAAATAGTATCAAAGCCTATGGTTTTGCATTTGAAGGAAAAAATGTCCTGATCTTAGATTAACATGATTATAACAAAGAAAGGTATAAAATAATGGAACAACAGCAGCCAGAAAAGAAACACAAACGAAGAGTCAGATACAAAGGGACTCATCCAAGAAGATTCGAAGAGAAATACAAAGAATTAAACCCAGAAAAATACGGAGATACGATTCAAAAAGTTATTAGTAAAGGAAGTACACCGGCAGGAATGCACATTTCCATCTGTGTAAAAGAAATTCTTGAATTTTTTGACATCCAGCCGGGACAAAAAGGATTGGATGCAACCTTAGGATATGGCGGACATACAAGAAAGATGTTAGAAAAGTTACAGGGCAAAGGTCATATCTACGCATTAGATGTAGATCCGATCGAATCTGTAAAGACAGAGAAACGTCTGCATGATGCAGGGTTTGGAGAAGATATCTTAACGATCAAGCATATTAATTTTGCTAATATTGATCAGGTAGCCGAAGAAGTTGGACCATTCGATTTCATTTTAGCCGACCTTGGTGTATCCTCCATGCAGATTGATAATCCGGAAAGAGGATTTTCTTATAAATTTGAAGGACCATTAGATTTAAGACTGAATCCAGAAAAAGGAATATCAGCGGCAGAGCGTTTAGAAGATATCACGAAGGCTGAATTTGAAGGAATGCTCATTGAAAATGCAGATGAGCCGTATGCAAAACAGATTGCAAAAGAAACCGTTGCAACGATGAAACGGGGAAAGAAGATCAAGACAACAACGGATCTTAAAGATGTCATTGAAAGAGCATTAAACTTTTTGCCGGAAAAAGAGCGAAAAGAAGCAGTTAAAAAATCCTGCCAGAGAACATTTCAGGCTTTGCGTATTGATGTAAACAGCGAGTTTGAAGTATTAGAAGAATTATTGGAGAAACTTCCAGACGCATTAGCACCAGGTGGAAAGGTTGCGATCCTTACATTCCACTCTGGAGAAGATCGACTTGTAAAACATGCGTTTAAGTATGGGAAGAAAGTAGGAATCTACAGTGATGTAGCCAAAGATGTTATTCGTCCATCAAAAGAGGAATGTACCCAGAACGGAAGAGCAAAATCAACAAAGATGCGCTGGGCGATCAAAGTGAAATAAAAATTAAAAGGAAGGGAAATATTAAAAAGAGGTATGCTTTTTAATATTTCCTTTTTTCAAAAACATGAAAGAAAATGGTTTAAAATGATTGACTTTGACTGAAACTGTGCTATAATGAAGAAAAAAAGGAAACGAATGATTGATTTTGACGTTTTTATTTTGGAAAAGGAGGATAACCTGTATGAGAATTACAGAGCTGTTGCAGGATGCAACAATTGACCTTGGCGTGAAGGTTAACAGCAAAGAAGAAGCAATTGATCATCTGGTTGATTTAATGGTCAAGGGCGGAAACATCACAGATCGTGAAGAATACAAGAAGGGCATTTTAGCAAGAGAAGCTAATGGAACAACTGGTATCGGAGGAGGGATTGCAATTCCTCATTCTAAGAACAAAGCAGTAACTAAGGCTGGTTTGGCTTCTATGACAGTACCAGACGGAGTCGATTATGAAGCAATGGATGGAGAACCATCTGATGTATTTTTTATGATCGCAGCACCAGCAGAAGGAAGCGACGTGCATTTAGAGGCATTGTCAAGATTATCTGTGATCTTAATGGATCCAGTATTTAAGGACAGTTTATTAAAGGCAACAAGCAAGGAAGAATATCTTGCATTGATCGACAAGAAAGAAACAGAGAAATTCCCAGAAGAGGCGGCGAAGGAAGAAGAGAAACCTGCTGTACAAGAAGAGAAAGCAGACGATGGAACGATCAGAGTTCTTGCAGTTACAGCATGCCCAACAGGAATCGCTCATACATTCATGGCAGCAGAATCTCTTGAGAATAAAGCAAAAGAGATGGGAATTACATTAAAAGCTGAGACAAATGGTTCAGGTGGAGCAAAGAATGTCTTAACAAAAGAAGAGATTGAAAATTGTGATGGAATCATCGTAGCAGCAGATAAGAACATTGAGATGGCACGTTTTGATGGAAAACAGGTTCTTCAGACAAAAGTAGCGGACGGAATTAATAAACCAGAAGAACTGATCCAGACAATTTTAGATAAGAAAGCGCCAACATATCATCATTCAGGAGCAGCAGCACAAGAAGATAGTGCAGAAGGTGAAAGCGTTGGACGTCAGATTTATAAACATCTGATGAATGGTGTATCTCATATGCTGCCATTTGTAATCGGTGGAGGTATCTTGATCGCTCTTGCATTCTTAGTAGATAATCAGGCGATCAACCCGGCAAACTTCGGTAAGAATACACCACTTGCAGCTTTACTAAAGACGATCGGTGAACAGGCATTTGGATTTATGCTTCCAATCTTAGCTGGATTTATTGCAATGAGTATTGCAGACCGACCAGGATTAGCAGTAGGTTTCGTTGGTGGAGCTTTAGCGAATGGTGGTTATACATTTGCTAATATTATGGCATATGATTCTGCCAAAGCTGTTTCCTCTGGCTTTATAGGAGCATTATTTGCAGGTTTCGTTGGTGGATATATCATGGTTTTATTAAGAAAACTATTTGATAAATTACCAAGTGCATTAGAAGGATTAAAACCAATCTTACTATTCCCAGTTTGTGGTATTTTAGTAATGGGAGTTGTTATGATCGCAGTTAATCCAGTAGTAGGAGCGATCAATACAGGACTGAATAACTTCTTATCATCTATGAGTGGAACAAGTTCCATCCTTTTAGGAGCAGTTCTTGGTGGAATGATGTCCATTGATATGGGTGGTCCATTTAATAAAGCAGCTTACGTATTTGGTACTGCACAGTTAACAGTAGCCAATGCAGGACCAGAACAGTATGCGATCATGGCAGCTGTTATGGCTGGAGGAATGGTACCTCCACTTGCAATCGCACTTTGTACAACATTCTTCAAGAATCGTTTTACAGAGAGTGAAAGAAAATCTGGTGTTGTAAATTACATCATGGGATTATCATTTATTACAGAAGGAGCTATCCCGTTTGCAGCAGGAGATCCAATCCATATCCTGCCACCATGTATCGTAGGATCTGCAGTAGCAGGTGCGTTATCCATGGCATTTAAATGTGGACTTCCAGCACCACACGGTGGAATCTTTGTTATTGGAGTCATCACGAATCCAGTACAATACTTAATTTCTGTAGTAGTTGGTGCAGTTATTGGAATGATCGTTATGTCATTTACAAAGAAACCATTAAATAAATAAGATTGTAAATAACCATTTACAATAAATTAATTCCTCATATTTTCATAAGCAATATTTATAATAAGTAAACAGAGATTGTGAAATTTTGCAATCTCTGTTTGCTATTTTGATAAAACAATGATATACTAGATAAGATTTTAGAAATCAAAGACAGTTCATTCGTACCATCCTGTCTATAAACAAAACTAGGACTGAGAAGAAGATTTTCAGGATACAGGTACGCGTGCTTGTATCCTTTTTTAATTGAAAATATATGTAGAAGGGAAAGAAGAAAATGTATCAGTTAACAACACATGCATCCTTTGATTCAGCTCATTTTTTATCGGGTTATGAAGGAAAATGCAGCAATATCCACGGTCACCGCTGGAAATTAGAAGTTACCGTACAAAGTGAAACATTAGAACAGACAGGGCAGATTCGAGGAATGGTTGTCGATTTTGGACAGTTAAAAGATGATATCAAAAAATTAGCAGATGAGTTTGATCATAGTCTGATCATAGAAGATGGAACATTAAAAGAGAAGACAGTAGAAGCATTGAAAGAGGAAAATTTCAAAATGATCTTCGTAGATTTTCGTCCAACTGCAGAGAGTTTTGCAAAATATTTTTATGATAGAGTGAAAGAAATCGGATATGATGTCAAGTTAGCGAAAGTTTATGAGACACCAAATAATATGGCAGCATATGGGGAGTAAATGAGATGGAAACATTTAAAGTAGTCGAAACCTTTGTAAGTATCAACGGAGAAGGAAAGAAAGCTGGTCGTCTTGCTATGTTTATCCGATTGAAAGGATGTAACTTAAACTGCTCTTACTGCGACACAACATGGGCCAATAAAAGAGATGCAAGATGTGAATTATTGACGGCACCGCAGATTGTAGAAAGGATCAAAGAAGCAGGGGTCGAACTTGTTACATTAACAGGTGGAGAGCCTCTTCTTGACGAAAATGTATCAGAATTGATCGGAAGTATCTTGATGATGCCAAAAGTTGAGATTGAGATTGAGACAAATGGAAGTGTACCGATCAGATATTATAAAGAAAGAGACAACAGACTAACAATGACAATGGATTATAAACTTCCATCCAGTAATATGGAAGAGAATATGTGCCTTGAAAATATGGAATATTTAAAACCATGGGATGTTGTTAAATTTGTTATTGGAAGCAGGGAGGATTTAAACAGGGCGAAAGAAATCATTGAACGATTCAGACTTTGTGAAAAAGCAATTGTATACTTCAGTCCTGTATTTGGTAAGATCGAACCAGAAGAAATCGTTGAATTTATGAAAGAAAACAAGCTTAACAAAGTCAGGTTCCAGATTCAGATCCATAAAGTTGTATGGGACCCTGACAAGACAGGCGTATAGGAGGAAATACTATGGCAATTGATAAAGAAGCGATCAAGGAGCATATAAGAGGTATTCTTGTTGCACTTGGAGATGATCCAAACCGTGAAGGGTTAAAAGAAACACCAGATCGTGTAGCGAAAATGTATGAAGAAGTCTTTGAAGGAATGAATTACAGCAATCATGAGATCGCACAGATGTTTTCAAAGACATTTGAAGATGATCTAAGTGTCAAAGATCATAAAGATATGGTGATCGTAAAAGATATTGATATCTTTAGTTATTGTGAGCATCATATGGCATTAATGTATGATATGAAAGTCTCTGTGGCATATTTGCCAAAAGACAAGGTATTAGGACTTAGTAAGATCGCAAGAATCTGTGATATGGTTGGAAAACGTTTACAGCTTCAGGAAAGGATCGGAAGTGATATCGCAGAAATTATCATGGAAGTTTCAGGAAGTGAAGATGTAGCCGTTTATATTGAAGGATGTCATAGCTGCATGAGTGCAAGAGGAATCAAGAAACAAAATGCCAAGACAGTGACAACAACACTTCGAGGAGCATTTGACACGGATTCCACATTAAAATGGCATTTCATGATGCAGGCAGGGAAATAAGAAAAGGAGAGAAGTAAAATGGCAAAACCAAATAAGGCCGTTGTTGTATTCAGCGGTGGACAAGACAGCACAACATGCCTTTTCTGGGCAAAGAAGAAATATGATGAAGTGATCGCGCTTTCATTTAACTATGGACAGAGACATTCAAAGGAACTCGAGTGTGCAAAGAAAATCTGTAAAGAACACGGTGTAGAACATCATATTCTGGATATGGGATTGTTAAATCAGTTAGCACCAAACTCTCTTACCAGAGTAGATATGGAAGTGGATCATGAAGCACCAGAAGAAGGAACACCAAATTCATTTGTCGATGGAAGAAATATGTTATTCTTAACATTTGCAGCTGTTTTTGCAAAACAAAGAGATATTCATGTGTTAGTAACGGGTGTTTCCCAGAGTGATTTCAGTGGATATCCAGATTGCCGCCATGTCTTTATCTCATCTTTAGAAACAACATTAACACTTGCCATGGATTATGAGTTTGAAGTGATCACACCACTGATGTGGATTGACAAGAAACAGACATGGGAGATGGCTGATAAATTAGGCGTCTTTGATATTGTAAGAAATGAAACTCTGACATGTTATAATGGAGTGATGGGTGATGGATGCGGAGAATGCCCAGCATGTAAGTTGAGAAGACATGGATTAGAGGAATATTTAAAAGTCCGAGGACATAAATAAAAATATACGAAAGAGAAAAGGATCTTGTGATGGTACAAGGTTCTTTTTTTGTTGTTTATATATATGAATGATGAAAGTGTCGAAAGTATAAATAGCAAAAAGCTGCAAGAAAAGTATTGATAAAATTTTAACAATAATGTACAATGTATTTGTAGCGAAACAATCGATTGAAATCGGATATTCAAATATTGGATATATAAGAAAAGGTTCAATTTCGGTCATCCAGGTAAAGGAGATGTTAGTTATGGCAAGATTTACATTACCAAGAGATTTATACTTCGGAGAAAACGCATTAGAGACACTAAAAACAATCAAAGGAAACAAAGCAGTATTGTGCCTGGGTGGCGGGTCCATGAAACGTTTTGGATTTGTTGACAAGGTCGTTGAATATTTGAAGGAAGCAGGAATTGAGACAAAACTGATCGAAGGAATCGAACCAGATCCATCCGTAGAGACAGTTATGAAAGGTGCCAAAGTGATGCAGGAATTTGAACCAGACCTGATCATTGCAATGGGTGGAGGATCACCAATCGATGCAGCAAAGGCAATGTGGGTATTTTATGAACATCCAGAGACAACCTTTGATGATATCAAAGATCCATTTACCATTCCGCCACTTCGTAACAAAGCAACCTTTATCGCAATTCCATCAACCTCAGGAACAGCAACAGAGGTAACAGCATTCTCAGTGATCACAGATTACAGCACAGGAATCAAATACCCACTGGCTGATTTCGAGATCACACCAGATGTAGCGATCGTAGATCCATCACTTGCAGAGACAATGCCACAGACATTAACGGCACATACAGGAATGGATGCCTTAACCCATGCGATCGAAGCATATGTTGCAGGATTACATTCCCCATTCTCAGATCCATTAGCGATCCATGCGATTGAGATGATCTTTGATAACCTGAAAGCATCCTATGAAGGAGATATGCAGGCAAGAGGGAATATGCATATCGCACAGTGCTTAGCAGGAATGGCATTCTCCAACGCGTTGCTTGGAATCGTACATTCCTTGGCACATAAGACAGGAGCAGTCTTTGATACAGGACATATTCCTCATGGATGCGCCAATGCAATCTATCTTCCATATGTTATTCAGTACAATGCCAAAGTCTGTGAAGACAGATTCGCAATGATCGCAAGAAAATTAGGACTTCCTGGAGTGACTGATAAAGCACTGACTTTATCACTGATCAAAGCAGTAGAAGATCTGAGAACAAGTCTTCATATTGTATCGAATCTGAAAGATTTCGGTGTGAATGAAGACGAATTCCTTGAGAAGAAACATATGATCGCTGAGAGAGCGGTTGGGGATGCTTGTACGGGATCTAATCCTCGAGAGACATCTGTTGAGGATATGGAGAGGATATTGGAATGTATATATTATGGAAGAGATGTAACATTCTAAATTGTGATTTTGTAAGTTGGTCAACTGTAGATTTTTTATCATATACCTGAAGTCTAAAGTGTGGACAATTACAAGATTGAAAAATTCAAGTGGTGTGTATGGAGGACAGTATTGGTTGTAAAATAGGGAACTTTCAGACAGAAAGTAATGTTATTATGCTTCATAAACATCCCAACAAATCGGTGCTGTTTAAGCTCTTTCATCTTCTGTCAACGAATCCAAAACTTATCAGTCAATACCGTTTAACATACACACTGTATAGTGGTTTGAATTACGTAAATTATTTGAATATTATAAAAAGAGATCAT
>OLSI01001524.1_pt1 | contig 15451 bp, 19 predicted proteins | sample 1672661 | NCBI WGS metagenome assembly OLSI01 (sample SAMEA3136711, study PRJEB25190) | human gut metagenome | biome: human gut; feature: human-associated habitat; material: faeces | place: Austria | collected 2013 | reverse complement strand
TGTGCGCCGTAAATCTCCTGTGCGATTGTACGGATCTTGTCTTTCAGAGAAAGCTCATCATTATAAAGCGTATGGAAATCACTTTCTTTTGTCTCAAGTGTCTCAAGAACCTTCTGCGCAAGATCTAAACCGCCTTCTCCGCCTTTCTCCCACACTTCTGAGAGGGCAAACTCGCATCCGCGTTCACGACAGAATTTTTCAATAAATGCATTTTCAGCATCCGTATCTGTTACAAATGAATTCAGTGTAACGATTACCGGTACACCGTATTTCTGAATATTTTCAATATGTTTCTCAAGATTTACAATACCTTTTGCAAGGGCATCCAGGTTCTCTTCTGCAAGGTCAGCCTTCGCAACGCCACCGTTATACTTTAATGCACGTACTGTTGCAACTAAAACTACTGCGTCTGGTTTCAGACCTGCCATACGGCATTTGATATCAAAGAATTTCTCAGCGCCAAGATCTGCACCAAATCCGGCTTCTGTGACAGTGATGTCACTTAACTTCAGAGCCATCTTTGTTGCACGTACACTATTGCAGCCATGTGCAATGTTTGCAAATGGACCACCATGTACTAATGCCGGTGTATGCTCAAGTGTCTGGATCAGGTTTGGCTTGATCGCATCTTTCAGAAGTGCAGCCATAGCACCTGTTGCCTGAAGATCATCTGCTGTAACAGGTTCTCCCTTGAAATTGTAAGCAACAATGATTCTTCCAAGTCTGCGTTTAAGATCAGCAAGATCATCTGCAAGACAGAGGATCGCCATGATCTCAGATGCCACTGTAATGACAAAATGATCTTCACGGACCATACCGTCTGTTTTGCGTCCAAGTCCGACAACAATATTTCTGAGAACACGATCATTCATATCGACACAACGTTTCCATACAACCTGTCTTGGATCAATACCAAGTGTATTTCCCTGCTGGATATGATTATCGAGCATTGCTGCAAGAAGGTTGTTTGCTGAAGTGATCGCATGAAAATCTCCTGTAAAATGCAGGTTCAGATCTTCCATAGGAACGACCTGGGCATATCCGCCACCTGCAGCGCCACCCTTCACGCCGAAGACGGGCCCGAGCGAGGGCTCGCGCAGCGCGACCACGGTATTCTTGCCCATCTTGGAAAGTGCATCGGCAAGACCTACCGTTGTGGTGGTCTTACCTTCGCCAGCTGGCGTGGGATTGATCGCCGTGACCAGAATGAGCTTGCCCGGCTGATAGTCCTTATCGCGAAGGAGATTGTAGTCGACCTTCGCCTTCGTGCGTCCATAGCACTCGAGGTATTCGCTCGCCACACCCGCTTTCTCTGCAACGGCGGAAATGTCGAGCGGCTGAGCCGCCTGGGCGATTTCAATATCGGTTAGCACGTCCTCTTTCTCTTTAGGCTCTAGCGCTGATTATCGCACTTTTTCAACTCGTTATAGATCAGGCGAAGCCCCTGTAAGGTTAGCTCCACATCCACTTCGGTGATCGTATGCGAAAGCGGTGCGATACGGTGCGCGAGACCGCCCGTTGCCACCACTTTGGTCTTATAGCCAAGCTCTGCTTGAATGCGCTCGACCAGCCCATCGACGCGGGCCGCTTCGCCGCTCACCACGCCGATCTGGATGGCCTCGGATGAATCACGGCCGATCGCCACGCCCGGGTCCTCCAATTCGACCGCACGCAAAAGCGCCGCGCGCGACATGAGCGAGCGCATCGAAGATTCCACGCCGGGAGCGATAACGCCGCCTACGAACACGCCATCCTTGTCGATGACCTCCATGTTCGTTGCGGTGCCGAAATCAACGACCACGACCGGTGCGCCGAAGATGGCCTTCGCTGCGACCGCATCAGCCACGCGATCGGCGCCAAGTTCGACGAACGAAGTCTTGTCGATGTTCAGCAAGTGAGCGCAACTGCGCGCCGAAACCACCTGAGGTGCAACCCCGAAGGAGCGTTCGCACGCCTTTTCCCAATTGTGCGTGAGCGCTGGCACCACCGAACAGAGGATGGCGCCCTTGATCACGCCAGCATCGATCTCTTCGGCACTGAGCAGCGCACGAAGCTTGATGCGCAGTTCATCGCTCGTGTATTCAACGTTAGTGGCAAGGCGCCACATATGGATCAAACGATCTTGATCATAGATTCCCAAAACGGTGTGGGTATTGCCGATATCAACCACTAAAAGCATCGCGAAGTACCTTCCCAGGCCTACTATTTTTTAAAAACGCTCGGCGATTATGTACAGTAAATCGTAAAACGAATGCTACCATATTGCATAAGGGGAAATCACTTTATCAGCACGCGCTTGATAAAAGTTTTAACAGATATTGATAGGGATTAGCTATGGATCATACTCCTGCGCGCATTCTTGTCGTTGACGACGAACCATCTATCACCGAATTCGTTAGCTATGCTCTGCAGAAGGAAAACTACACGGTCGATACTGCTGGCGACGGTGAACAAGCACTCACGCTCATCGAGCAGAAACCCTACGATCTCTATATTCTCGACATCATGCTTCCGGGCATCGATGGCTATGAACTCTGCCGTCGTATTCGCGCCTCTTATGACACGCCTATCCTGTTCTTGAGCGCGCGCGATGGCGAAGTGAACAAGATCATCGGCCTTGAGCTGGGCGCAGACGACTATCTGGCTAAACCTTTCGGCATCCGCGAGCTTATCGCACGCACACGTGCGCTGCTCCGTCGTTCGCAGGCTACCAATTCCACCAGCGCAGAGGTCAGCGCAAGCGGCATCGCGCTTGACGACGACGCACACACCGCCACAGGCGAACATGGCCCGATCGATCTTACGCCGCGCGAGTTCGAGCTCATGAGCTGTCTCATGCATAACGCCGGCAAGGTCGTCTCCCGTGAAGACCTGCTGCGCGAAGCCTGGGGCTGGGAGTTCATCACGGAAACGAAGACGGTCGATACGCACATCAAGCGTCTTCGCGACAAGATCGAAGCTGCTGGCTACAATCCGCAAGTCGTCGAAACCGTACGTGGTTACGGTTATCGCTTCAAAAAATAGCCTGGCGAAGCTTCGATGAGGCTCGCAACGCACGTCGCATTCACGACGACTCTTCTTTCTGCCCTAAGCTGCTCGATCATCTGCATCTGCGGCATTCACTTCTTCCATGCCTCAGAGTGGATCTTGCTCCTTATCATCCCCGTCAGCTGTATCGCCTTCTTCTTGAGTCTTGCTATCGCCCATTTCACGAGCAAGCCCTTCCGCGAACTTGCCCAGAGCCTCAAGCGCTACCATAAAGGCGATTACAATATCTCGTTCAAGATCAACCATGGTATCTATGAGAGCGAAGAGCTCTCGCATGATATCGAGGATCTGATCGACACCGCGGAATCCCACAAGGACGAGATCGCGATATTGCGTCACCGTGAAGGTGAATTCATCTCGGACGTGGCTCATGAATTCCGCACACCCCTAACGGCGATCAGCGGTAATGCTGAGCTTATGATGGATCCCGACATGCCGCTCTCCATGCGCCAGCACTTCTTGCAGATCACGCTTTCTGAGGCGGAACGCTTGAACAACCTCGTGAACGATCTCATCTCGCTGCGCCATATCCAAGAAGACTCCCCCACCACTATAGAGCGTGTGAACATCCGCCAGATCGCTGAAGAAGTTGGCGAGATCTTGAGCGCGAACTTCCAAAAGAAAGATATCGAATTCTCCATCGATGGCGAAGCGCCCGATATCCTCATCGACCCTGCGCGCCTGAAGCAGGCGATCATCAACCTCACCGATAACGCCTGCAAGCACGTGCCCGAAGGAGGCAGCGTGAAGATCATGCTTTCCGGCGTCGATGATAAATCCATCATCGCCGTGAAGGATAACGGCGTGGGCTTCGGCGACATCAACCCATCGCTTCTATTCAAGCGCTTCTACCGCACCGACTTCTCGCGCTCGCGTGTGAAGGGCGGATCAGGCCTCGGTCTTTCGATCGTGCAAGCCATCGTCGAAGGCAACGATGGCAACATCACCGCGTTCAACGATCCCGAAGGTGGTGCCGTGTTCCTCATAGCCTTCCCCTCCGTTATCGATCGATAGAGCGTCCTTCTATCTCACGCAAGCAGCACGCCCAAGGGGCACTTGTAATTACCCGCTTTCGCTGTTCGCTTGCTCTTCGAGACAAGCTCATGCGCTTCGCTCCTTCGGACAACCTATTTGAAAATGTCAAGAAGTATAGCAACTCACAGAACAAACATTTTTTCTATTGTTTGAACTGGGGTTTCTTTCCGAGTTTTCAAGATAAGAGTGAATTTTCTTTCAAAAAATTTTTGATGAACGGCAGTTTTTGGGCATGCTGAACTAACACCACAGAGGTGAAAGATGGTAATTATTCAGATGATGACGTGCGCTGTCCTGATCAAGCTACAGCTTTGCAAGTGAGGCCAAGATTGCTCATTTCTGCCTCGAAAGCTTCAGCCGCGCTCGCGCCATTCAGCTTTGCCCGAGGGTAACTATTGATCCAATACACATAGTTCTGAACGTCCTCGTTAGACACGTAATCCATATTCTTGTTCTTCGGGATGAATCGCCTGAGCATGCGATTGGTATTCTCATTGGTGCCTCGTTCGCTCGAACAGTAAGGATGAGCATAATAGACCTCTGAGATTCGATTCCCTTTCTTGACCGCTGAGCGCATCATGCGACGTGCGTCATTGAATTCCAAGCCATTATCATAGGTCACTGATTTGAACACCCTATCAGCTTCCTTACCGAAGCAGAGTTCGATCTTGTTGAGCGCACGAATCACCTCAGCCTGAGTCTTTCGTCTTATCTTAACAGCGAAAAGCATTCGTGTTTTACGCTCAACGAGGGTGAATACGGCGCTTTTACCAGGTCTTGAGCTTACAACAAGATCAGCCTCCCAATGTCCGAACTTCTCCCTTTTAAGCACCGATATCGGGCGATTCTTGATGCTTTTTCCACCGTTTTTGTGTGGCAGGTCAGGTCGATCGGCAAACTCCTCTTTTTTGGGTTTTCTCTTGGTGAACCCATAGACCAGGTGCTTCTCTTCGATATCAAGCACGCCTTTTCTGATGTAGTTATAGACCGTGTTCACACTAAGATCCGTACCGAGCGATCCCTCTTGCTTCATTCGTTCAAGAGCAGCATAGGGCGAATAGCGCTCTTTCTTGATAAGATGCTCTAACCTGTTTGCAGTTGCATGGTCATGTGCGATCTTTACTGGACGGCCTTTGTTCTCACAAGCGATTTCGTGCGCGCGTTGTGCATAATATGAATCGTACTTCAGCTTCACGACACCAAACGAATCCATCTGCTCGCACATGCCGCGCCTAACCTCGCGTGAGATTACGCTTGCACTCCTACCGAGAATTCGCGCAATGGCTCGAATGGCCATATTCTGCTTGAGACACTTCTCTATTGTGTAGCGGTCCTCATAAGTTAGATGTGTATATCCTTTCATGATCATATCCTTTTGTTTGTTGCTATGTGGGTGTGCTGCACTATACCAGGAAGATATGTGCAGGTCATGACTTAATCTATACCAGAAGAATAATTATTAGCATTTATGAGAGGTAAAAATTATCGAAACTGTAGTAAATGTAAAACAATAATGAGAAGCAATAAATGTAGAAATGGTGTGAGAAGTATAAATGTTTAGATTTGATATATAATAGAGGAAAGCGTGCTTTCCAATGCTTTCACGCTAATTAAGAGAAGATGCAACCTTAAAGAGAATGGAGAACTAAATGAAAACCATTGCGATCTGCAATCACAAAGGCGGTGTTGGTAAAACAGCTACCGCTATGGCATTTTCGGAATGCCTCTCGAAAAAAGGGTACAAGACCTTGATCATCGATCTTGATCAACAACTAAATGCGACCATGATCGCGAACGTCGATATCGCAGATAATGATGTGACGGTTTATGACCTATTGACCTCATTCGATTACAATGCTCACGATGCGATCAAGCACTATAAACACGGTGATATCGTTCCAGGTGATATCTTGGTTGCCGAAGCAGAGGTCGCAATCTCACGTCTTGATACCTCGCTCACCATGCTCACCGACGCGCTTGAGAGCGTTGAGGATGACTACGACTACTGCATCATCGATTGCCCACCATCCCTCGGCCTCGTCACACGCAATGCTATCGTCGCAGCAGACGAAGTGATCGTGGTCGTGCTTCCAGATGCAGCAAGTGTGGATGGGTTTGCCAAGATCGCGAGCATGGTCGAGAGCATTTCGGCCAATAAGCGTCTCAATCCCAATGTGAAAATCGCGGGCATTCTTATCAACACTTTCGACGAGCGCGGCAAACTCGAGCGCGAGCTCGTTCGAACGCTTCCGATCCTCGCCGCAAAAGCGAACACCAAAGTGTTCGACAGCAAGATCCGGAAGTGCATCAGCGTTCGTCAAGCACAGTCGAGCAAAGCTTCGCTTTATGACTTCGCGCCGAATTGCACCTCGGCGCTCGACATTCAGGCATTTACTGACGAGTATCTGGCAAAGTAAGGAGAAGAAATGGCAAAATCGAAACCATCATCAGACATGTTCAACATGACCGAAAGCGCCGAAGACTTTCTTGAACAAACAGCTTCAGCGCAACGTCCCAAGCCAACAAAAAGAAAACCCACCAAGCGCAAGCCAGGTCGCCCGAAGACCGGCTCGCTTCGAGATGAAGTATCGAAAGGGACGCGTAGGAGCTGTACGGTTTATCTTGAGCCTGAGGTGCATCAGAAGTTGCGCGTTATGGCAGCAGCACAAGACAAGCAATTATCCGAAGTGGTATCTCAAGCGATCGTAGACGCTTATGATTCGTATATGGGCTAATTCAGCTTGCTTAGTGTTTTCTGCTTCTCTGAAATGCTTTGCTTCTCATGCCTGCTCATAAACCCTGATCGTTTTCGCCTCGCAAGGCATTACGACCAATATCAGATTTTCAAGCGGATCCTTCAGGGTCCGCTTGCTTTATACCTCCAGGCAGTCACATAGCTATTCTTCTTGCCTCCTGCTTACAGGACTAACCCTATTGGTCCTGCCTCGGTACTGCATTCACGCATAGAACCAGCGCTATTGCGCGCAAGGGCCGCAAAAAACTTTTGCTTGCGCAAAACTCCAAGCCCTCCGGGTTTTTGGCTTTACCCCCTTGCACGCGCACTGAACCCATGCGAGATGAGCACCATGAGGCGGGAGCCAAAAGGGCAAGCCCGCATTACTAAGGAGGTTCATCATGAGTAACGCAGAGTTCGCAGCACGAGGTATTGAAGCAGCCAAGGCTTTCATGGAGCGTCGCGACTATGAGATCGAGGCCGTTGATTGGAAGTGCGATGCAGGCCAGATCGACATCGTAGCGTTCGACCCTATAGCAGAGACGCTCGTGTTCGCAGAAGTGCAAACGCGAAAGGATAGCGACGAAGGCTTCCCTGCTGAAGCTGTTACTTCCGAAAAACGCGATCGAATGGAGCGCATCGCGGTGAGCTATCTCAAAGAACATGACTTCGGTGATTGTCGCGTGCGTTTCGACACATTATCGCTTCTGGTCTTCAACGAAAACAAAACTCTTCTCCGTCATCACATCAACGCTTTCGGAGGAGATCCTATCGACTAGAACCTCCAGATAGGCTCTTCTCGACCTAACCCGCTCCGGTTCCCGGAGCGGGTTTTCTTTTGCCTTGGTGCGCTTCGATGAAAAAGAGCTGCTTGGCTTTGAGAGCCCTCAGTTGGCATCGAGCCACCTTCGGGCTATCTTCCAAGGCCAGATGGGCCTCTTTCCCGCTCCTGGCCCACTCAAAGCGGTCCAGGACGGGCTTTTGCCCTAGCAGGGGCTTGCTGTGGGCTTATGCCCACAGCATCTTGTGTCCTCGCTTACGCAGCCCACTCAGAGCGGCCTGCTCCACCTCGTCTCTTTGTATTTAGGGGCCGCTGGAGCGGCCCATGGTTGCATAAACCCTCATTAGGGTAAAGGGTCGCACAAGATCTATCACAAATCTTTTCTTCGCTCCGCTCTCAAAAACATTGGTGAAGATCGCGGGGCTCTTCGAGTCCCTTTGTAGCTTCTAGCCCTTGACCCACTCGTCCGCGTACGACCTGGCAAGCAAGGTCGAGCAACGGATCACCGCTGCTCGACACGGCGAGCACAGGCTTTGATGTTAGGAGTTAAAGATGTATTACCGAAATGACGAATTCAAAGAGGCTGTAAAAGCATTCGCGCAGGATTCTTCCACATTAGGGAAGATCACCTGCATAAATAAACTCGACCGTTTTATCAAGGTTGAAACGGGGGTTGCTGGTGTTCAGGTAATTCTGCAAAACCAATTTAGCGATGCGTGGCGTGAAGAGCTCTTGTACAGCACGGATCGCGATGAACTTGCTGATTATGGAGAGATCGACAAGCAATACCGTGAACAGTATATGGAAGAGCTCAAAAAGCGTCTGACACTCATGTATCAGGACGAGAACATTGCGGCAAACCCAGCGGTTCCAGACGAAGGGGTAAAAGAGTATCTTCGCGAACAATTCATCGGTGATGAAGAGGGACCAGCGATCGAGGGACGTTGTCCCGAACCTCGTGAATTGGGCTTCGCTGACCTTTGCATGTATTGGTCAAACTCTGATGCGCTTGTTGAAGAAAAGCTCGATGATCTCTTCAAGGAAAAAGAAGCAGAGTTCAAAGAAGATCTTGAATCTTACGCCGGCGAGTTGGTCTACTGGGAGAGCTTGAACAAAGATGAAGAGGCTCTTCTTCTCAAAGAAGCATATTGCACCCTTGCTGCGAACCGGGAAGACGTAAAGAACGTCAAGGTCGTTTTTGACTTCGATCAAAACGAGGCATACGTTTACCCCCTTGTGCGTTTAATGGGTCATATTCGGTATAACGGTAGTTTTAGTTCTTGGGAGATGCCTGTCGCCCAGCGCGAGCATTTTCTTGACTTTGAGCGTGATTTTGATCGTCGCAGTGTTCATTTCGATCACGTCATTAAGGTCCTTTATCGCAATAAGGTTCTTTGGGAGCGGAAGTAATTCTTGCGTTAGCAGGTCCTTGTCCTTGATAAGGACCTGCTGTGCCCGAGCCCTCAGCCGGCATCGAGCTACCCTCGTGAAGTAGACAACCAAGCAACAATCGACCACACACCCACGTAAGGAAGCCACCATGGAAACCTACGAGAAACCCTACCTCTTGAAGATCGATGCGACCTCCAAAACTAGAGGAGTCCGCTCCTTCAACGACAACCGTTCGGTATATAAGAATCTCAAGGCCGCCATCAAAGCCGCGAAGAAGAACACGCAGAACAATGGTGAGAATAAATACTGGGTGCACCACCGGGTCTGGATCATCGACCGGAACGCCGACGAGGGCGAGTGCATCGTATTCGATTGGAAGCGAGAGGAATAAGGAGAAGGGTCTCTTCTCGAACGAGCCCTCAGCCGGCATCGAGCCACCTTCGGGCTATCTTCCGCGCCAGATAGGCGTGCTTCCGCTCCTGGCCCACTCGAAGCGGTCCAGGACGGGCTTTTACCCTAGCAGGGGCTTGCTGAGGGCTAAGCCTCAGCAGCTTGTGTCCTTGCTTTCGCAGCCCACTCAGAGCGGTCTGCTCCACCTCGTCACTTTTCCTTTAAGGGCCGCTGAAGCGACCCAGGGTTGCACGCGTCCTCATTAGGGTAAAGGCCCAGCACAAGATCTATCACAAATCTTTTCTCTCGCTCCGCTCTCAAAAACATTGGTGAAGATCGCGGGGCTCTTCGAGTCCCTTTGTAGCTTCTAGCCCTTGACCCACTCGTCCGCGTACGACCTGGCAAGCAAGGTCGAGCAACGGATCACCGCTGCTCGACACGGCGAGCACAGGTTTTGAGGATGAAAGGAAAGCATCATGTGTAACAAGGAGCATTTTGAAGAACTGGGCGATGTTAAATGGTTCGAGGATCTCAAGAGCGCAGAGACTATGCGCGTTGATGGCGTGCTGGTCAAAGTTGATTATTCCGCTGAAAGCGATACCCGCATCACTCCGAACGAGCTTAGCAGCTACCTTGATCGAGGTCGTGCGAAAGAGCCTAACCGCAAGCTGGTGTGGCTCCATCTTTTGGTCGAGGGCGATGACGTGGCTATCCATTACGGATATGAGCCGGAGAAATTCGAGCGTATTCGCCGCATCACCGGCTACCTGGTCGGCACCCTTGATCGCTTCAACGATGCGAAGCGCGCTGAAGAGTCCGAGCGCGTGAAGCATTTGACCTCAGAGAAAGAGATTCATGTGGGTAAGATCTACACGATCGATCTTACTGCTCTGCTGTTGGAGACCTTAGGCTCCTTGGATGCAGTTAAGAATCTAGAGATAGAAGAAGCCTATATCGAATTTGACCAGAAGCTTTGTGTCGAATCAGCACCATACAAGAAGAACGGGTTCGAGGTCGATCTTTATAGCGATAGCACGCTTGTAGTTTGCGATGGTGAACACGTCAAGGTCGAGTACGTCGGGAAGGACCGAGTTGTGTGTCGCAGTGATGACGACACCTTCAATGTCGTGAGTTTTGAGCTCACGCCAGAACACGCCGCTAAGTATCTCAATTAAGCCAAGACAACAAACTATGTGCGCGCAGCCTGGTCGCTGTGCGCACAGGAAGGAGAGCTGAAATGAGCACCCTTGACGGACTGACAAACGAACCCACTTATTACATCTTGATTTACAAGGAGGAGCATATTTATGGCATCTACAGCAGTAAAGAAGCCATGGAAGAAGCCTATGAAACGCATTGTTTCATTGATGGTTTCAAATTCGCTATCAGTGAACACGAGCTTGCAAAACTGATCTGGGCAAACCGCCACAGCCTTTAAGCCAAGAACATTAAGAAGAACCAACGAAATAAGGAACGTGATAACTATGACACAGTTTTCTTGTCCAAGTTGCAAGGCTCCGATCGACGAGATCGAGATGCGAGAAGTTGTGACCCTGAAAGTTCAGCCCGACGGCACGTTTTGGACCGACAAGCACGAGCATTATCTATCGAATTTTCATTGCCCGAAATGCAATGCTCAACTTGCAACAGAGTCAACTGGATACGGCGAAGAGTTCAAGATAGTTGATGCCGATCAAGGACTCGACTAAAACCACGATAACAAACTATGTGCGTGCAGCAACCAAGCTGCGCGCACAGGAAGGAGAGCTGAAATGAGCGCCTTGGAGAATCTTCTGAATAATACCGTAACTTTCGGATGGAGCGGGGCGAGTGTGATAAGCGTGGGTGCCCCTAGCGATGGGCGCATTGTCTACTCAGGATTGCTGGAAGACCTTTGTACAGATGACATCAAAGCATCTGATTGGCAGCTCGAAGTCGAGTACGTGTACCCGGAAATGACTGCCGATGGCTCGGCAGCGATCGTGATCGAGCTTGAGAGCACTGAAGACTAGCAAAAACAAGGAAGGGAATGAGCGCCATGGAAACAACGAATGACATGCCTCTTGAGCTCATCAAGAACGTGCTTGATGTTGATGTTGATGGGGCAAGAGAAGTCAATACCTACACCGTGAAAGCGATGTACGACAAGGTCGATCCGGATGGCTTTGCGAGTGTAGTATTCAAGCCTGTTGCCAAGTTTTCCCTCTCATGGCAAGAGATAGAGGAAGCTGGCGGGATCGCTCAAGTGAACTCGTTAATCAAGAAACGCTTCGGCATCGATTTCTGATGGAAGAACAACTTAGAAAGGAACGTGATGTGTGATGAAATGTGTTATTTGCGGAACCGAGACCGAGGCTGTTGAATACCACGATTGCCCAGAGTGGCAAGCGATGAACGACACCGTGCTCATTAACGGATCCAGAGGCAAGCTAAAAGCGTGTCCAAAGTGCGGTTTAGTGTACGCAGAGCGTGAAGAAGCGAACTGAAGTCGGCTCACCAAAGGACGATCTACGCCAAGCGAGAGAAGCCTTCCTGTGCGCAGACTGTCACGCGCAAGGCTCCATGAATGTTCGATGCAGGAAAGCGATCCACTGATGAAGAACAGGTAACATCCTAGACAAAGAGCACGGCCCTAAAAAAGGCCGTGCGTTCCATCCAACCGATCGAATATGGAAAAGAGGATATATATGTGCGACAGAGATATATCGAGCAATTCAGTTACCGTAAACCTCAAAGAGCCAGATTTGTTTCCAGAGAAGAAACAAAAAAAGATCACCCCCAAAGAGGACATCGCAATGGGTAGAGAGATTGCCGCTTTAACTCAGAAAAATGAGCCAGGAGAGCCAGGCGGGAAATATCAAGTGCTCAAACGAACTCGTTAATAAGCCAAATACGATTTTCATAGCCCTCATTCGAGGGCTAATTTTTTGCCGTAAGGCAAAAAGAGTCGGCCGCCAAAGGCGGCATCCTCTTGTTTTCTCTAACTTGTGAAGATTACGTTAGCAAGCGACGCATCGCGTATACACTAACCCCTCAACTGGCGTTATTTGGGGTATAATGTATAAAGCGATACCGAATGCTCCCGATAGAAAGAAGGGTTCTCCTTCATCCATCGGTCGGCTCTGGCAGATCGTGAGATCAGCATGAGCCTTGCGCATTCGCTTGCTAGGCCTCTGGCCTAGAACCAGGTATCGTTCCCGCAATCATGCGGGGCGTATCAGTAAGAGCTTTCCAAATTTTTCACTCTTGCTGGTAGGCAAAAAGAGAAGATGCAACCAGTAATGAGAAGTGTGAGAAACAGATGGCAAGGCCGTACGGTTCTGTCGATGGCACCAAGCGCGATAAGCGTGTGTGCATATCGCTAACGCAGAACGAGCAATCCAAACTAAGAGAATATGCAGCGATCCATGGCCTTAGCGTCACTGATTTCGTTGTGCTCAAATGCGTCTACGAGGATCAAGAATTCGTTATAGTCGACGTTGAATCAACTCTCGAGATCCTCACTCAACTCAAGACCGAACTGCGCCGCCAAGGCAACAATCTCAACCAGATCGCAGCTGGTCTCAATTCCCTTCGATTCACTCAGAAAAAGATCAAAAAAGAAAAGATTGATAGCGCACTCGACAAGATCGAAAAGATCAAAAGAAGCAACCTCAACCTAGATAGGTGGCTTGACAAGATCGCCAAGAAAACAGTGGAAGACTCATTCGTTAGAAGGGTCTTATAACCATGGCGATCTTGCAGACATACATTCATCATGACGGCAGCACTGCCGGTCTCGATCGCTATGTTTTTCGCGACGGAAGAAGCCTCGCGCACGATTGCTCCATGGACCTTGAAGGGCTGAAGCCCGGCGGCGAATACGGTCGCGCAATGAACCAGTGGCGGCGCGATTGTGGCAAGGACAAGGATCGTACCGCCTATCATTTCGTGATCTCACCAGACCCCAAGAACCACGCCTCGCTCGACCAGGTCCGAGCCCTAGCAACAACTTGGGCTTCCGTTCATTTCTCCGATACGCAATGGTTCGTCGGCTATCACGATGATGGCGCTACAGGAGAGATCCATGCCCATATTGTCGTCAACGCAGTCGGTATCAACGGCAACAAGATCCGCATCACAAAAGAAGAATGGGCCGAGCTCGCGAACTCAGCCCATCGCATGACCAAAGAGTTCGGCATGTATTCAGAGCTGCGTCGTGTCGGCAAGGCCAAAGAAGCTGAAGCGGAACTGACGCAGCGAGATGAGTTTCGTCGCATGGCCGAGATCAAGATGGCCGACCGCGGCACCTGGTCTTGGAAAGAAGACATCCGACGCGTTGCGACTGCTGCGCTCAATGATTGTAAGAACTTCGAAGAGTATGCTAGCCGGCTCAAGGAGCAAGGCTACCGTGTAGAGATCACGAAACGTGGTCTTACCTACTATCATCCGCTCCACAAAGAAGGATCCCACCAATACAGCGTCAAGGACGCTAAGCTCGGTGCGCTCTTCACACGTGATGGCATCGTAGAGAAATTCACGGAACTTCCCACCGCAAAAGATGAAGCAGGGTCGATCGCGCCTGAAAGGGTTCGCATCTCTCTTGTAGAGACGATGCGTGAAAGGTATGCACCCAAGCTCGATAGGACGCGCGATCCGAAAGCTACATATTTGGAACGCTTCTACAATCGCGCAAGTTGGCAGGGCCTTCAGGACCTTCAGAAACTTGCTGATTCACTCCGTTACTTACGTGAGCAAGGCCTGACTTCTGCCAAGAAGATCGTTGCCGAGATCAATCGAATAGAAGCAGCTTTCGCGCCGCTCGATCAGAGGGTCAAAGAGCTGAGTGTCGAGATCGACAAGATCGACACGATCCTCAAACATGCCTACCCGCTCGAATGGCATACCGAGATCATCGCCGAATACGAATCAGCTTCATTCTTCCGTCGACGCTCCATGCAGAAAGAGTACGAGATCGAGCTTCGCGAGCACTACAACGCAAAAGAATGGTGCGAGAACCACGGCCTTGATCCAGATACTGTCATTTCCGAATACGAGGCAAAGGCCAAAGAACATAGGCGCATCGCTTCCCCTACCTATCAAGAACTTGAAGGGTTGGAAGCCTATTCCCAAAAGCTCTACGAAGCGATCATCTGCGCTACCTATTCATCACCAGGAGCCAAATTGAGAAGCATCGCGCGCGATGGCTTCACAGGTCACATCAAACGCTATTCGCTCGAAGATCTTGGAATAGTTAGGAGTATCGCTATGCCTGAAAACTACAGAAGGCCTCAATACGGGCGTTCTTTCTCGCGCTTGAACGACGAAGAGCGAAAGAACATTCAAAAGTGGGCGGATGCGCTCGCTGATGCTCGCAAGCGCAATGCGCCCACCGTTGCCGAGGTGATGAGCGGCAAAGCTCCAATTCCTGCAAACGATGCGCCACAGATCGTCCAAGACGGCAGAGAAGAGCCCAACATCGCTTATTCCGCTAAGAGCATCGCGGATAGGAGCAGGGAAAGAGCGGAGTTCGGCCGCCCGCAATCGCTCGAGGACCTCATTGAGCGCACGACGCAAAAGCATGGCGAGCAGCCTTTTGGTCAAGAACAAAACATCGAGCAGCCGAAACGATAAAGGGAGAAGAGCATGAACATTCAGGTTTTCTACATTGATGGCAACTACGAAACCTTCTCGTTTCCTGCACTTGATTTCAGGCAGGGTTACATGATCGACAACCAGCGTCTGGTTATGGAGAACTGGAAAGAGCAAGGCATTCGCGTCGATCGCTGTTTCTGGCCGATCCCTGATGAAGATGTGGGTGCCGAAGGATTGATCATCTGCGAACCTACTGTGATCATCACGGCTCGCCAACTCGACATTCTCCTCCTGCTAGTCGTTGATGGTATAGCGATTCTGAAGCGCGATGTCTTCGGTGAGCTCATGATGGTAGCGGGAGAAGACGACGATCAAGAAAACATTGGCGATTCCATCGTTGACGATGACGAAGAAGCCAGCAATGAATAGCATCGATTTTTTGAAGGGCTCTCTGCGCCGACCCTTCAATCATCCCAAGGCATCCTCGCGCTCAATCG
>OLSI01001494.1_pt1 | contig 15736 bp, 16 predicted proteins | sample 1672661 | NCBI WGS metagenome assembly OLSI01 (sample SAMEA3136711, study PRJEB25190) | human gut metagenome | biome: human gut; feature: human-associated habitat; material: faeces | place: Austria | collected 2013 | reverse complement strand
TTCCGATCTGGCGCCATTGTCATAGGAAACTGCATCTACCTCATCGGCCCGATGAACGCTTCCCACTGCCGTGCTCTCCTCGCTTTTTTCGGAACGAATATAGAGCTCCTCCGGATGAATCCGGGCGATGTGATACTGAACTTTTTCCGCGATAGCCGAGGCCTCATCCCCTGTCACCAGATAATCCGCCTTCACATAACCAAAGGCGTTGCCGGAAGTGATCTGATACCAGTCGCCCGTTTTGGAAATAATCGTAGCCGCGTTATCGTTATAGATCTTCGCAACAACCTCACTGTTTTCGTCGGGTTCCTGTCGGATGTTAATATATTCCTCACACTGGGCAAAAGCCAGCTCTCCGGTCATGGATGTGTCCGTCTCCGCCGCCAAAGCTGTCACGCCAGATGTGTGGCAGGCGATCCACCCTGTCACCAGACAGAAAGACAGGGCCCTCGCCAGATTTTTTCTTATCACGATGTCATGCCTCCTTGCTTGTCTATTTGTTACAGATTTGTTACAAGTGGCATTTTACCGTCCCAATGTGTCAGAAATTTGATAAAAAAATTAAAATCCTCTTAAGTCCTGCTCGTCACTATAGCAAAAAACCGCCCGGCTTTTCCACAAACCAGGCGGTAAAACATCATATTTTATACTTCTTCGTACTCTACAACGGTCTGCACCTTATAGCGGTACATGAAAAACCAGCAGATCCGCGCCATAGCCAGAGCGACCACAACGTCCAAGATCGTGTGCTGTTTCAAGAACATCGTGGCGGCGATGATGAGCAGGGTCAGTACCCAGGAGCCCCAGCGCACCAGTTTGTTTTTCCGTAGGGAACGGCTCTCCCAGATGGCCGTGCAGCACATAACAGAATTGAATACATGAAGACTTGGCATCACATTCGTGGGCGTGTCAACCTTGTAAAGCTCCTTTACCAGTTCCGTGAAAATATTGTGCCGTGCAAAGGTGTAGGGCCTTAAGTTCTGTCCGTTCGGGAAAATGTAGGAGACGATGAGAAACAGCGTCATTCCGATTCCCATGCAGACAGCAAACTGATAAAACTCTGTCCGGTTGTCGTTAAATAAAGTAAAGTACGCGGCGGTGAGTCCCACATAAGGGAACCACAGAAGATAGGGAACAATAAAGTATTCACAGAAGGGGATCTTGTAATCCGCCCGCATCTGCAACATATGTACCTGAACTCCCGTCCGGTATTCCAAATAGTTAAAAAAGCACAGATAGAAAATCATGTAAGCAAGCACCAGACCTGCGTCTTTCCATCTGGATGAATTCATTTTTCTCATAAAAATAAACAACCCCGATTCCTCATACAAAATTTTTTCTCGTTTTCGCATGCATTATAGCACCGGGGCTGTTTGAAATTCAAGACCTTTTCCTTATAATTAAGAAATGTTTGCGATTCTTTCTAATTTCTTTCGTTTTTCCTTACAGGGTCTTAATAAATCTGCCGAAATCTTCTCTGCCTTCCGGCGTACACTTGTAAACGCCGGCATCCTCGAGAACGCGGACGAAGACCTTTCCGACCTCTTTTTTCAGGATATCATCAATGTTTTCCTCATTGATGTCCGTGTAATCCGGAAGGAACTCATCCACCCAGTCCGCATGCTTTTCGATATCAGCGTTGGAGCGGATATCCTTCTTGTTCAGGATGTAATCCTTCAGAAGCTCCATCTCCTTTTTCAGACGGGCCGGAAGGATCGCAAGACCCATTACCTCGATAAGGCCGATGTTCTCCTTCTTGATGTGATGGCAGTCCTGATGCGGATGGTAAACGCCCAGAGGATATTCCTCGGTCGTGATGTTGTTCCGGAGGGCCAGATCCAGCTCAAAGGTATCGCCCACTTTTCTGGCAATAGGAGTGATGGTGTTGTGGGGCTCGCCGTCTGTCTCGGCAAAAACGAAGGCAGCCTCATCGGTGTAGCCTCTCCACTTATTCAGGATATGCTCTGCCAGGTCGATGAGCCGTGTCTCGTCCTTGCAGCGGATACGGATGACGGACAGAGGCCATTTGACGATGCCTGCCTCCACATCCTCGTAGCCGGGGATCGTGAAAGTCTGCTCCATGGGCGCTTTTGCCATGGCAAAGGTATTATTTCCGCCCTGATAATGGTCGTGGGTCAGAATCGAACCGCCCACGATCGGAAGATCCGCATTGGATCCCAGGAAATAATGGGGGAACAGCTTGATGAAATCGAAGAGCTTCACGAAGGTGGCTCTCTCGATCTTCATGGGCACATGCTCACCGCAGAAAACAATGCAGTGCTCGTTATAATACACATAAGGAGAATACTGGAAAAACCAGTCTGCCTGATTGATTTTCAGCGGAATGATCCGGTGGTTCTGTCTGGCCGGATGGTTTACCCGACCCATATATCCCATGTTTTCCTTGCAGAGCTGGCACTTGGGATAACTGCTCTGCTTCATCAGTTTGGCAGCCGCAATGGCCTTGGGATCCTTCTCCGGTTTGGAGAGATTGATGGAAATATCAATATCTCCATACACACTGGGAACGGCCCAGCGAATATCCCGGGCAATACGATAGCGGCGGATATAGTCAGAGTCCTGGGCAAACTTATAGTAATAATTTGTGGCCTCTTCCGGAGACTTTTTGTAAAGCTCCCAGAATTTTCCGGAGACCTGGGACGGTCTCGGCAGAAGACAGTTCATCAGTCTGGTGTCAAAAAGATCACGGTAAACGGTGCTGTTCTCCTTGAGGATTCCTGCCTCTGCCGCATAATCCAGCAGATTTTTCAGGATATCTTCCAGTTCTTCTGTCCGGACTTCTTTTCCGGTCTTGTCATTTTCCTGGTAATCCTCTTCGCCAAAGACCTCCAAAAGCTGGTTTCTGGTGTAAATCTCTTCTTCCTCTGAAGTAAGACCCGTTGTCAGTCCGTACTGGACCAGCCGGTCGATATTTTCATATAAAACGGTCTTTTCCATGGCTATGCGCTTCCCTTCTCTGCTATTTTTACTGTATTACTCCCAGATGCCTGCTCCGTCGCCGATCTCTACTACATAGAAATCTGCCTTGTAGCCGATCTTCTCCTCGTAGATTTTTCCTACGTTCTCAATGAAGCTCTTCACAGCGTCCTCTTTTACGATGCTGACGGTGCAGCCGCCGAAGCCAGCTCCGGTCATACGGGAACCGATAACGCCGTCCTGTTTCCATGCAGTATCTACCAGAGTATCCAGCTCTTTTCCGGTTACTTCATAGTCATCACGGAGAGATACATGGGAAGCGTTCATCAGTCTTCCGAACTCAGCCACATCTCCGGCTTTCAGAACCTCTACGGCCCGTTTGGTACGCTGGTTCTCGTAAACGGCATGGCGGGCACGACGCATACGAACCTCGCTTCCGATGGCGCTCTTATATTTCTCGAACTCTTCCTCTGTCAGATCGCCCAGAGCCTTGATATCAACGACTTTCTGGAGCTCTGCCAGAGCTTCCTCGCACTCTGCGCGGCGCTCATTGTATTTGGAATCGCCAAGTCCGCGCTTCTTGTTGCTGCAGGCGATGACGATCTTCATGCCCTCCAGTTTGATCGGAGCATACTCGTACTCGAGGTTGCTGGTGTCAAGATAGATGGCGTTGTCTTTTTTACCCATGGAAATGGCGAACTGATCCATGATACCGCAGTTGACACCATTGAAATTATTCTCTGCGAACTGGCCGTAAAGCGCGATGTCAATGTTGGAAACGCCTTCCACTCCATACATGTCACGCAGAGCCACAGCGGTCAGCATATGTACGGAAGATGAGGAAGAAAGACCGGAAGCGTCGGGAATGGTTCCGTAGATCAGCATATCGGATCTGGTATCGATGGGATGGCCTTTTTCACCGAAGGTCCATACCATACCTACCGGATAGTTGCTCCAGCCAGCTTCTTTTCTCGGTTTCAGCTCGTCCAGAGAGCCGGTCAGAACGCCTGCCTTCGGGAAATTGACAGAGTAGAAACGCATGGTGCGGTCGGTTCTCTTGCGGAAAACGCCGAAGGTTCCGATGGTCAGAGCGCAGGGAAATACATGGCCGCCGTTGTAATCGGTATGCTCACCGATCAGGTTTACACGACCCGGTGCAAAATAGGTTTTCAGCTCTCCGCCTTCTCCATAAATCTCATTAAACTTCTGGATCAGTTCCTGTTTCATTTTTAATCCCTCCATTGATATCGTTTAATCTGGTATATAGCACAGGTGAAATCACTTCTCCTGAATACCTGCTTATTTAATCTTCTTTATTGTACCAACTTATTACCATTCTTACCAGTCCCATTTTACCTTTTTTCTCCCCGTTTCCGGTATTCCAGAGGCGTCATCCGGAACTTCTTTTTAAAGAGCCGGTTAAAATAGGACACATTAGAAAAACCCACGTCCATGGCCACTGTCAGCACGTCCTCCTGTCCCTCTGCCAGAGCCCGTGCCGCGAGAGTCAGCCGGTAATCGTTCAGATAGCTGACGAAGGGCACACCCATATGATTTTTGAAAAATTTCATGAAATGCGACTCGCTGAAACCGGAAAATTCCGCCATCTCTTTGATGCTTAAGGGCTTTCCGTAATCGACTTCGATTCTCCTGAGAATGCGTTTCATTTTATCCAGGGATTTTTCCCTGCCCTCCTCAGCCAGAGTCGGCTCCACCCGGGAAAACATAAGGAAAAAGAACTGGAAGAGCCAGCCCTTCACCGCCAGAGGATAGCCCCTGGGGCGCTGCTCTGAGAGCTCGTCCATTTTCCGGATGCACTCCAGCATCTCTTCATGATAAAGAGCGGAACCATCGATCCAGGCAGGATAGAGGAGCTTCCCGTCCCGGTAGGGCTCCAGAAATTTCGGCCCGCAGACATCGCCCTCTTTTGGAAGGAGCATTTCCAGCCGGAAAATGATATTTTCATACTCCATCCGCTCCTGCTGATACTGACGAATGCCGTGAAGCTGGCCCGGAAGAACAATAACCGCCTGTCCCGCTTCCAAAAGCCTGCTCTCCCGGTCCAGCGTCACAAGGCCCCGGCCCTTTTTCACAACGATGAACTCCATCTCCTCATGCCAGTGTACCGGAACACTGGAAAAATCAAGAGGAATCGAGCATAAATAGGTATTATATGGGAACGCTACTTCTGTATGCTTCTTGTCTTCCCTGAAAGTTTCGTATTCAAAATCCCGCATATACACCTCTCCCGTTTGACTATTTGATAGGATTGTACTATATTTGAATAGGATATCGCAAGACTTTTCCGGGTGGAACAGATATAATAGAGCCATCCGTAGAACGGCAGCGCCCTGCCGGAATCTGAAAAAGTAGGAGGAATCATCATGCAGTTGAAAAAATTTATCGAGACAACCTGTAATAAACCGATTTCCGAATGTTCCAACCAGGAGCTCTACCTGGCGCTTTTAAGCTACACCAAAGAACAGATCAAAGAAAAAGAGACACCCTGTAACGACAAAAAGAAACTCTACTATATTTCCGCCGAGTTCCTGATCGGCAAACTTCTTTCCAATAACCTCATCAACCTTGGAATCTACGATGAAGTGGCTCTCCTGCTGAAGGGCAACGGAAAGAGCCTGGCTGAGATCGAGGAAGCCGAGCCGGAACCCTCCCTTGGAAACGGGGGCTTAGGACGACTGGCAGCCTGCTTCCTGGATTCTATCGCTACTCTTGGTCTTCCGGGAGACGGCGTGGGCCTGAACTATCATCTCGGCCTTTTCAAGCAGGTATTTAAGGATCATCTCCAGAACGAGACCCCGAACCCCTGGATTGAGAAAGAGAGCTGGCTTCACAAGACCGACACCACCTACCGCATTGCCTTTGGTGGCACCACCGTTACCTCCCGCCTCTACGACATCGATGTGATCGGCTACAACAACCGCGTCAACAAGCTTCACCTTTTCGATGTGGAGTCCGTAGACGAGTCCATCGTCCGCGACGGCATCTCCTTTAATAAAGAAGACATCGCCAAAAACCTGACCCTCTTCCTCTATCCCGATGACAGCGACGAGGAAGGCCGTCTGCTCCGTATTTACCAGCAGTACTTCATGGTCAGCAACGGTGCCCGTCTGATCCTTGATGAGTGTATTGCCCGCGGAAGTAATCTTCATGACCTTCCGGACTATGCCGTAATCCAGATCAACGATACCCACCCGACCATGGTCATTCCGGAGCTGATCCGTCTTCTCATGATCAAGGGCATCACCTTCCATGAGGCAATGGATATCGTGAGCCGCACCTGCGCTTACACCAACCACACAATCCTGGCCGAGGCTCTGGAGAAATGGCCGATGAAATATCTGGAAAAAGTCGTTCCCCAGCTCACCCCGATCATCTATGCACTGGATGATATGGTACGCCGGAACTACTCCGATGAGTCCGTTTACATCATCGACAAAAACAACCTCGTACACATGGCTCACATTGATATCCATTACGGCTTCAGCATCAACGGCGTAGCCCGCCTCCATACGGAGATCCTGGAAAACAATGAGCTGAACAACTTCTATAAGATCTATCCGGAAAAATTCAACAACAAGACAAACGGCATCACCTTCCGCCGCTGGCTCCTGCACTGTGACCATGATCTGACGAAATTCATCACAAGCCTGATCGGCGAAGGCTACAAGACCGATGCCACCGAGCTTGAGAAACTACTGAAATTCAAGGATGACAAGAAGGTTTTAAGCGAGCTTCTGAAGATCAAACAGGCCAACAAGAAAGTCCTGAAAGACTACATCCTGACCACTGAGGGCATCGAGATCGACGACAACTCCATCTACGATATCCAGATCAAACGTCTGCACGAGTACAAACGTCAGCTGCTGAATATCCTGCATGTAATGTATCTGTATAACCAGATCAAAGAGCATCCGGAGATGTCCTTCTATCCTAAGACATACATCTTCGGTGCAAAGGCTTCCGCAGGATATGTCCGTGCAAAAGAGATCATCAAACTGATCAACTCTGTAGCAGATGTGGTAAATAATGACCTGAGCATCAATGGAAAGCTGAAAGTCGTATTTATCGAAGATTACCGCGTATCCAACGCAGAATGGATCTTCGCGGCAGCAGATGTCAGCGAACAGATTTCTACCGCTTCCAAAGAAGCTTCCGGAACAGGTAACATGAAGTTCATGCTGAACGGTGCACCGACACTTGGAACTATGGATGGAGCCAATGTAGAGATCGTAGAAGAAGTTGGAATTGAAAATGCATTTATTTTCGGCCTTAGTTCTGACGAAGTTATCAACTATGAGAATAATGGCGGATATAACCCGCAGGAGATCTACTTCAATGACTGGGATATTAAGAGAGTCGTTGACCAGTTGATGGATGGAACTTATTCACATGGTGACCATGAGATGTTCCGCGACCTGTATAATTCACTTTTGAATACACAGGGTGGAGACAGACCGGACAGATACTTTATCCTGAAAGACTTCCGCTCTTATGCAGAAGCACAGAAGAAAGTGGAAGAAGCTTACAAAGATCCGGATCGTTGGGCTAAGATGGCACTTCTGAATACAGCAAGCTGTGGTAAATTTACTTCAGACAGAACCATTCAGGAATATGTTGATAATATCTGGAAACTGGATTATGTTACAGTTAAACCAGAAGCATAATCAGTCAAAACCTCTCATACAGTGGTATGGGAGGTTTTATTTATGCGAAAATACTTCAGACAGGCAGGCTATTTTGCTGCCATTCTTATATTACTTCCGTATGTGGTTACGATTCTGCTGAATGGCAGAAGCAGTTTGGCACAGGACAATGGGACGAGCCCGTATGTGACCGTAAAAAGTGACGAAAAGAACAGAAAAATTTCGCTGGATGAATATGGGATCGGGATTCTGGCTAAAGAAATTGAGGGAGATGCGGAGGAGGAAGCGTTAAAGGCACAGGCAGTGTTGATCCGGACCAGCATTTACAAAAGCATCCAGGATGAGGGCACCAGCACTGTCCTGACGAAGGAATATTGGACCAGGCAGCAGATGGAGAGCAACTGGGGAGCAGATCATTATGGGGAATATTATGAGAAGATGAAAGCTGCGTGGGATGAGACAAGGGGACAGGTTCTGATGTATGACGGAAGGCTGATTCTGACCCCGTATCACCGGTTAAGCAACGGAAAAACAAGGTCTGGAAATGAAGTGTTTGGTTCGGAAGAGTATCCGTATCTTCAGAGCAGGGAATGTCCCGAAGATGTGGAGGCAAAAGAGGAGATGACAGTGTCCATGATCCAGGGAAGCGACATGGAAGTGACAGGAACAGACAATGCCGGGTATGTGACAGAGGTCCGTTGTGGCAGTGAAACAGTAAATGGTGAAGAATTCCGGAGAACCTATCATCTTGCCTCGTCATGCTTTACGCTTCAGGATTATGACGGGAAGACAAGGGTTACGGCAAAGGGAATCGGGCACGGTCTTGGGATGAGCCAGTACACGGCAAAGAAGATGGCAGAGGAAGGAAAATCCTGTGAAGAAATTCTGCAATATTTTTTCACTGATGTCAGTCTGGAAGAAGTCACGGATATTGTGATCGAAAAAAACGAAAAGGGAGAATAAGTTGGTCATTTTCTGGCAAAAATATTGTCAGAGGTGATAAAATATGAATAAAAAGCAGCAGTCCTCTAATAAGAGGAGAAAAAGAGCGTCGATCGGTCTTGCGGTCTGCTTTGCCGCTGCTATTGTGCTTACAGGAGCCTATACATGGAGAAATTACCGGGCAAATGTGAAGGATGAGCAGGCAAAGATCGAGGAAGAACAGCAGGCGAAAGAGGAAGAAATCAAAAGAAATACGGAAGAAACAAGCAGTATTGCAAAGAAAGCGCTGGAAGATGAAGAGCCTGTGACAAAAGAGGACAGCCAGGCTGCAAATACGGCAGCAGATGGAAGTACAGCAAGCCGGATGGATACATGGGAGACGGACAGCACGCAGACTGCAGGAACGGCAATGAACCTGAATTTCGGGGAGGACAGCCAGCTTCTGTGGCCGGTGGACGGCAATGTGCTGATGAGCTACAGTATGGATAAAACCGTATATTTTTCTACATTGGATCAGTACAGATATAATCCGGCGATGATCATATCCGGTGCGGTGAACGATAACGTGATCGCAGCAGCACCGGGTCTTGTAAAATCCATTGATAACTTTGCGCAGACGGGAATTACGGTGACACTGGATATGGGGAATGGCTACGAGTGCATGTATGGACAGCTCAAGGAAGTGCAGGTGAAAGTCGGTGATTATCTGGAAGCGGGCAATGTGATCGGATATCTGGAGATTCCGACCAAGTATTACAGTCTGGAAGGCTGCAATCTGTATTTCGAGATGTTAAAAGATGGTCAGCCGGTCAATCCGATGGACTATCTGGCTGAAGAATAAGAGCAGAAGAAAGGAAGAGGGGCTTTTTGGTCCCTCTTTGAAGCGATGAATTATACATATATTTTAAAATGCAAGGATGAAACATTATATACCGGGTGGACGAATGATATTGAGAAGCGTCTGGAAGCGCATAATGCCGGGAAAGGCGCAAAATACACCAGATCCAGGAGACCGGTGGAGCTGGTGTATCTGGAGCAGTTTGAGACAAAGGAAGAGGCGATGCGGCGGGAGTATGCGATTAAGCATATGACGCGGAGGGCGAAGCTTGGGCTGGTGATGAGCTATAAAGAGACGGGGCAGTAGGGCATGAAACAGGAGAAGCAGATTTGCTTCTCCTGTTGGCATTTCGTGCAGAATAAAAAATTACTTCCGCAGCTTTAGTGGGGCGAGATTTCTGGATTTTTCGAGGATGCAAGGTTTACAATAAAGAATACATTACAACAAAGTGGCAGGCACTTCCGCCCATCACGAAGAGGTGGAAGATTTCGTGGCTGCCGAAATTCTTATGCTTACTGTTGAAAATCGGAAGCTTCAGTGCATAGATCACACCGCCGATTGTGTAAATGATTCCGCCGGCGAGAAGCCATCCGAATTCTGCACGTGTCAGATTGTTGAGGATCTGACTGAATGCGAGGACACAGATCCATCCCATACTAATGTAGAGGACGGAGGATACCCATTTCGGGCAGAATACCCAGAATCCCTTAATAATAATTCCGGTGATTGCGATACCCCATACAAGTGCGAGCATGATAAGTCCGGTTCTGCGTTCCAGTACCAGCAGGCAGATTGGTGTGTAGCTTCCGGCGATCAGTACAAAGATCATCATATGGTCGATCTTTTTCAGGATCGTGTTGACACGTTCGGAAAGATCAAAGGTATGGTAGGTTGTGCTTGCGGCGTATAAAAAAATCAGGCTGATTGCATAGATTGCAAGTGAGATCAGGTAAATCCGGCTCGGTTCGTGGGCTGCTTTTATTAAAAGTGGAAATGCGGCGAAAATTGCCATCAGCATGCCGATAAAATGTGTGATTGCACTTCCTGGATCTTTAATATGTTTCTTTTTCATCACAAATCCCTCCTTAGAGATGAATAATTGAAACCATTACATGTAGTAATCAATACTACATTAAGTATATGAGTATATTATACCGTTTATGCATAAAATGCAAGTGAAAATTGACTTTTTAAAAATTATTTGTTAGAATATAACGCGAATGTTACGATGCTCTTTACTTGTATTGTCACCAAGTAAGGAGTTTTTTATTGTGCATTGCGACGGATAAGGAAGTTGGCGCAAGCGACCGCCGCAGGCGTGAGAATGCGCCCCGGCAGAGTTTATATGATGGAGTTTAAGGTCATATTTGTAATTGGTATTGTAGTAGAAAGGATAATGGATGGAAACAGTTAGATTTGAAGAAATGGGACTTTCGGAAGAGATTCAGAAAGCAGTAAGATACATGGGATTTGAGGAGGCTTCACCGATTCAGGCGAAGGCGATTCCGGCGATGATTAGCGGGATCGATCTGATCGGGCAGGCACAGACTGGAACCGGTAAGACCGCAGCATTCGGAATCCCGCTTCTGGAAAAGGTAGACCCGAAGCTGAAAAAGCTGCAGGCGATCGTTCTCTGCCCGACCAGAGAGCTTGCAATCCAGGTGGCAGACGAGATCCGCAACCTGTCCAGATATATGCATGGAATCAAGGTCCTGCCGATTTACGGAGGACAGGATATCGTAAAGCAGATCCGTTCCTTAAAGAGTGGAACACAGATCGTCATCGGAACTCCGGGGCGTGTGATGGACCACATGCGCAGAAAGACAATGAAGCTGGATTTTGTACACACGGTTGTGCTTGATGAAGCAGATGAAATGCTGAACATGGGATTCCGTGAGGATATCGAATTTGTATTAAGTGGTGTTCCTGAGGAGCGCCAGACTGTGCTTTTTTCGGCAACCATGCCGAAGCCGATCATGGAGATTACGAAGAAATTCCAGAATAACGCAAAAGTGATCAAAGTTACAAAAAAGGAACTGACTGTTCCGAATATTGAGCAGTATTATTATGATGTAAAGCCGAAGAAGAAAGAGGAAGTTCTTTCCAGACTTCTTGATATTTATTCACCAAGGCTTTCGGTTGTATTCTGTAATACGAAGAAGCAGGTAGATCTTCTGGTAAATGCACTTCTCGGACGCGGATATTTTGCGGCAGGACTTCACGGGGATATGAAGCAGGAACAGAGAGACCGCGTGATGCAGGGATTTCGGACCGGTAAGACAGAGATCCTGGTAGCGACGGATGTGGCGGCCCGTGGAATTGATGTAGATGAAGTGGAAGCAGTATTTAATTATGATCTCCCGCAGGATGATGAATATTATGTACACCGTATCGGTCGTACCGGACGCGCAGGACGCGAAGGAAGAGCATTTTCTTTCGTATCAGGAAAGGAAGTTTACAAACTTAAAGAGATCCAGAGATACTGCAAGACGAAGATCTATGCACAGAAAGTTCCGTCACTGAATGACGTTGCGAATACTAAGATGGAAAATATTCTGGATGATGTGGAGCGTGTGATCGAGCAGGAAGATCTGGATATGATGATCAATGCGATCGAAGAACGTGTCAATAATTCTGAATTTACAGCGATGGATATGGCAGCAGCATTTTTGAAGATCTGCTGTGGAATGACAGAGGATAATAAAAATACAGAGGAAAATGACTGGGAATTTGGAGATACCGGTGCAGGTGAGGACGGAATGGTACGTCTGTTCATCAATATTGGTAAGAAGCAGAGAGTACGTCCGGGAGATATTCTTGGTGCGATCGCCGGGGAAAGCGGAATGGATGGAAAGCTGATCGGAACGATTGATATGTATGATAAGTATACATTTGTTGAGGTGCCGAGGGAATATGCCCGTGAGGTACTGAACGCGATGAAGAACGTGAAAATTAAAGGGAAGACGGTGGCTGTGGAGCCGGCGAACCAGAAATAGGAGGTCGAGCCAGCTCGAATGCGCTGCGCTACTTCTCGCTGCAGGCTGTCGCCTAATAGGGATAAATAGAAGAGCCCCTGGAAGAATGAATAAATTCGTTCTTCCAGGGGCTCTTCTATTTATCCCTGCTCGGCTTGTAGCTTAGCCAAAGTAGCGTTTGAGTAATCCTTCGAATGCTTTTCCGTGTCTTGCTTCGTCTCTTGCCATTTCATGAACTGTGTCATGGATTGCATCGAGGTTTGCAGCTTTTGCACGTTTTGCAAGGTCGAATTTACCTGCTGTTGCGCCGTGTTCTGCTTCTACTCTCATTTCAAGGTTCTTCTTTGTGCTGTCTGTTACAACTTCGCCAAGAAGTTCTGCGAATTTAGCAGCGTGTTCTGCTTCTTCGTGAGCAGCTTTTTCCCAGTAAAGTCCGATTTCCGGATATCCTTCTCTGTGAGCAACTCTTGCCATTGCAAGGTACATTCCTACTTCAGAGCATTCTCCTGCGAAGTTTGCACGAAGATCTGCAAGAATATCTTCGCTGACACCCTGCGCAACACCTACAACGTGCTCAGCAGCCCATACTTTGTCTCCTTCCTGCTCTTTAAACTTGGAAGCTGGTGCGTGACAGACTGGACATTCAGCCGGTGCAGCATCTCCTTCGTAAACATAACCACATACTGTACATACAAATTTTTTCATAATGATAATCTCCTTTTTCTTATTAATTTTTTTATAACTTAAGACTTCCTAATGCAGTCACTGCATTCCCCATAAAACAAAGTGGAACTTGAAGTGATGATTCCATCGAAATTCTCCCCGGCCAGCCGGTTCACTTCTTCAATACTCTTCATATCCAGTTCCAGATCCAGTAACCGTCCACAGCTTGTACAGAGAAAATGATTGTGGGGAATAACATTCCCGTCAAATCGATCTCCGCCGTCAGGTGTAGGGATCTTGATCGCTTCGCCGATATCTGTCAGCAGATTCAAATTCCGGTAAACAGTACCAAGACTGATATTAGGAAAATCCTCTTTGACATGCAGATAAACAGTGTCGGCAGTGGGATGCTCTTTTGTCGAAGCGAGATAATGCTTGATAGCTTCTCGTTGTCGGCTATATTTAATTGCAGCCATAGATTCACCTCTTTCTAAAATTGAATCAATAACGATAACGATTACTGTAATTAGAATATAACTTATATTTTTAAAATTGTCAAGAGAAAAAAATAAGTTTTTTTATTTCTCCTGACAAAATATTACAAAATAATTAACAAAAAGGACGTTAAGATTAATAAAAAAGGGGAATAATTACAAATGGTGGAGGGTGATAATTATGAAAAAACTATTAAAACGGTTGACACATCTATGGTTGATTGATAAAATTACGGCGTAACAAAAATTAACAATTATGTAACAATTAAAACTTCCCACAAAAGATAAGGCTGGAAATAAAGGAGGTTTTATATGAGTAACATGCGGATGAAACATAAGCTTATCATGTCAATGATGGCAGGGGCGATCATGATTCCGGGGAGTGTAGTCAGAACACAGGCGGCAGAAACTGGTGACAGTGAGAAGAGTCTGGTTCCGGTTACAGGAATTGAAAATATTTTGGAAGCATCATATCAGACAGAAATAAAGAACAACATCAATCTGTATCTGGTGCCGACAGAAGAGGGAGAGTATTTGAATATAGCGTTTTCTAATACGGGGGATTATACCTATATTAGAAGCGAAGCAGATGAAAACAGTGAATGGGTTGGAAAATTATATTCTGATTCAGCAGCAGTTGTGTTGGAATATCTGGATGGATGGACAAAGATCCGGTCGGGAAATGCAGAGGGGTATGTTCCGACGGAAACATTGTTCACAGGGGAGGAAGCCCGTTCGAGGTCAGATGAGTATACAAATGAGAATGTAACAGTCACAGCAGATTGTCTGAATGTCAGAGAGGGACATGGGACAGATACTACCGTATTAACCCAGATTAATCAGGGAGAAGAATATCTTGTGACAGAAGATCCTGTAGAAGGCTGGTATCCGATACAGGTCGGTGAAGTTAATGGCTGGGTGTGCGGTGATTATGTTACAGAGGAAAGTTCTTATTCTTACGGGGAGACAAAAGAGGAAGAACAAAAACGAATGGAAGCAGAAGAAGCTGCGGTTGCGAAGGCGGAAGCAGAAGCCCAGGCTGCAGAAGCAGCGGCTCAGTCAGTTGCGTCAGGGCAGGAAGTTATTGATTATGCCTGTCAGTTTATTGGGAATCCATATGTGTGGGGCGGTACAAGTTTAACAGATGGAGCAGATTGTTCGGGATTTGTCCAGTCTGTGTATGCACATTTTGGTATAAGTCTTCCACGAACTTCTTATGAACAGCGAAGTGCGGGATATGAAGTGAGTTATGAAGACGCACAGCCGGGGGATCTTATCTTATATGAAGGACATGTTGGTCTATATATAGGAAATGATCAGATTGTAAATGCAATGAACGAAGATCAGGGAATTGGTATCAGCAGTGCAACGTATACAAATATCGTGGCTGTCAGACGGATTTATTAAAGAATAATAGAAAGAAAACAATGCATTGTCCAGAATATGTATGGGAAATGAAAGATTTGACTGTAAATTCTAAAATCGGTATTTTCCAGGAAAAATATACGGATAGTCAAAATGCACAAAATATGACAAGAATATTCAAAATAGCAAAAAAATGAAAAAAAGTAGTTTTTAACTTATCAACATTGAAAAATCGAAAAAATGAGGAAAAATAAAAGATTTCCTGAAAGTTATCCACATTATCAACAAAGAAAGATGTGAATAGTGTGGATAACTTTTGGAAATAAAAAGAACATTCGTTTTGGTTATTGTTATGAAAATGACGATTTGTCGAAAAAAAAAAGAAAACTGATTGACTTTTGAGTAGTGTGATAAACGGAAAAAGTTGTGTGAAAATTTCAGAAAATTTCATGGAATGATAATGAAAATAAGGTTGCTAAATCATAGATCAGGGATTATAATAAAGATTACTGTTCAAGGGTGACAGAAATTAATTGAAAATAGAAAAATGTAAGGAGGAAACAGTGATGGCAATTTCTAAAAGCACAACAATTGGCGAACTTCTGGTAACATTTCCAGAGTCAGCTCCGATTTTGATGGAGATTGGTATGCATTGTCTTGGATGCCCGTCATCTCAGATGGAGTCTCTTGAGGAAGCAGCTATGGTTCATGGAATTGATGCAGATCTGCTTGTAGAGAAGATCAATGCAGCAATGGCAGCCGCTGGTAAATAATTAAGAGAAAAGATATACAAGAAGCTGTTGTGCTCTCAAAAAAGAGAGTATGGCAGCTTTTTTATATATTAGGAAAGTGCTTTCC
>OLSI01001481.1_pt1 | contig 15869 bp, 17 predicted proteins | sample 1672661 | NCBI WGS metagenome assembly OLSI01 (sample SAMEA3136711, study PRJEB25190) | human gut metagenome | biome: human gut; feature: human-associated habitat; material: faeces | place: Austria | collected 2013 | reverse complement strand
GGGGTCCATTGTGATCGGCTGTGTGGTCTACGGCATTCTGGTTCTGGTGCTGCGGATCGTCTCCCGGGATGACCTCTCCCTGATGCCCAAGGGGGATAAGATTGCGAAACTGCTGCGGATTCGCTGAGTGGAAAAAATTTTTGGAAGAAGCCTGTAAAATATCCCATAAAGACTTGAGATTACGGGAATGATATGATAAATTATGATCAATTTTGAAGAGAAGACGGCCTATACGGTGGAGGACCTGCGCCGGATTGTCCACCTGCTCCGCGCCCCAGGGGGATGCCCCTGGGACGGGGCGCAGACCCATGAGAGCATCCGGCGCAACTTCCTGGAGGAGGCCTATGAGGTGGCCGAGGCCATCGACGAGAAAAACCCCGCCCATCTGAAGGAGGAGCTGGGGGATGTCCTGCTCCAGGTCCTGTTTCATGCCTCCATAGAGGAGGATGCCGGCCGGTTTACCCTGGACGACGTGGCCGACGGCATCTGCAAAAAGCTGATTTTCCGGCATCCCCACGTCTTTGGCGGCGCGGCGGCCACCCCGGACAGCTGGGAGGAGCTCAAACGCCAGGAGAAGGGGCAGACCACCTACACAGCCACCCTCCAGAGCGTGGCCAAGAGCCTGCCCGGCCTGTGGCGGGCGGAGAAAATCCAGGCCAAGGCGGAGAAAGCGGGCTTTGAATGGCCCAATGTCCAGGCCGCCATGGACAAGCTCACCGAGGAGCTGGAGGAGCTCCAGACCGCGGTGGCGGACCACAGCAACGTGGAGGAAGAGCTGGGCGACCTGCTGTTTGCCGCAGTGAAGATTGCCCGGTTCTTTCAAATAGATGCCGAGGACGCCCTGGCCGGGACCTGCGAGAAATTCATTCGCCGGTTTGCCGGGGTGGAGGCGGCGGTCACAGCCCAGGGCAGGGACATGAGGGAGTTGGATGTGTCCCAGCTGATGGCGCTGTGGAACCGGGAGAAACACCCGGAAAACGAAGAGAGAAAGGGTAATCACCATGAACAAGACTGAACTGATTGCCGCCGTTGCGGAGCGCACCGGCCACACCAAGCATGACACCGCACTGCTGGCCGACGCCCTGTTTACCGTCATCGAGGAATCCCTGATCGGCGGCAGCGAGGTCAAAGTCCCCGGCTTCGGCAAGTTCGCCGTGAAGAACCGGGAAGCACGGGTGGGGAAAGACCCCCGCACCGGCGAGGAAAAAGAGTTTCCCGCCAAGAGGGTTGCGGTGTTCCGCCCCGCAAAGCCCCTGAAGGATGCCTTGAACGACTGTGATCCCCTTCACATTGCGTAAATCGCCCACAGAAGCCCTGTAAGCGCCCCTTGAGTTTCGTGGGGTAGTTTTTTCAGCCCCCGCCTCTCTCTTATCTCTCAGGCCGCTTGTGGGGCCGTCAGCGCAAGAATTTTAACCAAGACCATACTCATACCGAAAAAGGGGGAACGATTTCCGTTTTGGAAAAGGTTCCTCCCTTTTTTAACTCGACATTCCATGCAAAAGCGCCTATAATTTTTCTGTAAAAAGGAATTACACGCCTAAAGGTAAAGGAGAATTTTACAATGAAGATCATGAACCCCACCGCCATGAACCGATACAACGCCCTTCGGGAGGCCGCCGGGAAGATCGACCGTCTGGTCCCCCAGGTCCGCTTGCTGGACCAGCCGCCTCATGAGAACCGGGAGAACGCCTCCGTTGCGCTGGAATTTCCCACTCCCCTTGTGGTCCTTAATTCCACCATCCGGCAGGCCCTCTCTTTCCTGTTCTGCCAGTGCGACACCGTGCAGACGGACAAGACGGACCGGGGTATCTGCTTCACCTTTACCGTCTCTGAAATCTGGATCACGGAGGAAACCACATGAACCTGAAAACCAATGTCACCCGCCGGGACTTCGCCTTCAGCGTCACCGCCGAGACCAAGGCGGGAGAGCTGCGGATGTTCGATCATACCGTTGACGCCGAAAGCGAGGAAGCCGCCCGTCTGCTCCTGATCTCCTATCTGGAAAGCCGGGGAATGGAGCTGGTGGAGGCCCGTCTGACCGGTGCGGAATAACGAGGTGCACTGCATGAGTAATCCAAACGCCGAAATGAAAGCGCTGGCTGATAGCCTCTGGAACAACTACTTCCAGCCCAAAGTGGCGGACGCTACCCGCTCCTGCCTCCGTCTGGAAAAAGCCACCGTAAAAGCGGCCCCCAGCGGCGGCACCGTGGCCGTCCAGCTTCCCTTTGACGAGACAGTGCTAAACCTGCCCTACGCTTCGTCCCTCTCCGGTCTCACCACCGGACAGTCCGTATGGGTGGGCATTCCCTACTCCGACCTCTCCAACGGCGTTGTGATGTTCGACGCCACCTTTCAGAACCTTTAAGCAAACAATTAGCAAACTCTAAGCAAGTTGTAAGCAAGTTAAAAAGCAAAGCCGCCCGTGGTGGGCGGCTTTTTCACAGGCGCTTGACTTCTCCCGCAAAATGCGATATGGTCAAACCATCAGGAATTTGGGAGGTTTTTGATATGGCACTGATAAAATGCACCGAATGTGGCAACATGGTCAGCGACAAGGCGGACCGCTGCCCTCATTGCGGCTACCCTGTCTCGATCATCCTTGGTGAATCTGAAAAAGCACCGGAAAAACCACCAGTGAAGGAATCGGAGCAGCGTCCTGCCCCTGCCCCGGAAGCATCGGCCCCCGCAGTGGACCCGGTGGAACAGGCAAAAGAGGACGAAAGCGTTCAGCACAGATTTGCTGTTGCGATGTGCCTCGTTACACTTTGTCTCATTGGCGTTTTTGTAGTGGCCAAAATGCAGCCGCCACCCGCTGAAAGCCCCACCACTCCAACCACGCAGACCAGCGGACATTCCTCAAAACACACCCCGTCCTCGTCCTCATCTTCGTCCTCCGGCAGCTCCTCTACAATCAATACCGCCCGCCATTCCGACGATGACGCCTTTTACTGCGCAACGCTGATCGTAGAGGACTACCTGAAAGCCCCGTCCACCGCAAAATTCTGCAAGCTATCGGATGCCACCGTGACCCATTTGGGAAACGGTGAGTATATGGTCACAGGCTGGGTGGATGCGGAAAACTCCTATGGAGCCATGATCCGCAGTGATTTTGTTGTCACCTATACCGCCACTGAAAAAGGCTTTAAAAACGGGAACGCCATTATCGGATAACGATTGAAAAAGACCGCCCTTCCGGGCGGCCTTTTCTTTGTTCCGGCCCTTGACTTTTGCCAGACAAAATGCTATGATACTTCTGCCAGACAAAATAGGAGGTGATCATCCCCATGTCTGCCGCAAAGCTGGGCCGTCCCACAGACAACCCTCGCCCTCACAAAATCAGCATCCGTATCAATGACCGCAGCCAGCAGATTTTAGAAGCCTACTGCCGGGAGCAGAACGTCACGAAAACGGAAGCCATTGAGCGCGGGATCACCCTGCTGGCGACCGCCAAACCGATATAAAAATTCCCCATGCTGCTCTATCTTGCCGGACGGACAGCATGAGGAAAACGGCAAATATCCGCAGGGACTCGCCAAATTCATTATGGCGCGGGCCTTGTGAAAAGTCAAGTATTCTGTCAAAAAGCCCCTTGTCAGCGGCTGGTACAATAAAGATAGAATACAGGAAAGATCAAGGAGGAATCCCCAATGCCCAAGAGTTACTATTTCGACGCGGCGGCCCACGAACCGCCCTCCCCTGCCGCAGTCAAGGCGTTCACCCGCGCCCTGCCCCTTGGCAATCCAAGCGCCCTTCACGCCTGCGGCGTTGCCGCAAAGATCGCCTTGGAGGAAGCCCGCGCCTCCATCGCCCAGGACCTGAACTGTCTCCCGGAGGAAGTCTACTTTACCAGCGGCGCAACAGAAGCCTGCAACTGGATGATGAAAAGTCTGAGCGCCTACACCGGCAAGCTGACATTCCCACGCCATTACGAGCACCACGCCGTTCTGGAATATCCCCCCGTGGATCATCCCCACCGCACGGACCGCACCGGCTTCACCCACATGATGGCTAACAATGAGACCGGCGAGATTTACGACATCCTCTCCATGCGGCGCAACGCCCCCAACGCTTTGTTCGCCTGTGATGCGACGGCGGCGGTCGGCCAGATTCCCGTGGACTTCAAGGCCCTTGGCGTGGACTATCTGGCTTTCGGCGCTCACAAGTTCGGCGGCATCTCCGGCATCGGCTGTCTGATCGTCAAGAAGGGCACGCTCCTGCTCTCCATGATCCGCGGCGGAGATCAGGAGTGGGGGATGCGCGCCGGTACTGAAAGCGTTCCCCTCGCCTGCGCTATGGCAGCGGCCCTCCATGACCGCATGGGCAATATGCTCTCTGACATGAAGCGGATCGCCCGCTGCCGGGACCTCCTCATTACCAATCTGTTGAGATTTGTCCCGGATACCTATGTCAACGGCCCCTATACCCCCGGTGACGTGCTCCTCCGGCTCCCCGGCAACGCCAACCTCTCTTTCCTTGGCGTGGAATCTCAGGCCCTTGTCATGGCCCTGTCTGCGGAGGGCGTGTACGCTTCCTCCGGCTCCGCCTGTACCAGCGGGGAAGCAGACGGCAGCTATGTTCTCCGGGCTATGGGCTACCCCGCAAGCCGTTCGGTCTCCGCCGTCCGTTTCACCCTCCCCTATACCGTCACCGAGGATGATATTCTGGGCGCCGTCCCTCTGATCGTCAGCGCCGTGGAAAATCTCCGCCGCCTGGCCCCCACCCCCTGATACCCGCCTGTTTAACTGGAAAGGACTGATTTTATGGGAAGAACCTCTGCGCAGGAGCGCCGGGTCATGTCGGCCTTAGACTCATGGCTCCGCAACGTGCAGGCCAGCGGCGCGTCGGAGCGCACCGTCACCGCCTACGCCGCCGTCACAAACAGCTTTTATTCTTTCCTCGTGGAAAGCGGCCTTTCCACCGAGGAACCAACCTTCACCACCATGCAAGCCTACCGGGATCACCTCTTTGACCGGGGCCTCTCCCCCGTCTCCGTCCGGTATCATCTGGTGGTCCTCCGCTCCTTCTTCACCTACGCCAGCTCCCCCGAACTGGGCGATGATCGCTTTTATGAGCAAAACCCTGTTTCCCTCTACCTGATGCCCTCCCTCCGCAAATTGGGAAAGCGTCCCTATGACGTGCTGCTCACCGATGAGCAGGTCTGTAAGCTCTGGCGGGATTCCCCCGTCCGCACCACCCACCCGGAGAACTGGCCCCGGAATTACGCCATCGTGATCCTGCTGCTGACCACCGAACTGCGCAACGCCGAACTGCGGGCCTTGACCCCGGCGGACATTGACTTGGAGGACGCCGCCCTCCGCGTGGAACACGGCAAGGGCGATAAATTCCGGGTGGTGGACCTGCCGGACATCGCCGTGATCGCCCTCCGCCATTACCTCGCCAGCGGCATCCGCCCGGATGATCTCCCGGATACCGCCCCCCTGTTCGGCACCCTCCGATCCGGCGAATGGAAGGCCGGCACAAAACAGTGGCTTTCGGAGCTGGTGGAGCGCCATGTCCGCTCCGTCACCGGCGTTCCGGACATCCGCAGCCACGATCTCCGCCACGTCGGCTCCCGTTTGGACCTTAATTCTGGTATGCCAGAAAATGAACTGCAAGCCAAATTGGGCCATGCCAGTCCCATCACCACCCAGCGTTATTCCGGGCGGCTCATGGACCGTTCCGGGCGGAAAAGCGCCAAGAAGGTCTTTGCCGAACGGGACTTGCAAGCCAAGCGCAGCGCCGACAAGCTCACCGCCTTTTATGCCTGATTCCGCCGCGCTCACCCTGAACCCAAAACACACGTCCGTGCGTTCCAATCGCTCGGGCGTGTGTTTTTTTGTCTGCATAAGACCGCACAACTATAAAAAGAGCGCACGGTTAGTCCGTGCGCTCCATGTAAAGGGCCTCCGCCCTGCGCTGCGCCGCCATCAGGTCCGCTTTTAGGCGTTCCAGTTCTTCAATGGCTTCCGTAATAGCGTGAAACAGGCAAAGGTATTCCGGGTCCAGATGCTCCATGTCCCCCACCTCCTTTCTGCGGTCAGTGTACCACAGCTGCTGTGTCGAAAAAACGGGAAATATGGCGGCACCGAAAACAACTCCCCCGGAATTGATCCGGTGGAGTTGTTTTGTGACACTTAAAAGCAGAAGGCAAAAGATATGCAATACACATCATTCGCACTGATGTAGTCGGCGAGGCCGCTGTTGCTGACCGCGCAGAAACTCGTGTAGTTGCCAATGTATGGAGAGCGCTGCCACCAGTGGTTCGCGCTACCGTTGTAATTCTTCACCTTGCTGTTGCCTGCCTTATAGTAGGCGTATTGTGTGCCCTCGCCGCTTGCAGAATAGGTGATGTTACCAAAAATCTCGATCTCGCTCAGCAGGAATAGCTTGTCCGCCGTGGTGCTGATGGTGGTGCTCCGGTAACCCTCCGAGGTTAGCTTATTCACCTCTTGGATGCCGTTCTGTACCTCCGTTGGCATCAGCGCCAGAATGGCGGGCAGGTGCGTCTGCCGCATGTCACAGCTCGTCCAGCCGCCGCTGTTGGTGTTGCCACCGTTCATCATCTTTCTGTCCGCGTAGCAGTCATGCAGCTGGAAGGTCAGGGGAGCTTTCCCGGAGCCATCAGCATAATCGTCATGATTCTTGCCGATAATGTCGATAACGTAATCTGCCCCGTTAATCATCATGGCTTTCTGGTTCCCAACTACCCACGTCTCCGGCACTTGGTTCTTGTGGCAGGCTTTAATGATCGTAGCCCAATCGTTATCCGCGAAATTTGCGTTATACGTCACCGGTGCCTTCAGCGTCGGCACAATGCCGCTCATGATCACTCTGCCCATTATGCCACCTCCCCAGCGGTGAACGTCCCCGTCCCCGCGTTGCCGTAGAACCGCTTGCCTACAAGGTCATAAAGTCCCACCGCCCCGCTGGCGTTTTTGCAGGGCAGAAAGTCTCGGATTGGGCTATCTCCGCTGTATAACTGTGCGTAATACAGTTTTCCGGACAGCTGTTCAGCAATGGAACCGTTACGGTTGAGCGCCATCAACGTCATATTTGCAGGAACCGCAAAAGTTGCCGCTGTCGGTGTCCATATTTGTTCACCATTGACGGTCAGGCCGCTTTGGTTAAGCACAGCCTCGATTGGGTCTGTTCCGTTTAATGGAGCGTTCTGCATCGCCTGATCCCCAAATACGGCGGCATTGCACCAAAGACCGAAGCCGTTTGATTGCCAGTTCTGGTCACTGACTGCAACGCCACCCGATAACGTTTGCGTTGTCTGAAATTTTATTTTCAGAGTATATGTTTGATCCGGTTTGACACCGGTATCAATATATTGTGTCCCGCTGGATTGGATATACGCCAGTTTTGTGTATCCGGAAGGCAGGTGGATAGGTGCCGTATGCACCTCGCCCTTCCGCATCATCAAGCAATGGCCCATCACGCCACCCCCTTTAAAAGCATGGTGGTCTTGTCAAATAGTGCATTGCTGGGAAGAACCAAAGCGGGGCGGATACCGTCCGAGTCGGATGTGGCATAGTCGCCGTAGTCGCCGTCGGAACGGACGAACCACACGCGGCCGTCGTTGTCGGTGCTCGGGGAGCGGAGCCACCAGAAGGCGGCTGAGCCGTTCAGGTACGCAATGCGTTTGTTGTTTGCGGACGTGGTTGTTCCGCTCGTAAAGTAATCCAGCTTTGCTCCATCTACGGGGAAATCGCTATCGTCGCTGGTCGTCCAACCAACTTCGTAGCCAGAAAGCAGGAAAATCTTGCAGAGCAGCCCGTTCGCACCGCTCTGATCCGAACCGCCAGAGCCACCGTTCTTGCGATACGGGATTTTTACTTGTTTGATCGCAGCCTGTTCTACACTGCCAAGGCTGTTAAAGAAATCCCCGTTCAGCCATGTGTTGATCGCGCTGCTTTCATACTTGTTTACGTTGTTGGGGTCCCACTGCCTGTTGCTGTGAATATCCTTCCTCAGCAGCCACGTTCCGTCACAGCTTGCGTCATACAGACTGGAATTGCTGGGGATGCCCTGATTCACCACCAAATAGTCCACAGCCGTGCCGCCCTCCATCAACTTCACCGTGGAACCCACTGGCAAAGTGCTTGCCAATATCCCGGTTGACGGGGCTTTTGCTCTGCACCCGCCAACCACCGTTACATGACCCATCAGCTCACCTCCGCAACAATGGGGATAGACACCGTGTTGGCATCACCGAAGATGGTAAACTTGATGCCGCCGTCATAGGTCTCTGCGTAGCCGTTGGTGATACAGTTGAGGTACTGGTTCTCCGCCTCCACGAACGCCGCGTAATCGTCGGAGGTCCCGCTGCCGGTGTACACATGATCCACCATAGCGATGCTCTGGGCTGTCACCCCGGCGATGGCAACGCTCTGCGTCTTGACGCCGGTGTTTTCGTCCTCCACCCACGTAGTTCCGATGGTGGCGGTGTAGGTGGTGCTGCCTTTCCGCTGGTCAAGGGCTTCCAGCTCGTTTTCAATCTTGTTCAGATGCTCCGCGTCCAGCGCCGGGGCCTGACCGTTGACCCATGTGGTTTTCACGTATGCCATTACATCCGCCCCCTCTCAGGAAAAGAAAGGGCCGTTTTTCCGCAACGATTCTTCTTCATAAAAGTTCCTCCTTTTGATCCGGTGCCCCGTTGGGGCTGCTTCACTGTTCAGGTGGGCCACCCCGTCACGGTGGCCGTGGGGAAATCCTGTACCGACACGGCGGAAATCTGCATGGGGCCGCTCCATGTCAGGGGCCTTGTGAACCCCTGCACCGTGTCTTTACATTCAGACGCTTCTGTGTTATCATTTATATGAAACAAATAGGGACGAGGTGTTATAATGGGTACATTTATTGACTTGACTGGGCAGAGATTTGGGAAACTCACTGTTATCGAACGCGCCCCAGATTTTGGTTCCGGGCGTTCGCGGCAAACCATGTGGCTGTGCAAATGCGATTGCGGAAAAATCATTTCCGTCCGTTCTCACGCTTTAAGAGGCGGTCACACGCAGAGCTGTGGATGTCTTGTGGCCGAAAATCACCAAGTTATCCACGGGCTTTCCCATTCTCGGATTTGCCGAATCTTTCGTGCAATGAAGCAGCGTTGCTACAATCCCAAAGCTAACGCATATAAAGATTATGGTGGTCGGGGCATAACGATTTGTGACGCATGGCTCGACAGCTTTCCCGCTTTCTATGAATGGGCATCCACTCATGGCTATCAAGACAATCTATCTATTGACCGCATTGACGTGAATGGCCCATACAGCCCTGAAAATTGCCGATGGGTAAATCAACAAACACAGTGCGCCAATAAAAGGGAAACAATTCGCCTTGAACACAATGGGGAAATCCATACCATAGAGGAATGGGCCGCTATTACAGGTCTTGCCGCAGGGACAATCCGAACTCGCATTTATACAAGGAAATGGGATGTTGATAAAGCCCTTTCCACGCCCATTTCAGAGTCAATGTCTATCCGCAATTTTCAGTTTGCCAAGGGGCGCGTTTGCCGTAATATTTGGCTAAACAAGAACCTCGCAAATAAAATCAGCTCCATGTTTGGTAACGATGTTGATAAAACGTCTGATTTTGTGGAGTCTATTTTGTTGGAATACTTTGATAAACACTAAGGTCATGTCGGCCAATTTGTTACAGTCGCAATAGGAAAATCAGATACAGATACGGCACTGATTGTCATTGGGCCTTTCCCGCTAAGCGGTCTTGTAAAGCCTTGGACAAGATGCTTTTCCATGGGACTTCCAACCTTATCGTTTCTGATTATCGAAATTAGGTCATTTTCGTTCAAATGCAAAATCTGACTGCACGAAACCGAGACGGACTTTTGCAGTGCTGCGGACCGTTTCAGCTTCCACACAGCCAAGTCCTCGCACTGCCGTTTCGTGGAATAGCCCGCCGCCCGGTAGCGCACGGTTTTGCGCCCGATCCGGCTTACATTCGTGCTGCTGGCCGGGTCCAAATTCTGCGCCCGCGCCGCCACCTGCGGGCTGTTGTTCACCGCTTCCCCAATGACGATAAAATCGTTGTACACTTCCGTGTTCTTTTCCGTGTACTCCGTTCCCAGCAGCTCCGCCTCGCTTTGGGAGAACTGCCACGCCAGAGGCTTGTCGCTGTCCAGAATGTCATCCTGAGAGGGGTCGATCCGCAGTGCGCCGGAGGCATCGTACCCGATCCACGCCGCCAGCATTTCCGCAAGACCGAGGCACACGTCCGCATAGCTTCCGTTGTCACTGTCCACCCGCAGGGTGTAGGGTGCGTCCGTCAGCTTGGCCGTGGTGCCGTTTGCCAGCTGCTGAGTCTTGCCGTTGTAGTATTCCGTGAATACCGGAGCCACGTTGTCCACCAGATCCCCGTTCCCCCGGTCCAGCTTCAGCAGGGCCGCGATGGGGTCAAAGACGTTGGTCCCCGCCTTCACCTCGTAGGTGCTTTCCAGATAGCCGAAAAGCGTTCCGTCCAGATCCGACCATTTATCCACCAGGTTGTACTGCGCCGTCCGCTTGGCCGGTTCCAGCGTCTCTACCGGGTCCTTTACCAGAAAGACCCCCTGTTGGATGTAAAAGTCCGTGCCGTCGCTGAGCACAAGGCCCTCATCCAGTGCGATCCGGTTCCCGAACCACACCCGGTTGATGTTGTAATCGAACGTGCCGTCCAGATTCGCCAGTGTCACCGAGGCCGTCCGCCGCTGGCCGTTGTTTAGATTCACGGACAGGCTCCCGTCCGCGATAAATGCCCCGGCAAAGCGCCCTGTGGGGTTGTTGTCCAGTGCGAAGGCCGTGGAGCCGTCCGGCTGTAAAAACCGCAGACGGCACAGCTTGGTAAAAGGCCGGCGCAGCATCTTGCGGTAATCGTTCATCCGTTCCGCTTGGGTCATCTCTGCATCGCCTCCCTCTTATGCAAACAAAGCGTCACCCGATGTGAGCAGGATACGCGCTCCGTCCGCGGAGCCAATCTCCACCCATGGCAGCGTCACCGTCTGCACCTGCTGTCGGCTGCCGTCCATGGTGCTCATGGAAATGGCCCCGCCCGCCCTGATCTGCCACAGGTCTCCCCTCCTGTCTTTCAGGAACAGGGCGTCCTGTGTGGTTGAGAGGGCGTACACGGCGTCCCGCACCTCGTTGGTATCCGTATACTCTCCACTTGCCAGAACGTGCCCTATGGCCGCCGAGAGCGTCCCGGAGCGGTAATTGCTGGGGGAACTCTGTACCGTGGGATACCGGGTGAAATTCCCCAGCACACCGGGGCTGTTGTTGTTGCTGATTTCCCCGCTGGCCACGTTCAGGCTGAACCGGAAGATCGCCGCCGGGTGATAGCCCCCATCTGCGTCCGTGGTGCATTGCAGAACCGTCCAGTCCCAGAAGATGGGCGTCACCGCGTCGGAGATCAGGGCGTTGGTCACGATGACCTCCTGCCCGTCCGCCGTCTGCCCCAGTCCGAACATATAGTAGCGGTACGTCTCCTGCGATACCGCCTTGCAGTCCAGAATGGCCCGCTCCGAAAGGGGTGTCTGCGCCACCGGTTCCAGCGTTGCTTCCCCCTCGTGGTAGCGGTAAATGGCAAAGCCCGTCAGCGTTCCGCTGAATGCCATATTTCCCGCCTGCAAGCCGCCTCCGGCGAAATCCGTCTGGAACAGTGTGTTCCCGGAAAACGCCCCCGGCGTCCAGCCGTCCTGGCTCAGAATCTGGTCCAACACACTGGCTTCCAGAACCTCACCCGTCACCCACAGATAGTCGCAGGTTTGGACGCCGCCCAGCGTCAAAGAGGTAATGGATCGCCCCGCCAGCTTCACCTCGCTGCTGAAAAGGTTGCCGGACTGAGTACCCTTGGAGGGATACAGCTCCGGTCCGGGGTACAGGGTTACGGCGGGATACAATGCGTTGATCCACGTCACCTGCCGGAGATAGATTTGTCCGCCGGTGATCACCAGTGTCCATTCGTCCTCCGCCGTTACGCCGCGCAGGGCGTCCTTCCAGACCTCCACGCCGTCCACCGTCATAGAAACGCCGGACTTCCCCAGCGTCACGATGGCAGCGCCGCCATTCAGCCCCACCGTCAGGATGGGATTGTCGCGGGTCACGTCCACCGTCCCGCTCCACACCAAGCTCCACGGCTGAGCGTAGTTCATCGGCTGCCCCGTCACCTTGTCCCAGATCACGGTCCCATCCGCTCCCAATACCAGCTTTCCGTTTTGGATGCGGTTTTCTCCTGCCGCCGTGCCCTGCACATCGTACAGCCCCGGCCATGTCACCCGGATACCGGACTTTTTGCAGTTGGGACAGGCCACCACCGCGCCGGTGGGGGTGGCGGTAGCGTAAGCCACCCGGAAATCCACCCAGCCGGTGTCTGCCTGAACGCCGTTCTCCGTCTGCACCTGGCAGCGGACGGCGTAATCCGTGTCGGAAAACAGGCCGTCATACTCCATCCGCAGTTCCGCCGTGCCGTAAATGCGCCCGCTGTCATAGAGCGCCGTATCGCTGCTTTTTGCCCGGAGCATCCACCGCACCCAGTTCAGCGTGTCCCCCTGCGCCTGCGTATAGGTCGCCGTGAAGGCGTACTTCCGCACCGCCAGCGGCGAGGGGATGGCGGCCACGGTCAGTACCGGGTCCGCCCTCGTCAGAAAGACCGATGCGCTCCGCTGGGTCACGCTCTCTGCATCGGTCTCCCCCCACCACTGCTTGATGATCAGCTTGTACTGCTGCCCGTTCTCCATATTCGCCCCGCTCAATGCGTCAGCCGGAATGGTGTGGGTAAACAGCACGGTGTTTCCCGCGTAGTCGATTCCATAGAAGGGACATCCCTCCGTCAGTTTCCCCGTGGTGTACACCTGTGTGGACGCCGCATCGTTTTTGCAGACCGTCAGGGAAAACGCGGTCATAGCGGAGTTGCCGTTCACCTGCCAGCTCACCGCCAGCGGCTTCGTGACGTCGATTGTGCCGTTTCCCAGTTCCCCAAGGGACGATGGATAAATATTTGTAGGTTGAAAAAGTGCCATACTCCGCCTCCCTTAATGTTTGTATAGGCCCAGGTTCCCGGCCCCGCTGTTCAGTGCCCGCATTACCTGCGCCACCGTCAGCCGGTCAGCCGCCTCCGCGCCAATCTGAACGCCGTTCACGCTGTAGCTGTCTCCGTAGTGGTCATAGCTGGTCCGGCTCATCACCGTTTTCCCCGGCATGGTGCCTCCGCGCTCCACCGCGCCGTACAGCCACCCAAGCTCGCTCATTCGCTTTTGGAAGGTGCTGTCCGCGCTGGGTTCCAGCATCTTCTCCGCCAGCAGCGGCGGGATCACGATTTCGTCCTGGCTGGTGGCCTTGATGCCCCCCAGCCCCCGCAGGATGCCGCCGGAATCGTACTTCTTGTACGGGTCCTTTCCGCCGTACTTATCGTTGATCTTGTTCTGCCGTTCTTCTTTTAGTTTGTCGATGGTGGCCTGACTGGCTCCGTTTTTCTCCGCGTTCTTGATGGCCAGAGAGTAGTCCACGTTCTTGTCATATCCCTTGCCGCCGGACGAACCGGACGAACCGCCCTTTGAAGAACTTTCCCCGGAGCTGCTTCCGCCCCTGTCGGGGTCTTGCCCCCCGTACATGGCGTTGATCTTGTTCTGCCGCTCTGTCTCTAACTGCTTGATCAGCCCTTCCCCGGCCCCGGACTCCTTGGCCTGCTTGATGGCAAGAGTGTAGTCCACGTTCTTATCAAAGCCCGCGTAGTACATATCGTTGCCGTCCGCATCCACCTTGGGATACAGCCCGGAGAGGTCCGCTCTGGCTGCTCCCTGATGCACGTTGATGGCCTTGGTTGCGTACCCGTTCTCATCGTAGGTGATCACATACCCGTTTTTCTCAACGGTTCTGCCCGCAAGTTTCTGGTCCCGGCTCATGTCCGCGCCGGTGTAGGAACCCTTCACGCCCTTGCCGTAAGGCGTGGTATCCCGGTAGTTCAGGTTGGCGTCGCTGCCGTCCGCCAACTTCCAGCCGGAGGACCCGGAGGGAATGAACCCTTCGTTCATCTCCGTCTGCGTCCAGCCGCCGCCCGGATTCTTCGTGTAGTCGAAGTGGTAGCCTCCGGTCGCCCCGGCCGCACCCATCATCCCCGGCAGCATCGTCTGTCCGGGGAGCATAATCCCATTCATAGCCCCGGCAATGTACTGGTTCAGCTTGCCCAGCAGGTTGTTGACCTCCTCCACCTGCTGACGCATCTTGGGTGTTCCGTTTCTGGCAATGTCGCTGAGAATATCGTCAATGGTCCGGGTAGGTTCCTGCAAGCTGTCCGTGATCCGCTTCCACTCGGCTTTCAGGGTGTCATAGGTTTCCTCGATGAGCTTTTTCTTGGCTTCCAGTTCGTCGATTTCCCGCTGAAGGGCCAACTCCCTCTCATATTCCGCCAAGTCCTCCTTGGCCTTTTCATAGGCATCCTGTGCGGACTTCACGGACGAGGCGTTGGCTTCCCACTCCCACTGTCCGGTTGCGGCATTGAATACCCGCACCGTCCGTTCCTTCTGGGCTTCCAGCAAGGCGTTCTGCTTTTCCAGCACCGCCGCCTTCAGCTGTTCCAGTTTCAGGGCTTCGTCCTCGGCTTGCTTGGCGTCCTTCAGCGCCGCGATCTGCTTGTCAATGGCGGCTGTCTGCTTGTCCCGTGCTTCCTCCGCCTCTTCCAGCTTTTTGTTAACGGCATCTTCCAGTTCGTCCCAAAGATCCTCCTGCAGCTCCTTGATCTGCTTGGTGATTTTCCAGTGCTCCGTGGACAAGGCGTTGATGTCCGCCTGACTGTCCCCGATCCGCCGCATATACTCCGCCTGTGCGTGGAGCGCCGCCTGGATTTGCCGCATCTTGTCGATCTGGTCCGCCGTGCTGTCCCCACGCTCCTGCATGAGGGAAAGCTCCGACTTTCGCAGGGATACAATGTCCTTCAGCCGTTCCAGCTCTGCGTCCTTAGTGGATTTCCCTGTGGACGATGTGGTGGAGGACGTACCCACTGTGGAGGTGGTATCCACCGTCCCGCTGTCCCGCCCGGTGTCCGTAAACATGGACTTGTAGATCCGGTTCAGAACGATGGCACGGGCTTCGTCATAAGTCTTGGCCTTTCCGGTCTGCAACAGGCCCTTGATGGTCCGCTCTACATCCTGCGTCTTGGCGGCACCGATCATGCCCACGGAATAGGCGGCCGCCCCGGCCTCGGTGGCCAGCTGCCGCAGCGCCCCGATCTGCTGACTCAGGTTCAGCTTTTTCTCGTTCAGAACGATCATCCGCTTCACCAGATCGTAAATCTGGTCCCCGGACTTCCCCGCCTGCCGCTGTACTTTCAATAGCCCCGCCACATAGTCACTCATGGGCTGTGTGGCTTTGTTGACCTGTGCCAAAAATGCTTTCAGCACGTCATAGTCCGCCTGTTGGGCGTCCGTCAGCTTGCCGTTGGCCTTGATGGCTTCCTCGTAGGCTGCCACCTGCTGTTCCGCCGCCGTTTTCACGGCGTAGAAATCGTCGATCTGGTCCTGTTGGATGCTTCGCCCTGACTGAAGCTGGTCCGTGTACGCCTTGGCCTTGTCCGCCAGTGTTTCGTAGGTGATCCCCAGCCGTTCCAGGTCTGCCGTGGTGCTGATGGCCTGTCCCGTCACCAGCCGCAGCTGAGCGATCATTTCCTCCGTGGATTTGAAGGACCGGCCCACAAATTCATCGTAGCCCTTCACGCTGCCCATGGACGTGATGGTGGTTCCACCGGCTCCGCCCACGGTCTGGGCCTTCTTCTCCGCGATTGCCGTCAGGTGCTTGACCTGCTGTTCCAGTTCGGCGTTTTCCGCTTCCAGTGCCTTCTTTTCCTCGATCAGCTCCGGCGTTAGATCATGCCATGGA
>OLSI01001480.1_pt1 | contig 15872 bp, 11 predicted proteins | sample 1672661 | NCBI WGS metagenome assembly OLSI01 (sample SAMEA3136711, study PRJEB25190) | human gut metagenome | biome: human gut; feature: human-associated habitat; material: faeces | place: Austria | collected 2013 | reverse complement strand
CGTTGAAGTAGGAATGAAACATAAAGGTTTATAACTTTTTATAAGTTTTCAGTAATGGAAAGTATGATTACAGCAGTGATTTTTGATATGGACGGTGTGATCGCTGATTCAGAATATTTTAATGTCAAAGCAAAACATCTCATCTTAAAACGAGCAGGTATTGAAGTTGACTGGCATTACCATGATAAGTTTTTGGGTACGACGCATGAATATATGTGGGCAGAGATGAAGAAAGAATTTGAGAGTCTTGATAAAGAAGTTCCATATTATATAGATCAGTGGGTCAAAACCAGAAAAGAGTTGATCGACCAGGAAGGACTAAAGCCGATGCCGGGGGTTGTTGATCTGATCCGTACATTAAAGGAAAAAGGATTTCATCTGGCAGTAGCATCGTCTTCATTGAAAGAAGATATTATGACAAATATGAATACGTTTGGAATTACAGACTGCTTTGAAGCATTTATAAGCGGTTCCGAATGTGAAAACGGAAAGCCAGATCCAGAAATCTTTCAAAAGGCGGCTGAGGCAATTGGACAGAAGGCGGCAAACTGTATCGTGGTCGAAGATTCCGAAGCAGGAGTAAAGGCAGCCAAATCTGCCAAAATGAAATGCATTGGATATGCACCAGAAGGAGCGATCAAACAAGATCTCCATCAGGCAGATACAGTGGTGAAGGAATTTTCAGATAAACTTATAGAATATATTATGGAAAAATAAGTAAAATAAAAAATAGACAGCGTTCTTATGAAAAAGAGCACTGTCTATTTTTTTATAAAAACTTTCTCGTAAAAAGAGAAGATAGGACACAATATTCATTCATGCAATATAAACATCTGGACGACGTTCCGTCAACATTGTATAATAGTCATGCTTCATTTGTTTTGCTATATCGTAGTCATAAGGTTTCTCCCAGTTTGTACTATTAACTAAGAGATCCACTCCTTGAATAGCAAGACTTCTGGCAGCTTCTGGAAAGAATGCGTCATAACAGATAAACAAGCCGATACGACCGATCTTTGTATCAAATACTTTAAATTGATCCCCAGGTGTAAAATAATTTTTCTCGGAATCAAATAAATGAACTTTGCGATAAGTTCCAAGAAGAACACCAGTGTCATCAAGGAAAAACTGAGAATTATAAAGGATATCTTCTTCTTTTTTCAGCCATTCCATAGACAATATGAACATGAAATTCCTTAGCTAAAGCATTCATCTTTTTTATGGATGTAGAGTCAATCATGGCAGTTTCTGCCAAATCTTTAAAATTTTCACCACATTGATAACCAGTAACAGCAAGCTCAGGGAAAACGATGAGTTGAGTATCTGGATGAGATTCCATAGCTTTGTGATATATGCTCGTTTGGAACCTTGAACCAGCTAAACAATTCTCGAATTGCAAATACACTGATCACTGCAATTCCAATGGCAAACCATACATAGACAATTAGAATAAATAATTTAATTGTTCAAAATCAAAATGTTCTTTCTCGAATAGAGAGCCGATCATGATAACAACAATCGGAACACAAAGAGAAAATACATTACCAACAAAATAGTTAATATTATCATCAGGAATCATAAAGTAAGCAATGAGTCCACAGATCATACCGATAAAGATAGATGCAACGGCAACTCTTGAGGATACTTTATCCCAGATCAACCCAGCAATAAATGCAGCACATGGGGCGGCCAAAAGTAGTTTGTTGTGTTTTAAAGTGATTCCCACGTTAAGATTTCCTTTCTTAATAAATGCAAAAGGCGCTATAAACATATATCTGTTTACAACGCCTTTGTTTATGACTAGTGTAATATACAAAATCTTTTTATTACAAGGTAAGAGTGAAAAGAAGTGAAGAATTTAATGAAAAAGGCAGATGAGAAACATTTTCAGGTGCTTTTTTCATGTATTTAAAAATAGTTATTGACATGATAAATTCTATGTGGTAATATAAGAAAATGTCTTAATGTGGGTTTGTCTGCCCACACTCTATGTAAAATTAAGAATAAGATTGTAAGAAAGATATAGTAAGATAGAGGGTTTCTTACAGTTGATGTAGTATATAAACCAGGTTTAGATCAAGAGGTGAAAAACGTCCATGGAAAAGAACAGAATACAGCCAATAAAATCAGGTACAGGGATGCGAATCAGCTATGCCAGACAGGATGACGTCCTTGAAGTACCAAATCTGATCGAAATTCAAAAGGATTCCTATGATTGGTTTTTAAGAGAAGGATTAGCAGAGGTATTTGAAGATATCTCCCCAATCGAAGATTACAGCGATCAGTTAAGCTTGGAATTTGTTGACTATCAATTATGTAAAGATGACGTCAAATATTCAATTGAAGAATGTAAAGAAAGAGATGCAACATACGCTGCACCTTTAAAAGTGAAAGTAAGACTTCATAATAAAGAGACTGATGAAATCAAGCAGCATGAGATTTTTATGGGCGATCTTCCTTTAATGACAGCAACAGGAACATTTATCATCAACGGAGCTGAACGTGTTATCGTCAGTCAGTTAGTGCGTTCCCCTGGAATTTATTATGGAATTGCTCATGACAAGATTGGTAAAGAGTTATACTCTTCCACAGTTATTCCAAACCGTGGTGCTTGGCTTGAATATGAAACAGATTCCAATGATGTATTCAATGTACGTGTAGACCGTACAAGAAAAGTGCCTATCACAGTTTTGATCCGTGCATTAGGTATCGGAACAAACGCAGAGATCAAAGAATTATTTGGTGAAGAACCAAAGATCCTTGCAAGTATTGAAAAAGACCCATCTGATAACTATGAAGATGGTCTGTTAGAATTATATAAGAAGATCCGTCCGGGAGAACCATTATCTGTAGATAGTGCGGAAAGCTTGATCAACAGCATGTTCTTCGATCCAAGAAGATATGATCTTGCGAAAGTTGGACGTTACAAATTCAATAAAAAATTAGCATTAAGAAATCGTATCAGTGGATTTATCTTAGCAGAAGATGTTTTAGATCCAACAACTGGAGAAGTATTAGCAGAAGCTGGAACGAATGTGGACATGGAACTTGCAGATAAGATTCAGAACGCAGCCGTAGCAAGTGTTATGATCCAGACAGAAGAAGGTGCTACAAAAATACTTTCCAACATGGAAGTAAATCTTGCTGAATATGTAGATTTCAATCCAGAAGAGATTGGTGTTCATGAAGATGTTTTCTATCCTGTATTAGAGAAGATCTTAGAAGAAGGATATGAAGGAGAAGAATTAAAAGAAGCTCTGAAGAAGAATATTCATGAATTGATTCCAAAACATATTACAAAAGAAGATATCTTAGCATCCATCAACTACAATATCCATTTAGAGTATGGAATTGGACATGATGATGATATCGACCACTTAGGAAACCGTCGTATCCGTGCTGTAGGTGAACTGCTTCAGAACCAGTATCGTATCGGTCTTTCAAGATTGGAAAGAGTTGTTCGTGAAAGAATGACAACTCAGGATATTGAATCTATCTCACCACAGTCATTGATCAATATCAAACCAGTAACAGCAGCAGTGAAAGAGTTCTTTGGAAGTTCTCAGTTATCTCAGTTCATGGACCACAACAACCCACTGTCTGAGTTAACACATAAGAGACGTTTATCTGCATTAGGACCAGGTGGTCTGTCTCGTGACCGTGCCGGATTCGAAGTCCGTGACGTACATTACACACATTACGGAAGAATGTGTCCGATCGAGACACCTGAAGGACCTAACATCGGTCTGATCAACTCTCTTGCTACTTATGCGAGAATTAACGAGTATGGATTTATCGAAGCTCCATATCGTGTACTGGATAAATCAGATCCTGAGAATCCAGTTGTTACAGACAAAGTTGTTTATTTAACAGCTGATGAAGAAGATAATTATGTAGTAGCACAGGCGAACGAACCTGTTGACGAAGATGGACATTTCGTAAATACTCATGTATCCGGACGTTTCCGCGAGGATACATCAGAATTTGATAAAGTAAACCTTGACTTAATGGACGTATCTCCAAAGATGGTATTCTCAGTAGCTACATCCATGATTCCTTTCCTGGAGAACGATGATGCCAACCGTGCGCTGATGGGATCTAACATGCAGCGTCAGGCAGTACCACTTCTTTCTACAGAAGCTCCTGTTGTTGGAACAGGTATGGAATCCAAGGCTGCATATGACTCTGGAGTCTGCATCACAGCAAGAAATGGCGGAGTCGTAGAAAGATCTACAAGTACAAAGATCGTAGTTCGTAATGATGACGGTCAGAGAGATGAGTACAATGTTATCAAGTTTGCACGAAGCAACCAGGGTAACTGTATGAATCAGCGTCCGATCGTATTTGTAGGAGACAGAGTAGAAAAAGGAGACATCTTAGCAGACGGTGCTTCAACAAGCAACGGAGAGATGGCTCTTGGTAAGAACCCATTGATCGGTTTCATGACATGGGAAGGATATAACTACGAGGATGCGGTACTGTTAAGTGAACGTCTGGTACAGGATGACGTTTACACATCTGTTCATATCGAAGAATATGAAGCAGAAGCCAGAGATACAAAGCTCGGACCGGAAGAAATCACAAGAGACGTTCCAGGCGTTGGTGATGATGCATTAAAAGATTTGGATGAACGTGGTATCATCCGTATCGGTGCAGAAGTACGTGCCGGAGATATTCTTGTTGGTAAAGTAACTCCAAAAGGAGAAACAGAACTGACAGCAGAAGAAAGACTGCTTCGTGCAATTTTCGGTGAAAAAGCGCGTGAAGTTCGTGATACTTCCTTAAAAGTACCGCATGGTGAATACGGTATTATCGTAGATGCAAAAGTATTTACAAGAGAAAATGGTGACGAACTGTCTCCTGGTGTAAATCAGGCAGTACGTATTTATATTGCTCAGAAGAGAAAAATTTCCGTTGGTGATAAGATGGCCGGACGTCACGGTAACAAGGGTGTTGTTTCCCGTGTCCTTCCTGTAGAAGATATGCCATTCTTACCAAACGGCCGTCCGCTGGATATCGTACTGAATCCTCTGGGTGTACCTTCCCGAATGAATATCGGACAGGTCCTCGAGATTCATTTAAGTCTTGCGGCAAAAGCACTTGGATTTAACATTGCAACACCGGTATTCGACGGTGCAAACGAGGTTGATATTCAGGATACCCTCAGACTTGCAAATGACTATGTAAACATGGAATGGGATGAGTTTGAGGCAAAACATAAAGATACATTAAATCCGGAAGTAATGCAGTATCTGTCAGACAACAGAGAACACAGAAAACTGTGGAAAGGTGTTCCGATTTCCAGTGATGGTAAAGTAAGACTTCGTGACGGTCGTACAGGTGAATACTTCGACAGCCCTGTAACAATCGGACACATGCATTACCTGAAACTGCATCACCTGGTAGACGATAAGATTCATGCACGTTCTACCGGTCCATACTCACTGGTAACACAGCAGCCGCTGGGTGGTAAAGCTCAGTTTGGTGGTCAGCGTTTCGGAGAGATGGAGGTTTGGGCACTTGAAGCTTATGGTGCTTCCTATACTCTGCAGGAAATTCTGACTGTAAAATCCGATGATGTAATCGGACGTGTTAAGACTTATGAAGCGATTATTAAGGGCGAGAATATTCCGGAGCCTGGTATTCCGGAATCATTCAAAGTACTTCTCAAAGAATTACAGTCCTTGGGTCTGGATGTCAGAGTCTTAAAAGATGATATGACAGAAGTGGAAATCATGGAAAATATCGATTATGGCGAGACTGATATGCGTTCTATTATCGAAGGTGATTCCAGACACCACAGAGATGACGAAGATTACGGCAACTACGGATTCCAGAAACAGGAATTTGAAGGTGAAGAATTAGTCGATGTGGAAGAAGAAGACAATGACGATGATTTACTGAGCGTAGATGAGGATACTCTGGAAGAGTAAGGAAAGGAGTCCACAATGCCAGAAACAGCAAATAAAGAGGTATACCAGCCAATGACCTTTGATGCTATTAAAATCGGTTTGGCATCCCCTGAAAAAATTCGGGAATGGTCAAGAGGCGAGGTTAAAAAACCGGAAACTATTAATTATAGAACCTTGAAACCGGAAAAAGACGGTCTTTTCTGCGAGAAAATCTTTGGACCAAGCAAAGACTGGGAATGTCATTGCGGTAAATATAAGAAAATTCGCTATAAAGGCGTTGTTTGTGACCGATGCGGCGTTGAAGTTACAAAAGCAAGTGTACGTCGTGAACGTATGGGACATATCGAGCTTGCAGCTCCGGTATCCCATATCTGGTACTTCAAGGGAATCCCATCCAGAATGGGGCTGATTCTTGACCTTTCACCAAGGTCTCTGGAAAAAGTTCTGTATTTTGCAAGCTACATCGTTCTTGATGCAGGAAAAACAGAGCTTCAGTATAAACAGATACTGACAGAAAAAGAGTATCAGGAAGCCTGTGCAAAATATGGTTATTCTGCATTCCGTGTAGGTATGGGTGCAGAATCCATCAAAGAACTGCTTGAAGCAATTGACCTTGAAAAAGAATCAGCAGAATTAAAAGCAGGTTTAAAAGATTCAACAGGACAGAAACGTGCACGTATTGTAAAACGTCTTGAAGTTGTAGAAGCATTTAAAGAATCAGGAAATCGTCCGGAATGGATGATTATGACAGTTGTTCCGGTTATTCCGCCAGATTTACGTCCAATGGTTCAGCTTGACGGCGGACGTTTTGCAACATCTGATTTAAATGACCTGTACAGAAGAATTATCAACCGTAATAACCGTCTGAAAAGACTGCTTGAACTCGGGGCTCCTGACATTATCGTTCGTAATGAAAAGAGAATGTTACAGGAAGCAGTCGATGCTCTGATTGATAATGGACGTCGTGGTCGTCCGGTAACAGGACCTGGAAACAGAGCATTGAAATCCCTTTCTGATATGCTCAAAGGTAAATCAGGACGTTTCCGTCAGAACCTTCTGGGTAAACGTGTTGACTACTCAGGACGTTCGGTTATCGTTGTAGGACCGGAACTGAAGATTTATCAGTGTGGTCTGCCAAAAGAAATGGCAATCGAGCTGTTTAAACCTTTCGTTATGAAAGAACTGGTAAGCAACGGAAATGCACATAATATTAAAAATGCGAAAAAGATGGTAGAGAAACTCGACCCGGAAGTATGGGACGTTCTCGAAGAAGTAATTAAAGAGCATCCGGTTATGTTAAACCGTGCCCCTACACTGCACCGTCTTGGTATTCAGGCATTCGAGCCAATCCTTGTAGAAGGTAAGGCTATCAAACTGCATCCGCTTGTTTGTACTGCATTCAACGCCGATTTCGATGGTGACCAGATGGCTGTTCATCTTCCACTGTCCGTTGAAGCACAGGCAGAGTGCCGTTTCCTGCTTCTCTCACCAAACAATCTGTTAAAACCATCCGATGGTGGTCCGGTAGCCGTTCCTTCACAGGATATGGTTCTTGGTATTTATTATCTGACACAGGAAAGACCTGGTGTTAAGGGAGAAGGAAAATACTTCAAGAGCGTAAACGAAGCAATTCTGGCTTATGAAAACCAGGTTATTACGCTTCAGACAAAAATCCATGTACACATGGAAAAAACAATGCCGGATGGAACTGTTCTTTCCGGTACAGTAGAATCTACACTTGGACGTTTCTTATTTAATGAAATCATTCCTCAGGATTTAGGTTTTGTAGACCGTACAATTCCGGGAAATGAATTAAAACCGGAAGTTGACTTCCTGGTAGGTAAGAAACAGTTAAAACAGATTCTTGAAAAAGTTATCAATACACACGGTGCTACAAGAACAGCAGAAGTGCTGGATAAGATTAAAGCAACCGGTTATAAATATTCAACAAGAGCTGCGATGACCGTATCAATTTCTGATATGACTGTGCCGCCTCAGAAACCGGAAATGATTCAGAAAGCACAGGATACCGTAGACTTAATTACAAAGAACTTCAAACGTGGTCTTATCACAGAAGAAGAAAGATACAAAGAAGTTGTTGAAACATGGAAAAAGACCGATGATGAGTTGACACGTGTACTGCTGTCCGGTCTGGATAAGTACAACAACATCTTTATGATGGCTGACTCCGGAGCCCGTGGTTCTGACAAGCAGATTAAACAGCTTGCCGGTATGCGTGGTCTGATGGCTGATACAACCGGTCATACAATCGAGTTGCCTATCAAATCAAACTTCCGTGAAGGTCTTGATGTACTGGAATACTTCATGTCAGCGCATGGAGCTCGAAAAGGTATGTCCGATACTGCTCTTCGTACAGCCGATTCCGGTTACCTGACAAGACGTCTGGTAGATGTTTCTCAGGACTTAATTGTTCGTGAAGTTGACTGTAGTGAAAACAGAAACGAAATTCCGGGTATGTGGGTAAAAGCCTTCATGGATGGAAGAGAAGAAATCGAAAGTCTTCAGGAACGTATCACAGGTCGTTTCTCCTGTGAGACAATTAAAGATAAAAATGGTGAAGTAATCGTAAAAGCAAATCATATGATTACACCAAAACGTGCTGCAAGAATCGTAAATGACGGTGTAAAAGCAGATGGAACTGGCTACGATGCAGTAAAAATCCGTACCATTCTTACCTGTAAATGTCATATTGGTGTCTGCGCAAAATGCTATGGTGCAAACATGGCAACAGGTGAAGCAGTACAGGTTGGTGAATCTGTAGGTATCATTGCTGCTCAGTCTATCGGTGAACCTGGTACACAGCTGACCATGCGTACCTTCCATAACGGTGGTGTTGCCGGTGGAGATATTACACAGGGTCTTCCTCGTGTCGAGGAGCTTTTTGAAGCAAGAAAGCCAAAAGGTCTTGCGATTATCACAGAAATCAAAGGTATTGCTACCATTAAAGATACTAAGAAGAAACGTGAAATCATTGTTACAGACAACGAAGATGGAAACTCCAAGACTTACCTGATTCCTTATGGCTCCCGTATTAAGATTCAGGATGGACAGGTACTTGAAGCAGGTGATGAACTGACAGAAGGTTCTGTAAATCCACATGATATTCTGAAGATTAAAGGAGTACGTGCCGTTCAGGATTACATGATTCAGGAAGTACAGCGAGTATATCGTCTGCAGGGTGTAGAAATCAATGATAAACATATCGAAGTTATCGTTCGTCAGATGCTGAAGAAGATTCGTATCGAAGATAACGGAGATACAGAATTCCTTCCAGGAACATTAGTTGACGTTCTTGACTTTGAAGAAGAGAACGAAAGACTGATTGAAGAAGGCAAAGAACCGGCAGAAGGAAAACAGGTTATGCTTGGTATTACAAAAGCATCTCTTGCTACAAACTCCTTCCTGTCAGCAGCTTCCTTCCAGGAAACAACAAAAGTTCTGACAGAAGCAGCAATCAAAGGTAAGATTGACCCGTTGATTGGTCTGAAAGAAAATGTTATCATTGGTAAACTGATTCCGGCTGGTACAGGTATGAAACAGTATTCCAATATTAAGCTTGATACTGATGAAGAAGAAGTTGAGTTTGACGAAATGGAAGAAAATGAAGACGTAACAGTTGGTGAGGAAACCACAGAGGATACAGAAGAAACACTTACAGATGCTGTTGATGAAGTAGAACTTTCCGAAGAGGAAGAAGAAGCAGAATTAACAGAAGAGTAATAATAGTAAGAAAATAAATGCAAAAGACTGTTTTGTCAGATAACTGGCAAAATAGTCTTTTGTTTTTCTCTTTCATAGACGGATAAATGAGTGTGAGGGTCGGATTTTTGAAAGAAAAATAAAAAAAACAAAAAAATACCTTGACAGCAACTTTTTCCACAGATATAATGAGGAGGCGTGCACAGGACTGCGTATTTTTTGTGCGCGATAAAAAAAGTTTATTCATAAGAATGAATAACTGGCAGCCACTTATTTCTTCTATATAATATGGCAGAAGAAAAATAATACAGGAGGTGAAAGGAATGCCAACATTCAATCAGTTAGTAAGAAAAGGACGTCAGACTTCCGTTAAAAAGTCTACAGCTCCGGCACTGCAGAAGAGCTTCAACTCTTTACAGAAGAAGACAACAGATATGTCTTCTCCACAGAAAAGAGGTGTGTGTACAGCGGTTAAAACTGCTACACCTAAAAAACCTAACTCTGCTCTTAGAAAAATCGCCAGAGTTCGTCTCTCAAACGGAATCGAGGTAACAAGCTATATCCCAGGTGAAGGACATAACTTACAGGAACATAGCGTTGTTCTTATCCGTGGTGGTAGAGTAAAAGACTTACCAGGTACAAGATACCACATCATCCGTGGTACATTAGATACCGCAGGCGTTGCAAACAGACGTCAGGCCCGTTCTAAATACGGTGCTAAAAGACCGAAAAAATAATAAATTCGGCCAGGCGGTAAAAATTTCCGCTTGATTTATTTATTATAGTAGAAATTATCATTTGAAATCACAGATATAACTATTGATTTTGTACGGGGATTCCATAAGCCCAACGGAGTGGCTGCGGGTTTATATAGAGAATTTACCGCGTACGGACATACGCTTATAGTTGTGTGAGTACCGATGATTTAATCTTTGGGACAATGTCATTTGTCTATTAACAATGAAAATGATTAAGGAGGGAAGTAACGTGCCACGTAAAGGACATACTCAGAAAAGAGACGTTTTAGCTGACCCGTTATACGGAAACAAAGTGGTAACAAAACTTATCAATAACATTATGTTAGATGGTAAGAAAGGTGTTGCTCAGAAAATCGTATACGGTGCATTCGCTAAATGTGAGGAAAAAGCCGGAAAACCGGCAATCGAAGTATTCGAAGAAGCAATGAACAACATTATGCCTGTTCTGGAAGTAAAAGCAAGACGTATCGGTGGTGCAACATATCAGGTACCAATCGAGGTTAGACCGGAAAGACGTCAGGCTTTAGCTCTTCGCTGGATCACTCTCTACTCTCGTAAAAGAGGAGAGAAAACAATGGAAGACAGACTGGCAAATGAATTATTAGATGCAATGAACAACACAGGCGCATCTGTTAAGAAGAAAGAAGACATGCATAAGATGGCTGAAGCAAATAAAGCATTTGCTCACTATCGATTCTAATTCAATAGGAGGAAAATCCATTGGCTGGAAGAGAATATCCGTTAGAGAGAACCAGAAACATTGGTATTATGGCACATATCGATGCCGGTAAGACTACTCTTACAGAGCGTATCTTATACTATACTGGTGTTAACTATAAAATCGGTGATACTCATGAAGGTACTGCTACCATGGACTGGATGGAACAGGAACAGGAAAGAGGTATCACAATTACTTCAGCCGCAACAACTTGTCACTGGACTTTACAGGAAAACTGTAAAGCAAAACCAGGTGCACTGGAACATCGTATCAATATCATTGATACTCCAGGACACGTAGACTTCACAGTAGAAGTTGAACGTTCCTTACGTGTACTTGACGGTGCAGTTGGTGTATTCTGTGCAAAAGGCGGCGTTGAGCCTCAGTCTGAAAATGTATGGCGTCAGGCAGATACCTACAATGTACCACGTATGGCATTCATCAATAAGATGGATATCTTAGGTGCAAACTTCTACAATGCAGTAGATCAGATTAAGACTCGTTTAGGTAAAAACGCAATTTGCCTTCAGTTACCAATCGGTAAAGAAGACGAGTTCAAAGGAATCATCGATTTATTCGAAATGAAAGCTTACATCTATAATGATGATAAGGGTGAGGATATCACAATCACAGACATTCCTGAAGATATGCAGGAAGATGCAGAACTGTATCATACAGAACTCATCGAAAAAATCTGTGAATTAGACGATGATTTAATGATGGAATACCTTGAAGGTGAAGAACCTTCTATCGATGCATTAAAAGCAGCTCTGAGAAAAGGTACATGTGAATGTGCAGCTGTTCCGGTTTGCTGTGGTTCTGCATACAGAAACAAAGGTGTTCAGAAATTACTGGATGCAATTCTTGAATTTATGCCAGCTCCTACAGACATCCCGGCTATCAAGGGTGTTGATATGGACGGAAATGAAATTGAGAGACATTCTTCTGATGAAGAACCATTCTCAGCTTTAGCATTCAAGATTATGGCTGACCCATTCGTTGGTAAGCTTGCATTCTTCCGTGTATATTCAGGTACAATGAACTCCGGTTCTTATGTACTGAACGCTACAAAAGGTAAAAAAGAACGTGTTGGCCGTATCCTTCAGATGCACGCTAACAAGAGACAGGAACTTGATAAAGTTTACTCAGGTGATATCGCAGCTGCTGTTGGTTTCAAAAATACAACAACAGGTGATACAATCTGTGATGAACAGCATCCGGTAATCCTGGAATCCATGGAATTCCCGGAACCAGTTATTGAGCTTGCTATCGAGCCTAAGACAAAAGCTGGACAGGGTAAACTGGGTGAAGCTTTAGTAAAACTTGCTGAAGAAGACCCGACATTCCGTGCTCATACAGATCAGGAAACTGGTCAGACAATTATCGCTGGTATGGGTGAGCTTCATCTGGATATCATCGTTGACCGTCTGCTTCGTGAATTCAAAGTAGAAGCTAACGTTGGTGCTCCTCAGGTTGCTTACAAAGAAACCATCACAAAAGCAGTTGACGTTGACAGCAAATATGCAAAACAGTCCGGTGGACGTGGTCAGTACGGTCACTGTAAAGTTAAATTCGAGCCTATGGATGCCAACGGTGAAGAACTGTACAAGTTTGAATCCACAGTTGTTGGTGGTGCTATTCCGAAGGAATACATCCCGGCAGTAGGCGAAGGTATCGAAGAAGCTATGAAAGCTGGTATCCTTGGAGGATTCCCAGTTGTTGGTGTACATGCAAATGTATACGATGGTTCTTACCATGAAGTCGACTCCTCTGAAATGGCATTCCACATCGCTGGTTCTTTAGCATTCAAAGATGCTATGCAGAAAGCTGCACCAGTACTTCTTGAGCCAATCATGAAAGTCGAAGTAACAACACCGGAAGATTACATGGGTGATGTTATCGGTGATATCAACTCCCGTCGTGGACGTATCGAAGGTATGGAAGATGTAGGTGGCGGACGTATCGTTCATGGTTTTGTACCATTATCTGAAATGTTCGGATATTCTACAGACTTACGTTCAAGAACTCAGGGACGTGGTAACTACTCCATGTTCTTTGATCACTATGAAAAAGTTCCTAAGAACGTACAGGAAAAGATTCTGGATGCTCATTTAGCAGCTCAGAACAAATAATTTCATAGATAAAGATTATCTGTAAAGTTTTACTTGCAAATAATGTTAAAATGAAATATAATTACAGCAGGTGCGGCTTTATAGTCGCAGTCTGGCTGTGATTTGGAATCGTCTGGTCGATTCTTTGCCGGACGAGAATATTTAAAATTATAAAGACAGCCTATCAGGCGTAATTTTAAGGAGGAAATTCAAATGGCTAAAGCTAAGTTTGAGAGAACTAAACCACATTGTAATATTGGTACCATCGGACACGTTGACCATGGTAAAACAACTTTAACAGCTGCTATCACAAAAGTATTAGCTGAAAGAGTAGAAGGAAACGAAAAAGTAGATTTCGAAAACATCGATAAAGCTCCAGAAGAAAGAGAACGTGGTATCACAATCTCTACAGCTCACGTTGAGTACGAAACAGAGAAGAGACATTACGCACACGTTGACTGTCCAGGTCATGCCGATTATGTAAAGAACATGATTACTGGTGCTGCTCAGATGGATGGAGCTATCCTTGTAGTAGCTGCTACTGATGGTGTTATGGCTCAGACTAAAGAGCACATCTTATTATCCCGTCAGGTAGGTGTACCTTACATCGTAGTATTCATGAACAAATGTGATATGGTAGATGATGAAGAGTTACTTGAGTTAGTAGACATGGAAATCCGTGAATTATTAAACGAGTACGACTTCCCAGGAGATGACACTCCAATCATCCAGGGTTCAGCTCTTATGGCTCTTGAAGATCCTAACGGACCATGGGGAGACAAGATCATGGAACTCATGGACGCTGTTGATACATGGATTCCTAACCCAGAACGTGACACAGATAAGCCTTTCTTAATGCCTATCGAGGACATCTTCTCTATCACAGGTCGTGGTACTGTTGCAACTGGTAGAGTAGAGCGTGGTGTATTACACGTATCTGATGAAGTAGAAATCGTTGGTATCACAGACGAAACACGTAAAGTTGTTGTAACTGGTGTTGAAATGTTCCGTAAATTACTTGACGAAGCTCAGGCTGGTGACAACATCGGAGCTCTTCTTCGTGGTGTTCAGAGAGACGAAATTCAGCGTGGACAGGTATTAGCTCAGCCAGGTAGCGTAACATGCCATCATAAGTTCACAGCTCAGGTTTACGTTTTAACAAAAGATGAAGGTGGACGTCATACTCCTTTCTTCAACAACTACAGACCTCAGTTCTACTTCCGTACAACTGACGTAACAGGTGTTATCACTCTTCCAGAAGGAACAGAGATGTGCATGCCTGGTGATAACGTAGAAATGACAATCGACATGATCCATCCAGTAGCTATGGAGCAGGGTCTTACATTCGCTATCCGTGAAGGTGGACGTACTGTAGGATCAGGACGTGTTGCTACAATCATCGAGTAATACAATCTGAATATAGATTTGTTATCGTAAGATAACGTTGTGTCCAAACGTAAGATACCCGTAGAACTTCGGTTCTACGGGTTTTTCTGTTGCCTGGAAATATATAAAAGGGCGGAAAAGAATAACGAACAGCGTAGAAAAACGGTTGCCGGGAGAGTATCCTGACAACCGTTTGTGATAACAGAATGATAACAAAATCTTAAATTAAACCAACTAAAGAACTTTCGTGAAGTATTGCAGATGGATTATATTTTTCTATAAGTGAATTTATAATTAGACGATTTCCGGCACTGATTTTGGGACTTAATGTAATTTCCATTTGTGCGTAAGCATTTTCGTCTAGGGTTAGATCATAAAAAGGAAAAGTTTGTTTGGCTTGACCAAGTAAAATCTTGGTACTGGTTGTTTGAAATTCTTGAATTGATTTATCAACTGCCTGATTTAGATTTAGAGGCATGAGTAATAAAATATATCGCCATTCGTGTTGGAAGGCCCAATGGATATTCTTATGCTTACCAAGATTACCTAAAGCAATACTAAATTTATCACCGTCTTGGGTTAATAACTTAGGATATAGCTTGTCTGAATCAGAAGTATATTCAACTTTATGTAAAATGTTATTACCCAATGCTCCAGGAGCTATAAATCCGTTTTTGAGCATATCTGCAATAGGAATTATAGATTTTAAATAAGATCCATTTGAATTATCAGTTACCGTTTGATGTGTAACCTCCGATATTGACGAAGGTGTATTTTCAAATTCTTTAAATGGATTTGCTTTTAATTTAATTCTTACTCCGGAACTTAGAGAACTATACATTTTCCACATAGGGATATTCTCTGTTTCATCATCAGTCCAAGAACTTATATAGCAAAATTGACCAGCATTTTTTAAATCAAATGCTTCTTTTTCTTGAAGATCATCCATTTGATCTAAGGAAGTTAATCTAAACGTGTGGTTTGCTAAAATTAATGCAAGAGTTTCAATACTTGTATAATGATATAAATAATCAGGTGTGTTTTGCAAAATGATTTAATACCTCCTTATGTCAGATTATATGTCTTGATGTCATTGCCTTCAGTACCCTTCTTAACGATGGTATGACAACCTATCGTGGTTCCCATAGCACGCAGTTTCCATTCATCCTGGGTAGCGTTCAACTTATCTAGTTCTGCCTGTCTTTTATCTTCATCTTCAATAGCTAATATTTCAGCTTTTTCCTTTTCATAGACATTTTTAAATTGA
>OLSI01001477.1_pt1 | contig 15892 bp, 12 predicted proteins | sample 1672661 | NCBI WGS metagenome assembly OLSI01 (sample SAMEA3136711, study PRJEB25190) | human gut metagenome | biome: human gut; feature: human-associated habitat; material: faeces | place: Austria | collected 2013 | reverse complement strand
AACGCTGAAAGCATCTAAGCGTGAAGCCGGCCTTAAGATAAGATATCCCACTGAGACAATCAGGTAAGACCCCTTGAAGACTACAAGGTTGATAGGCACAATGTGTAAGTGGCGTGAGTCATTGAGCAAGCGTGTACTAATAGGTCGAGGGCTTGACCCCATTTTCGATTGATACTTCATTTGCTGAAAGCAGTTCGATATTCAGTTTTGAAGGTATATGCCTTCTAAGAAAGAGAAGCTGACGTTGGTCAGGGTATGGCCGGTGTCGATGACGGTGAGGAACCACCTGTTCCCATTCCGAACACAGAAGTTAAGCTCACTTGTGCCGAAGATAGTTGGCTGGAAACGGCCTGTGAAAATAGGTAGATGCCGGCTTCTCTTTTTTATGGCCCGTTGGTCAAGCGGTTAAGACAGCGGCCTCTCACGCCGTTAACGTGGGTTCGATTCCCGCACGGGTCACCAGGAAGAGCACCTTAGCGTAAGCTAAGGTGCTTTTTTGTATGTCTAAAACCACTCGCTAGGCGAGTGGTTCGATAAAGATTATATCGATGAGTAATGAAACTCAAACGAAGAATTTTGGAATAGTACCAGTGGGGCAATTCCAGACTGGGTTATTGGCGTATCGCCGGTAGTCCTGTATTAAAAGGTTCCATTGCAAACGAAAGACTCGCAGAAGCAGGATATTTTAGTATCCTCAGGCGCTACTACGAGTCCTTGCACTTATGCGGTTGAACCGCCGTGTACCGGTCGGTACGCACGGTGGTGTGAGAGGTCGGCTCTTTAGTTAAGAGAGCCTCCTACGCGATTCTTTTAGGTAAAAAAAACAAACAGAACACTTCATTCAAATGCATATAGCGGCTATTTATTTCATACAGAGACAAATAGCGGCACAGAACGGATATAATAAAAGAAGCTATAAAAAGCAGGTATTCACGTGGAGGACGATATCGTTTCTACATGAACACCTGCTTTTTATTTATTATTTACTGGTGAAATAAATAGTGGTAGCCAAGTATTCATCACTGACCCAACCATAAATCCCATTGTAATATACAACAACCCAGTCAGGCACATTGCTGCTATAGCCGCATTCCCATACGATGATACCGTAGGGGATATTATCCATTTTTTCATAATTTGTACCGGGACCTTTACGCATAACCAGCCCATGATCAGCAGTGGTATAGGTACAAAGGCTATCAATTCGGCTAAGCGTTACATCTGGTGCAACGCATCCATCCGGCAGAATAATGTCGGCATTGTTTTCGGTATAATCCTGTACTTGCAGCAAGCCCCAAAGGCCATTCTGTTTTGCCCATACGCAGCCATCGCGCGCGGGGGCTAAATCTTCATATTGCCCAGCGGAAATTATCTCATTGCCGTAAACATCCAGAACTAGCTTTTGTCCGGATTGATTTTTCACAACTACCATGCCAGATAAGTCTGCGTAAGGATATTCAACAGTTTCGTTCATGATGGACAAACTCATCTGCGGCTGATAAATGCAGGGGATTACTAAAGCACCGCTTTGGTCGCAATATCCCCAGTTACCGGCTGCATCCTTTACCGCGATTAAAGATTCACCGGTCATGCAGGCATCCTGGTAGTCGAAATCGGTTAAAATTGTACCGTTTTTATCCGCAACGGCAAAAGGTGCAGAATTGTCAACAAGATAACCGGCATATTCATCATCCCAAATGCCTTGCTGGATGCCAACCAAATCAGGAGCATACACCTGTTCGATGGGCGTGCCACTAAATGTATAGACACCAATAGCAGAACGGTAAATCTGGCTGTCACCTAAAATCCACTGGATGCCATACCCGCCGTGCCCGCCCAGCATGGTTGTAAAAGGCATTTGTTGGGCAACCAGCTCCTGGTTAATCTGTTCTTCCAGGGCATTCAGCTTCTGGTAATCGTATGCATCATCTACCCCAATGGAGAGCTCCTGCTCACCATACAGGTACGGGATGCTTTCTGACAAATCTTCCAGAAAAGCATTACAGTTGGCAGCATTAAACAGGCTCCAGCGTTCGCCCTTGCGCACAGCGTACAGATTTCGGGCAGCGGCGTAACCGGCAGTGTGGGTTTCGCGGGAGAAGAGAGGAATCATCTCGTCAAAATCATATTGCGGCGGTAACTTCCAGTTGGCATTGCTAGTGGATGGTATAGCTGTGGCAACAGGTTCACTGGTCGGGGAAAGAGCAGCGGAGGAAACAGGTTTGTTTTCTGGCGCTGCAGCACAAGCGGTAAGCATTATTGCGGTGATAACACTGGCAGAAAATGAGAATAACTTCCTTTTCATGGCTTTTCACTCCTTGCGTAAATGATTTTTCGGTAAGATGAAGAAGTAATATAAGAAAGTGAATTCATAAACCCTATAATATCTTATTTTATCAAAAATATCTGCTAATGGGAATAGCTAACAATTCTACATGTATAAATTTGGATAGTATGACAAAGATTGCAGAACTGGAGTGAAAGTCCGAATTATGGGATGAGTGATCTGCTATAATAGAGAAAAGCAAAACAGAAGGGAGTTTGATTATGCACCAGGAGAAAAAGATGCTGGCTCATATCAGTGAAGACGGAACCCGCGTCCAAACGGTAGCGGACCATTTGCAGGGAACGGCAGTCCTATGTGGGCAATTTGCAGCAGCCTTTGATGCCCAGCAACAGGGAACTTGGCTTGGATTACTGCATGATATTGGTAAATATAGTACAAAGTTTCAAAAGCGCCTGCAAGGTGGAGAGAAAGTGGATCACTCAACGGCTGGTGCACAGGTGGCTGCCCGATATGGTCAAATCCCACTGGCTTTTGCTATTGCGGGACACCATAGCGGCCTGCCGGATGGAGGAGGCCGAAGCGATACCGCGCAGGATGCGACAATGTTTGGGCGATTGAAAAAGAGCGTTGAACCCTATACCCAATGGACGAATGAGATTAAACTGCCGTCCATACCGCCCCAGCCGGAAATGATGAAGGAAAATCGTTTTACACAGGCATTTTATACCCGGATGTTGTATTCCTGCCTGGTCGATGCGGACTATCTGGATACGGAAAACTTTATGAGCAGCCCTAAACCGCGCGGACAAGGCCAGACAATGGATGAACTGCTGAAAAGGTTGAACCAATATACCGCAAAATGGAGCCATCCCCAGGGAACCTTGAATCAGCGCCGCAGTTCAATTTTGAGTGCCTGTACAACGGCAGGGCAAACAGGGCGGCGCGGCCTTTATTCCCTGACCGTTCCTACAGGCGGGGGAAAAACGGTAGCGTCATTGGCATTTGCGCTTTCGCTAGCTGTAAAGAACCATATGGACCGGGTTATTTATGTGATCCCTTATACATCCATTATTGACCAGACCGCGGATGTGTTTTCGGAAATATTAGGAGCAGAAAATGTTTTGGAACACCATTCAGGGGTGGACTACTCTGCCAAGGAAGATGATGAGCCGGCAGCCTACCGCAAAGCATTGGCGGCGGAAAACTGGGATGCTCCGGTGGTGGTTACCACATCCGTGCAATTCTTTGAATCACTTTACGGCAACCATGCGTCACAATGCCGTAAATTACATAACATTGCAAATAGTGTGGTCATTTTTGACGAAGCACAAAACCTGCCGGTTCCTTATTTGCGCCCCTGCGTTGCGGCAATCGCGCAGCTAGTACAGCATTACCGCGCAGCAGCGGTACTGTGCACGGCCACACAACCAGCTTTGCAGCCCTTGTTTGATGAACTGGCGCCTGGGCTGCAGATGACGGAACTTTGCCCACATCCCAAAGAGCAATATCAGGCATTCCGGCGTACAACGCTAAAAATGCGCGGAGAGTTGGAACAAAGCCAGCTTGGCGCAGAACTGGCAGCGCAGGAACAAGTGCTGTGTATTGTAAACCGGAGAAAAACAGCACAGGAATTATACAATAACCTGCCCAAAGAGGGCAGCTACTGCCTGACAACATTGCTATACCCAGCCCATCGCAAACAGTTATTGCAGGAAATCCGGGAACGCTTAAAAGATGGGCTGCCCTGCCGTGTGATATCAACTTCTTTGATCGAAGCGGGTGTTGATGTGGATTTTCCGGCTGTGTACCGCGAGGAAGCAGGTCTGGATTCCATTTTGCAGGCGGCGGGGCGCTGCAATCGAGAGGGAAGACGCCCGGCGGAGCAGAGCTTGGTACAGATTTTCACATTGGAAGGGCAGCATGTACCGCGCATGCTGGAACAGAATGTATCCGCAACGCAAAGCGTCCTGAAAAAATATGCAGATCTGGCATCTCTGGAAGCAATTGAAACATACTTTCTGTTTTACCGTACCTTAAAAGGAGATAAAAGACTGGATGAACAGCAAATTCTGCAAGGGTTCGAGCAGGATATGGAAAGGCGCATTTTCCCCTTTGCAACAGCGGCAGAGAGGTTCCGCTTAATTGAAACACCTGCCGTGACCGTATACATTCCCCAAGGGAAAGGGGAACATTTGCTTGCACGATTGCGTGCAGGAGAGGTAAGCAAAACTTTGTTCCGTCAACTGGGGCAATATGGTGTTCCGGTTTACCCGGATCATCTGAAAACGCTGGAGAATGCCGGGGCGGTTTGCCAAATCAGTGAAGGCATATGGGAATTAACGGACGGAAGCCTTTACGATAACAACACGGGCCTTGCTATGGAAGCTGAAACGGGAGCAGCCTGGTTTGCATAAAGCAAAAACGGCAGGGAGCCTGCCCTGCCGTTTTTGTGCGCTAAAGTAAAATCAACTATTTCTATCCACGGCATAAGCTGCCGACGCAACTTATTATAAAAGAAAACCGGATGAAAAGCAAACAAAAAGTATACATGATAAAAGGATTGACATTTGGTGTCAAGTAGCGTATATTGAAACTATAGCAAAAATGTAAATTAAAAACAACTGAAAATAGAAATGCAAAGGAGTTGATGCAGATGATCCAGCTGGAAGTATGGGGGAATTATGCTTTGCTCTCGAGGCCTGAGCTAAAAGTCGAAAGGGTTTCATATGAAGTCCTCACCCCTTCCGCGGCACGCGGTATAGTAGAAGCAATCTATTACCACCCCGGCTTACGGTGGAAAATCCGGAAAATCTATGTCATGAATCCCATCCGCTTTACCAACATCCGTCGGAACGAAGTAAAAAGCAAAATTCTTTGTTCCGATGTACGCAGCGCGATGCAGGGAACAGGGAAAGAGCTTTACCTTGCCACGCCCCAGCAGATCGTTCAGCGTGCAGCCATGGTGTTGCAGGACGTTCATTATGTGATTGAGGCAGAATTTGAGATGACTGACCGTGCGGCACCGAGCGACAATCCGGGAAAGTTCCAGGATATTGTTACCCGGCGCATGTCCAGGGGCCAGTGTTTTCATACCCCCTATTTTGGGTGCCGTGAATTTCCTGCCGCATTCCGCGCATGGCCCGGCGGGCCAATCCCGACCATTGAGGAAACACGGGATTTGGGATTCATGATATATGACTTTGACTACACTGACCCGCAGAACATAACCCCGATGTATTTCCATGCAAAATTGGAACATGGTGTGTTGAATGTGGCAGACTGCGAGGTGTACCGATGATTTTACAGGCTTTGGTACAATACTATGAAGATTTGCTGGCAAATGACAAAATCACACGCCCCGGTTGGACAAGTGCAAAAGTCAGTTGGGCTTTGGAACTGGATGAAAACGGCCAACTGATGGTATTGCACCCCTTGCAGCAAGAGGAAAAGCGCGGTAAAAAAACAGTGCTTGCTCCATGTCAGCTGCAAGTTCCGGAACAGGTTAAACGCTCTAGTGGTGTGGCAGCCAATTTTTTGTGTGATAACAGTGCTTACATGCTTGGCATTGACGGAAAAGGCAAACCGGAGCGTGCAATGCAGTGCTTTGCCGCTGCAAAGGAGCTGCATCTTGCCATTTTACAAAATGTTCCTGGTCAGGCGGCACAGGCAGTGCGGAACTTTTTTATAAACTGGGACCCCAAGGTGGCGGAGCAGAATCCAGCGCTGGAACAAAGTCTCAAGGAACTTTACAAGGGTGGCAATCTGGTATTTCTAATTCGGGAAAACTATGTTCAGGACGATCCGGAAATACAGGAAGCCTGGCAGCGGCAGTGTGATAAGAACACGGATGCACCGGAAATCCGATGCCTGGTTACAGGGCAAAAGGCACCGCTTGCCCGCCTGCACCCGGCGATTAAAGGCGTGACCGGGGCACAGTCTTCCGGCGCATCGATTGTTTCTTTTAATGCGGACGCTTTTTGCTCATACGGACATGAACAGGGGGGCAATGCGCCGGTTGGCAGTTATGCGGCCTTTGCCTATGCACAGGCATTAAACTATCTGCTGGCAGACAGGGAACATGTTCAGCGCGTGGGCGATACCACCATTGTCTGCTGGGCAGCAGGTGGTGAGACCGCCTACCAGCAGGTAGCAATGGATGCATTGTTTGCCATGGATGCGCCTGTCAGCGAAAGCGATGTGCGAAATGCAGTGGACAAGCTGGTCCATGGACAGAGTGTAGAGTGGCAGAACGTGACACTTGACCCACAAAGGCACTTTTATGTGCTTGGCTTGGCCCCTAATGCGGCGCGCCTCTCGGTTCGCTTTTTCTGGCAGGATACATTTCAAACGCTGCTTGATAATGTGCAGAAGCATTATGACCGCTTAGAGATTGTGCGCCCCGCTTATGATAAATTCCCGCGGCTGGGGCTGTACTGGCTGCTGCAGGAAACCGTCAACACCAATTCCCGCTACCCATCGGCAGCACCGCAGCTGGCAGGCGATGTCTTGCGTGCAATCCTGAATAATACAAGGTACCCGGCAACCCTGCTGGATGGCGTTATGATGCGTATCCGCGCAGAGCAAAAAGTAACACGCGGCCGTGCCGCTATTATAAAAGCATACTACCTGCGTAATGAAGATCCCCGTTGCCCAAAGGAGGTATTAACTGTGGAAAATAACAAGGAAACAAATTATCAACCGTATGTTATGGGTCAGCTTTTTGCTGTGCTGGAAGCAATCCAGATGGCGGTAAACCCGGATATCAATACAACCATCAAAGACCGCTATTTTAATGCGGCGGCATCCACCCCAGCTACTGTATTCCCGACAATTCTGATGCTGGCGCAAAAGCATATGCAAAAAATGAGCAAGCCACAAAAGATTTATTACGATAAGCAGATCGCTGCGCTGGCGGGCGGAAAACTGGAAGGAAGCTTTCCCGCACGGCTGACCTTGCCGGAACAAGGCGCTTTTATCCTTGGCTATTACCATCAGACACAGGAACGCTATACAAAGAAAGTGGAGGAATAACAATGGCACAGGCAATCAAAAACCGGTATGATTTTGTAATTCTGTTTGACGTTGAAAATGGAAATCCGAACGGCGATCCGGATGCAGGCAACATGCCGCGCGTTGACCCGGAAACGGGATATGGCATTGTTACAGATGTCTGCTTAAAGCGTAAGATTCGCAACTATGTCGAAGTGGCCAAAGAAGATGAAGCAGGATACCAGATTTACATTAAAGATCAGGTCCCCCTGAACCGCAGCGATAAAAAAGCACTCGAATACTTGGGCATTGATGCTGATGCCAAGGATGCCCTGAAAGTCGCCAAGAAAGATGACCCGGAACTGGACCGTAAAATCCGGGACTTTATGTGCCAGAACTTTTATGATATCCGCACATTTGGCGCCGTTATGACAACCTTTGTAAAAGGCGCACTGAACTGTGGGCAGGTGCGTGGCCCGGTTCAGTTGAGCTTTGCACGCTCGGTGGATCCTGTCCTCCCGCAGGAAGTAACCATCACTCGTATTGCCATTACAACGGAAGCGGATGCGGAGCGTAAAGGCACCGAGATGGGCCGCAAGTATGTGATCCCGTATGGCTTGTACCGTGCAGAGGGTTACATTTCTGCCAACCTTGCCCGCAAAACTACAGGATTTTCAGAGGATGACCTGCAGCTGCTGTGGCAGGCAATCCTGAATATGTTTGAAAATGACCACAGTGCAGCCCGCGGCAAAATGGCAGTTCGGGAACTGATCGTGTTCAAGCATGATTCGGAGCTGGGCAATGCGCCGTCCTATAAACTGTTTGATGCAGTGCATGTCACGCGTGCCGAAGGGGTAGCTTTCCCGCGCAGCTACCATGACTATGTGGTGACCGTGGATGAAAATCTTCCCGCAGGGGTAACGTGCGAGAGGCTGTCGTAATGGCTTCCCCAGATGATTACCTGCTGATGTCCGGTATCCAGCATTTTAGCTTTTGCCGCCGTCAGTGGGCGCTCATACACCTGGAACAACAATGGTCCGAAAACCAACGCACCGCCGAAGGCCGCCTGCAGCATACCCGCTGCCATAATGTTACCCTGACGGAAAAACGCGGCGATTTGCTGATCGCCCGCGGTATGAGGGTCGTCAGCCACCGCTTAAAACTGACCGGCGACTGCGATGTGGTAGAGTTTCACAAGGATCCAAACGGCGTGTCATTGCAGGGCCGCCGCGGTCTGTGGCAGCCCATGCCCGTGGAATATAAGCATGGCCGCAGCAAGGTAAACGATGCCGCCCGTTTGCAGCTCTGCGCACAGGCCATGGCGCTGGAAGAAATGCTGGTGTGCGAGGTGCCGGAAGGGGAAATCTTTTATGAAGAAACCCGGCAGCGGGAACATGTTTCCCTGACACCGGAACTGCGCAGCACCGCGCAGACCATGGCGGATGAGATGAACCGCCTGTTTGCGCGCGGCTATACCCCAAAAAGCAAACCCGGCAAGCATTGCAATGCCTGCTCACTGAAAGAGCTTTGCCTGCCGGCGCTGTATCAGCAGGCAGACCCGGCGGCGTATCTGCGGGAGCATATTGAGGAGGGCACGCCATGAGAAAGCTGCTCAACACCCTGTTTGTCATCAATGAGGACGCTTACCTGACATTGGATGGCGAAAACCTTGTTGTTACCCGCAATAAACAGGAAACCCACCGCTATGCCCTGCATACGCTGGAAGGCATCGTCTGCTTTACTTACGCGGGTGCCAGCCCCGCTTTGATGGGAGCTTGTGCCCGGCGGGGCATTGACCTTTGCTTTTTTGACCCGTATGGCAGATTTCAGGCCCGCACCGTGGGTGAAGAACGCGGCAATGTGCTGCTGCGTCAGACGCAGTACCGCGTGTCGGATGACCCGGCCCAGAGCTGTCGCTATGCCCGGAGCTTTATCCTTGGTAAAGTGTATAACGCACGCTGGGTGCTGGAACGCGCAACCCGCGATCATCCCCAGCGTGTCCCGGTCGAAAAACTGAAACGCACCTCCACCCAGCTGGCCGCCGCGCTGCCGCTGATACAGACCAGCGATGATCCGGAACAGCTGCGCGGCCTGGAAGGCGAGGCAGCCCAGCGCTACTTTGACTGCCTGAATGACCTGATTCTGCAGCAAAAGCAGGATTTTGTGTTTGAGGGCCGCAGCCGCCGTCCACCGCTGGACAATGTGAATGCGCTGCTTTCGTTTGCCTACAGCATGCTGGCGCGGGAGTGTGCATCCGCCTTGACCGCTGTGGGCCTGGACCCTTATGTTGGCTTTATGCACCGCCCGCGCCCCGGCCGCAAAAGTCTGGCACTTGACCTGATGGAAGAACTGCGGGCGGTTTATGCAGACCGGCTGGTCATCAGCTGCATCAATCAAAAGATCATCACGGCAAAACACCTGCAAAAACAGGAAAATGGTGCCGTACTGCTGACGGATGATGGCCGCAAAGCTTTCCTGACCGCATGGCAGAACAAAAAGAAGGAAGAGATCACCCATCCGTTTTTGAAAGAAAAACTGCCCTGGGGGCTGGTGCCCTATGTTCAGGCGCTTTTGCTGGCCCGTGCTCTGCGCGGCGACCTGGAAGTGTACCCACCGTTTTTCTGGAAGTGAGGTGCCGTTATGTTGGTGCTTGTAACCTATGATGTCAACACCGAAACAGCCGCCGGTCGTCGCAGGCTGCGCAAAGTAGCAAAAGTCTGTGTAGACTACGGCCAGCGGGTGCAAAACTCCGTATTTGAGTGCCTGCTGGATGCCGCGCAATACACGATGTTCAAAGCAAAATTGACCGAACTGATCGATTCGGAATCGGACAGCCTGCGCTTTTATCAACTGGGAAACCATTACAAAAGCAAAGTCGAGCATGTGGGTCTGCACCCGGATTTTGATCAGGATGGAATCTTGTTTGCTTAGTGCGAGGGGAAGGCAATCATAAAATTCCCGGTTCCTTCGCACCAGAAAATATGGAAAAACAGGGGCAGAAAGGGTAAAATACAGCCTTGCCTGTCAGCATGAAGATGCAATCCCCATAAAATTTGTTTCATATGCGCAAAAGTGCTCCACTGTTTTGTGCACTTTTGCTGTCGCTCTCCGCAAGGAGAGTGTGGATAGAAATAGCACCGTGTTGGTGAGTTTCAGGGCGTGCGCTGTCGCTCTCCGCAAGGAGAGTGTGGATAGAAATAATCTTTTGGATTTGCCGAATATTTAGTCCTGCAAGTCGCTCTCCGCAAGGAGAGTGTGGATAGAAATTTCGACGCAGTGCAGATTGTAATTGTCGTAGTGCGTCGCTCTCCGCAAGGAGAGTGTGGATAGAAATATGTGGTGGGGCGTTCGCAAGGCCGTTGGCAGCCTGTCGCTCTCCGCAAGGAGAGTGTGGATAGAAATATCAAAGACGATGTATCATAAAGCATAAGAGAGACGTCGCTCTCCGCAAGGAGAGTGTGGATAGAAATACAAAAAGGACAGGCAAATAAGAAAGTTTCGCGTGTCGCTCTCCGCAAGGAGAGTGTGGATAGAAATAGATATTTCTATATTATCAAGATAACAGGCAACACGTCGCTCTCCGCAAGGAGAGTGTGGATAGAAATGCTACTACATTGCTTGTCTATCTTGCATTGATACGTCGCTCTCCGCAAGGAGAGTGTGGATAGAAATTCTTGATTCAGCCGGTGGCTATGGCTGCGCATATCGTCGCTCTCCGCAAGGAGAGTGTGGATAGAAATCTCGATAGACGATTTAGAGCCATCCAAAACACGCAGTCGCTCTCCGCAAGGAGAGTGTGGATAGAAATTTCCATCATAGCTTAAATCTCCCATCAAGACCCAGTCGCTCTCCGCAAGGAGAGTGTGGATAGAAATAAGAGTACCTTCATCAACTGTAATAGTAATTTTACGTCGCTCTCCGCAAGGAGAGTGTGGATAGAAATATTTGCTCAAGGATTTTTGCGCTAACGTACATTGTCGCTCTCCGCAAGGAGAGTGTGGATAGAAATGGTACAGTTGCATAGTTCTGCTTCTATTCGCTTGTCGCTCTCCGCAAGGAGAGTGTGGATAGAAATTCTGTCAGTTCCTTCGGTTTTACAAAACAGTCCACCGTCGCTCTCCGCAAGGAGAGTGTGGATAGAAATAACATAAGTAGCCCGGCTACCACGTTGCCAAGTATCACCGTCGCTCTCCGCAAGGAGAGTGTGGATAGAAATCTCTATTGATGATTTCGAGCCATCCAAAACGCGCAGTCGCTCTCCGCAAGGAGAGTGTGGATAGAAATTTCCATGTATGCATTATAGCTTGAGGACTGTTCCGTCGCTCTCCGCAAGGAGAGTGTGGATAGAAATTTTGAAGGGGGTGTCTCTTTTGCGTAAGATTACGTCGCTCTCCGCAAGGAGAGTGTGGATAGAAATACAAGTTGAACATCAATAGACCGACCGAAACGATTGTCGCTCTCCGCAAGGAGAGTGTGGATAGAAATAAAGAACCCATAGATCAGCATCAAGCTTGCCTTGTCGCTCTCCGCAAGGAGAGTGTGGATAGAAATTTCGTGCCTTTTGACGTGATACGGCCCGCGATTGGTCGCTCTCCGCAAGGAGAGTGTGGATAGAAATGTGATTCTACTGGCCGTTCTGTTGAGTTCCATCGTCGCTCTCCGCAAGGAGAGTGTGGATAGAAATGATATCAGGATTGCACCCATTGATGGCATCATTGAGTCGCTCTCCGCAAGGAGAGTGTGGATAGAAATAACCGTCCACACGGCCAAAAACACATCAATAGCCGGTCGCTCTCCGCAAGGAGAGTGTGGATAGAAATATGCCCTCCCATTGGATAATATCACGGACGGGGGGTCGCTCTCCGCAAGGAGAGTGTGGATAGAAATTCAAAAATTACTAAAAAAGTATTGACAAGTATGTGTCGCTCTCCGCAAGGAGAGTGTGGATAGAAATACAAGTTGAACATCAATAGGCCGACCGTAACGAGTCGCTCTCCGCAAGGAGAGTGTGGATAGAAATTACGCCGCGAACGCTGTTGACCAGATTTTGCCCGGGTCGCTCTCCGCAAGGAGAGTGTGGATAGAAATTGTGACGTCAATATTCATGGTATTACCTCTTCCGTCGCTCTCCGCAAGGAGAGTGTGGATAGAAATATAATCAAAGCTTAAACCTCCCGTCAAGACCCATAGTCGCTCTCCGCAAGGAGAGTGTGGATAGAAATGGGATGCTCTGCCCGAAACTCCTTGTTATACACCTTGTCGCTCTCCGCAAGGAGAGTGTGGATAGAAATGCCGATCCTGTGCTGAATGCCTAAGACTGTAACAGTCGCTCTCCGCAAGGAGAGTGTGGATAGAAATTCCATCGGGCCGTTAATATTCAACGTCCAGCCGGTCGCTCTCCGCAAGGAGAGTGTGGATAGAAATCTTTTCTGTCCATGAGGTTTTCGCCAACTTTGACGTCGCTCTCCGCAAGGAGAGTGTGGATAGAAATTTGTTGTGCCATCCGGTTGCTGGCTCCCTGATCAGTCGCTCTCCGCAAGGAGAGTGTGGATAGAAATTATTTTGCAGACAAGGACTGTGACTGGGTGCGTGGTCGCTCTCCGCAAGGAGAGTGTGGATAGAAATCGCCAACTTCTGCCGCAACCGTTTTTGTCCTACTGTCGCTCTCCGCAAGGAGAGTGTGGATAGAAATGTTTGATTTGCCGGGTTGTTTTTTTTTTTTTGTGTCGCTCTCCGCAAGGAGAGTGTGGATAGAAATCATTAAGTTTGTTAATCTTCGGGTGCTGGATGGCTGTCGCTCTCCGCAAGGAGAGTGTGGATAGAAATAACATAAGTAACCCGGCTACCACGTTGCCAAGTATGTCGCTCTCCGCAAGGAGAGTGTGGATAGAAATGCTGGGCAGCCCGCGCACGGGTTGCCCAGGATGGGTCGCTCTCCGCAAGGAGAGTGTGGATAGAAATTCTTGATACCTTAGTAACAACTCACGCATTATTGTCGCTCTCCGCAAGGAGAGTGTGGATAGAAATAGCTGGGCAGCCCGCGCACGGGTTGCCCAGGATGGGTCGCTCTCCGCAAGGAGAGTGTGGATAGAAATCCCTTGCATTTGGCGGCAGACTGTGCCAGCGGCAACCGTCGCTCTCCGCAAGGAGAGTGTGGATAGAAATACATATGGGCGTTGTGTCTTGCGTATTGTGTCGGGTCGCTCTCCGCAAGGAGAGTGTGGATAGAAATTGGCAGCGTGCCTCGGCTGCAACGTGGGCACGGCGTCGCTCTCCGCAAGGAGAGTGTGGATAGAAATTTTAATCCGGGCCGGGCCGCACGGCCTAGGCCCGTCGCTCTCCGCAAGGAGAGTGTGGATAGAAATCTATCTGCCGGTTGAGTTACGCCAACGGCTGCTGTCGCTCTCCGCAAGGAGAGTGTGGATAGAAATTGTCTGGCTTATATTGACCCGGAGCAGATGCAAAGGTCGCTCTCCGCAAGGAGAGCGTGGATAGAAATCACGGCGGGTTTTGATTGTGTATCTGACGAATCGTGGTGTCGCTCTCCGCAAGGAGAGCGTGGATAGAAATACGCCGAAAATGGCCTGACTGGTTACAATGCCAGCGTCGCTCTCCGCAAGGAGAGCGTGGATAGAAATATGATGGTGGTCAAGGTATCAATGGAGGTTGCGGAAGTCGCTCTCCGCAAGGAGAGCGTGGATAGAAATAGCCATCTGCATGATGTTGCGCTTGAGATTATCGGTCGCTCTCCGCAAGGAGAGCGTGGATAGAAATTGCCAGTGCAGCCCTTGCAGCGCTTTTTCGAGTGCTGTCGCTCTCCGCAAGGAGAGCGTGGATAGAAATATATACACATCGGCAATCAGTGCCTTGCGCTCTTGTCGCTCTCCGCAAGGAGAGCGTGGATAGAAATTTGTGTATAATTGCCGCTGCACCCAGATCGCAGAGTCGCTCTCCGCAAGGAGAGCGTGGATAGAAATTGTTATGCCATTTTTTGCGATTTTGCAGCCCAAAGTCGCTCTCCGCAAGGAGAGCGTGGATAGAAATCGTCTTGATACGTCCACGGCGTTTGTCTGCCGCGTCGCTCTCCGCAAGGAGAGCGTGGATAGAAATAAGCTGTAAATGCCCGGCGTGGCGTCATTGACGTAGTCGCTCTCCGCAAGGAGAGCGTGGATAGAAATCTCAAGGCGACTTAAAGCAGCTTATCGGCCACAGCGTCGCTCTCCGCAAGGAGAGCGTGGATAGAAATAGCTTGACGATGGGGCAAGCGTAGTAGGCGGTAGGTCGCTCTCCGCAAGGAGAGCGTGGATAGAAATGCCTGCTGCTGCATGGCAAAGAGCTGCTGCATAAAGTCGCTCTCCGCAAGGAGAGCGTGGATAGAAATTCCCGTTTCTGGGTCAATAGCGCGTCTGCCGCCGGTCGCTCTCCGCAAGGAGAGCGTGGATAGAAATTTGTGTACTGCGCGGCATGGTCTGCCACTGCGGGGTCGCTCTCCGCAAGGAGAGCGTGGATAGAAATTGGTGCAGCAATACCGCAGCGAGTGCATGTTACACAGTCGCTCTCCGCAAGGAGAGCGTGGATAGAAATACCGGAGCGTCTGCCGCTGCCGCGCTGGCATCCAGTCGCTCTCCGCAAGGAGAGCGTGGATAGAAATCGCCCCCAGCCCCCCGGAGCCGCAGCGCCGCAGGTCGCTCTCCGCAAGGAGAGCGTGGATAGAAATGGCAATGCGCAGGTCTCCGGCGATGCGCGGGTCTGTCGCTCTCCGCAAGGAGAGCGTGGATAGAAATGTTAATTACTGTACAAAAATTTAGCGCAAGCATTGTCGCTCTCCGCAAGGAGAGCGTGGATAGAAATGCAAACCAAACAAAAGAGGTAAATATAATGAACTGGTCGCTCTCCGCAAGGAGAGCGTGGATAGAAATACCATGTTGCTGCTGGCAAGGTCGAGCGCGTCAACGTCGCTCTCCGCAAGGAGAGCGTGGATAGAAATATGAGAATCCAAAAATCAGATTCTTTAAGGTATGGGTCGCTCTCCGCAAGGAGAGCGTGGATAGAAATTCCACAGCTCTACCGGGGGCGATACACCGGATGAGTCGCTCTCCGCAAGGAGAGCGTGGATAGAAATCATCCGCGTCTGCATCCGATGCCACAAGTTCGCGTCGCTCTCCGCAAGGAGAGCGTGGATAGAAATATGACGTCCAAAACGCAATGGGCATTACTGGTACGGTCGCTCTCCGCAAGGAGAGCGTGGATAGAAATATATCCCCAAGGATTTTCAAGTGGAATAATTACAAGTCGCTCTCCGCAAGGAGAGCGTGGATAGAAATAAGATTCGGATGATTTCCTTGCTCGCGGACTTGACGTCGCTCTCCGCAAGGAGAGCGTGGATAGAAATGTGCAGGGATTGTGGGATGGCATCAAGAGCATTTTGTCGCTCTCCGCAAGGAGAGCGTGGATAGAAATATGTCCCAGATGCCCGCCAGGGTGCCGTCGTGGGTCGCTCTCCGCAAGGAGAGCGTGGATAGAAATAAGGAGCGCTCAGCCATCGGCCGCGTGGGTCGGGCGTCGCTCTCCGCAAGGAGAGCGTGGATAGAAATATGTCCCAGATGCCCGCCAGGG
>OLSI01001458.1_pt1 | contig 16060 bp, 13 predicted proteins | sample 1672661 | NCBI WGS metagenome assembly OLSI01 (sample SAMEA3136711, study PRJEB25190) | human gut metagenome | biome: human gut; feature: human-associated habitat; material: faeces | place: Austria | collected 2013 | reverse complement strand
TCTGAAGACTGGCAGCTTCAAAAACTGGAAAATGGTTTTCGAGCTGAAGTCGGAGGTCCTGCATTAACGGAAGAAATGTGTAGTCGACTCACTGCCGCAATACAAAACGGCAAAACCATATTTTTTCTTGCCAAACGTGGCTACCGGGCAGTTGGAATGTGCAGCATAACCAGATATTTTTCTTCTTCCCTCTGCTCTGAAACCGGATTTTTGTCTGATATTTATATAGAGCCGGTATTTCGCAAAAGGGGCATTGCTCATATGCTCTGTGAAGCAGCAATGGATTTTTGTAAGGAAAACAATATTATAAATCTATCCGTTTTTTGCAGTTCCCGAGAAGAAAATTTATTTCAACATCTCAATTTTAACACCAACGTGAGTGTTATATTAATGCATTCACATTAAATCGCATTTTAGATAACAGAGCGCTATATCCCATCTAGATATAACGCTCTCTTCTATAATATCGTACTTCAGATTTTATCAAAAAAACGGAACCACTGATTTCTCAATGATTCCGCTTCTTAGTTACGTGTGTTAGAGGATTCGAACCCCCGGCCTTTTGGTCCGTAGCCAAACGCTCTATCCAGCTGAGCTAAACACACATTTATTACTTGTGAAGTATTTGTCCCTCACAACAATGGATATTCTACACGATACCTGTGGTTTTGTCAACACCTTTTTGGAATTTTTTTAAAATATTTTTTTGTAGGTATTTTTTGCACGATTGGCACTATTTAAAAAGCAATTCTAAAGCGTGTTTGAAAAAGGCTTTCTGCAAGATGTGCGTCACAATTTGGCAACACTCCCACAATTATCCATTCTGTACTGTGCCTTCCTATCTCCTGGTCTTCTTCGCCTGCCAGTTCAGCACAGCGCCAATCATATAAATAGCCGGGAACATCAGCATACGGATCACAGATGCCGGATCAAAATCTCCGAAATTCAGGGTGACGATCACTTCTGCCACAACCTCTGCAATAAGAAGGCCTCCCATTCCCACACAAAGGCCTGCATTCTCCACCTTACCAGCCTGTTTCACTCCAACCACGCCAGCTGCCAGGTAGATCACTCCTGCCACCAGAACCATCACATTGCTTGCCACCAGCTGGCTGTAAGTCATACCGTTCTGATTCAGATATTCTACAACTGCGCTGTCACTGCTACCCTTCATAACCAGGGAAAGATTGTTTCCACTTCCAAATGCCAGCAGAACGCCAAGAAAAAGCAGGAGCATTCCTCCCACCTTCAGGATGGTCTCTCCCGGTGCCTGTTTTTTCAACATAATCCAACTCTCCTCATTTAATAGAATTTTCAAAAACACATTTCAAAAGGATCTAACATTTTTTCTATAAAAATTACGGACAGACATATAAAGTCTGCCCGATAATTTTTATAATTTACACAATCAACAAGCCAAAGTCCATGCTTGCATGAAACCTTAGCGACTGCTGCGATAACGAATCAAAACTCGCAGAGCGTGTTTTGTCTCGTTTCCAATTTTCTTTAGCTCTTACTTACGCATCCAGAAGGAACGCCTTATAAGCCTTCTTCGCCTCGTAAACATCCGCCTTGCTGGTAACCTCCCACGGTGCATGCATACTGAGAACAGAAACACCGCTGTCAATTACTTCCATACCATAAAGAGCTGCGATAAAAGCGATGGTTCCGCCGCCGCCAACGTCAACCTTACCAAGCTCAGCAGTCTGGAAGCAAACCTTATGGTCGTCAAAAATCCTGCGGACTCTTGCCACATACTCTGCATTGGCATCATTGGAGCCGGATTTTCCACGGGCACCTGTAAATTTATTGAGAACGATACCTCTTCCAAGATAAGCAGAGTTCTTTTTCTCAAAAGCTTCTGCAAATGCAGGATCATAGCCGGCACTTACATCTGAGGAAAGCATGCTGGAATTCTTCAGCGCCTTTCTCAGTCTGAGATCTGAATACTGTCCCATTGCATCCAGGACCTCTGCTACACTGTTCTCAAAGAAATGGGACTGCATACCAGTTGCTCCCACGCTTCCGATCTCTTCCTTATCTACAAGGAGACAGCAGCTTGTACGCTTCGGTGCTTCCATCTCAAGAAGAGCCAGAAGGGAAGTATATGCGCAAACTCTGTCATCCTGTCCATAGCCAGCGATCATGCTGCGGTCAAGACCACAGTCACGAGCCTTGCCAGCCGGAACGATCTCAAGCTCTGCGGAAAGGAAATCTTCCTCTTCCACACCATATTTCTTATTCAGAATGCGAAGTACATTCTCCTTAACAGCCTCTTTCTTCTTGTCATCCGGAAGATCCTTCAGAGGCTGGCTTCCAATCAGGATATCCAGCTTCTCGCCCTCAACAGCCTCAGAAGCCTTCTTCGCCATCTGCTGTCCAGCAAGATGAATCAGAAGGTCTGTAATGTAAAGAACCGGATCATCCTCATCCTCGCCGACGGTTACATTTACAACAGTGCCATCCTTCTTCACAATTACGCCATGCATTGCCATTGGAAGAGCAACCCACTGATATTTCTTCACTCCACCGTAGTAATGAGTGTCAAGATAAGCCAGATCCGTATCCTCATATAACGGATTCTGTTTAATATCCAGTCTCGGAGAATCAATGTGCGCACAAAGGATATTCATACCCTGTGCCAGATCCTCCTCTCCAATATGGTACAGGGCAATGATCTTCTGCATTCCAACCTGGTAAACTTTATCTCCTGCTTTCAGAGCTTCGCCATTTTTCACCTTTTCTTCAAGGGAAACATAGCCTGCTTCCTCAGCCTCTTTCACAATCTGTGTAATACATTCACGTTCTGTCTTTCCTACATTTAAGAAATGACGATATTTCTTTGCCACAGTTTCCAGATCCTGCATATCAGCATCTGAATATGTGAGCCATGCGTTTGGACGTTCCATAATCTATATCCACCTTTCTCCTGTTTTCATTTTACACAGGGAAAATAATCCCTGTGTTTTCCTCATCCAAAATTCATTATAGCGTATAACCCGGTAAAAAGCTACCGGCAAATAGGTTTTCTTGCACAAATCTTTTGCCGCGCAGTCCAACACTTTGCACTGCCTTTTTTGATATGTCCAACTCTGGTTCAAGGTCTCCTGTATCGGTTAAAACAAGCATATACTTCCTGTCGTCTTGGCACTGCATAGCCGCAGGAGGTATAGCCCTCTGACAGAAAAGACAGCCCTTCTTTTTCCAGTTTACAGCAAAGCAGCTCCACAATTTCCGGCAGTGTTCTTTTCCCATCAATCAGTTTTTCCACTGCATATTTCAGCAACGCTCCTAAAGCTCCTGTCTGCTCACTGTCGATCAGCTGTTCCACATATCGCAGATCCACCTCCTGCTTTCCAATGGAAAAACCATCTCTGCCATGTACCTTTACTTTCAGCCTTTCCGGCTTATCCTGCGCCCTAAAATGACCGTAATAATCCTTCTTAGAACCATTCAACGGCGTATTTTTTGACATGATGCGATGGCTTTGTGGTGCTTTAAATCCAGCTGCCGTATTCTCATCTAAAGGATAATCCCTACAAAGTTCCCGGACTTTTTCTGTGATATCTACCGGCATATAATTGTCCATCTGGATCACGATATCTGCAATATGGAAAAAAGCCCCGGAGCTTCCGGCAACCAGAATTGTGGAAATCTCCTCCTTTTCATACAGATCCCGGGCACGTTCCAGAAATGGGGTGATCGGCTCTTTTTCCCAGCTGATCACATGCTGCATAAAGGCGTCGCGCACCATAAAATTAGTAGCAGATGTATCTTCATCCAACAGAAACACCTTGCTTCCCGCCTCTATTCCCTCCACGATTCCTGCTGCCTGGGAAGTACTTCCGCTGGCATCTTCCGTAGAAAAACAGGTGGTATCTTTTTTATTGGGAAGGTCATTTATAAACAGGGAAATATCCACATCTTTCACAAATCTGCCATCCTCAGAACGCAGCTTCTGGGCTGTGGAATCCGTGATCACATACTCTCTTCCATCTCCCTGGATATGGTTATACACGCCCAGTTCCAATGCATTCAGAAGGGTAGATTTGCCGTGATAACCACCACCAACGATCAACGTGATTCCCTTAGGAATTCCCATTCCGGTTATTTTTCCCTTATGGGGAAGCGCCATAGTCACCCGAAGACTTTCCGGCGAAGAAAATGTCACGCTCCCTTTCATCGGCTTAGATGAAATACCGCTCTCTCTTGGCAGAATCGCGCCGTCATTTACAAAAGCAACCAGGGAACGCTTCTTTAATTCTTCCCTGATATACGCCTGATCTTCTGCCAGGAAAATAGTATTTTCCAGATCTTTTCCACTCAAATTTCTGTATACAAATGCTTTTTCCACACAAACCGGGAGAAATTCAAAGAATATTTTCTCCAGTTCTCCCGCATTTATAGTACGTCCATTTGCCGGAAATCCTACAAAAAACCGGACGGTAATCCCCTGCTCTGTAATCTCACAGGCCGTTCGCTCCAGCACCTCCTGACCGCATCTGGTCACAGAAATAAGTCCGCTTTTTCCAGAGCCTTTTGCCCGAAAAGTATAGCGGTTCACCTGCTGTTCAAACCGTCTGGTAAGATAGTCTGCCAGAGTAATTCTGGTCAGTTTATCTTTATAATATTCCGCTGGAAATCCAGCTTCCCTGTGAAAAATTTTCACACTGACATGGGACGGTGACGCAAATGGATCGCCCTGTACATGATCAATTGACAAAACATATTTCTTAAACTGATATGCCCCTTTCAGGGATTTATAGGCAGGATAGCTCTTCCGATTGATGGAACGAAGCATGTCCTGCAGCTGATTTGATGACTGCATAAGTACCTCCATTGTCTATAAAAATGAATATCGCCAATCACTGATATTACTGTCTAATTCTTCACCGCACTCAGCAGTAAAGCCACTACGGCATTCAAACATACATGAAGCACGAGCCTATTCCCACCCCTTCTCATATATGTTTCCTATTTACTATAGACAATATTTCCGGACTTGTCCAGCCAGGATTTTCCGCGTGCTCAAGTTCACCTTTCGCACATTTTCCCACAACGTAAAACCACCGCCCAGTCAGCGTTCTTGCCAACAGACGGTGGTTTATTTATACATTTTTAGGGAAAGGAAAGAGTTTTTCTTAAGAGTTCTTTCTCTTAAGATGTATATATCATATCGCATAATTGTGAAAAGCATTTGTCCAAATTATAATTTTTTTCTAAAATTTCTAAAATGAAAATAACTAATTCGTAACTGGCATCAAAATTCCATCCCTGTTCTTCCCATTGTGTCCTGTTTTCAGATCATAACGTTTCATTATCTTCTGAAAGTCAGAACATAACTCTTACCATCCATTAATACTATGAAGATTACTGTTCACGCCCTTCACAACAACACGCTTCTCAATGCACAATGTCAGTCGTGTCTCTGTTCCTCATTTCCATACGCCTCGCAAAATCTTGCAGCGAATGCCGGTGGTTCGTTATTGGCATAAAGGTGGGAAATATCACCGAAAGAGCTCATGCGGAAAGCTGCTATTCCCTGACGGCGTTCTTCTGTGGTCAAAGTTGTCACAGAGGATGGGGCAGCCACGCAGCCATGCCAAAGTACCATCGGAGAGATATTCAGCAGATGGCTGAGAAGTACACACTCCAATCCAAAATGACAGAAGAAAATAATCGTGTCATTATTCTCTTCATTTACTTTATAATAGTGACCTTTCCTCTCATATCCATGCTTCGCGAGAAGCTTGTCGAACTCCCCGATCACACGGTCATACTCTTCTTTCACATGACCTTCCTGCATAGCCTCATTCTCAAACCAGTGGTCATACTGGAAAAAGCGCTCGTCTGCCATCCAGTCCTGTGGCAGCCAGTCCCATGCAATAATCTTCTTATCTTTCACATCCGGGCGCCAGATCTGACAGGGAAATTCCTTCAGCCATTCACACTCTGTAGCTGTTCTTCCCATCTTTTTCAAGGTCGGAGCCGCAGTATCCTTCGCTCTTCCAAGGGGGGATACATAGAAAGCTTTTACATCTAATTTGGAAAGCTTCTGTGAAAGATACTCCACCTCTTTCCAGCCTTTTTCTGTAAGGGAATCTATATCATAATCCGGGTCACCATGGCGTACAATCAATAATTTCATAATGTCACTCCTCGTAATTTGCTTTTGAATCACTAATAATTTCAAGCTATTTCTTATTTCATTGAACAGTAACGATTTTAGCATATCTTCACAGATAATTCACCATATTTCTTACCGTCATTTCTTTACAATTTTTGTGAAAGAAGTATATAATGATGCTATATCAAAGGGTCTTTTGACGCTCATATCTTATATGAATTCAAACAGACGCTGATCGGATCATACTTTAATAAATACAAGAACTAAGTGGACGCAATAACCACTTTCAGATTACATTTTATTCCTCAATATAACTCAATTTACGATTTCAAGCGAGGTACCCACATGAAAAAACTTGCCATCATTTTCCCAGGTGTCGGTTATACCTGCACCAAGCCCCTTCTCTATTATACTGCTTCCATGGCTGCTGAGCGTGGTTATGAAATCATCCGCCTTGACTATGGTCAGGACATTCATACCTTCCACGGCCGCACTCCAGCAGAACTGGAACCTGTCATAAAACTGGCAATAAAAAGAACGCTTCCCCAGTTGGAAAACGTTCCTTTTTCTGAATACGATGATATAATTTTTATTTCCAAAAGCATCGGTACCACAATTGCCTGCCAGCTTGAAACAGCCCTGCAGCTGAAGGGAAAAGTCCATCAATTTCTTATGACTCCAATTCCTTCTACCCTCCGTTATCTCTCCGATATCAACGGGCTCTTCTTCGCCGGAACCGCTGATCCATACATGCCGGAGTCCAAGATACACGCTGCTGCAAGAAACTTCCCAGATAAAACCGGCGGGATTTTCGAGGGCTGCAACCACTCTCTGGAGCAAAAAGGCGACACTTTAGGTGCGCTGAAGAATGTCAGACTGATTGTAGAATGTCTGGATAAAATGCTAACAAACGCTTGAAAAAAAGCTTCCTATTTGCCAGAGCGTGTTTCACGATTCCAATTTTACATATTTCCACTTATTGCAGCAGTTCCATTCAGCATTCCCATCCCCTGCAGTAAGCTTATAGTATCCCTTATCCCAGCTGCATAAGCAAGATCTGAATATCTCTCGTCCCGGGTCTGCAGGCAGGCGATGTAATCATCGATCACACGCTTTACAGTGTGGGATAATTGCAGCTGGTCATATCGTTCCTCCAGATACTTCAGATCCTCATTGTCCTGTCTGATATAGGAATCATTTTCATCCACCCGCTGCTGCTCCATCACCATTTTCTCAATGTTCTGAAGCATAATCATTTTTGTTGTCATTTTCATTATTGATTTCCTCCTGATATGTACTTATAGATCACGGTTCATTGGTAACGTTTTCCCGAATCACACAAGCTGTTCTTCTGTGATTCCAAGCTATTTTAGGGTTACAATTTAAGCAGTGATAAAAAATCCATTTTCTCACACTTACCGTCATTATTCTACGTTTTATATCAGGATTTTGCAACAAAAATCGTCCGACAACTTTCCCTATAATTCGACAAAAGTGGCCGAAAAGGCGTGTATTTACGCCTTTCCTGGCCGTTCATTGACTTGCTCTTTTGGAGCGTGTTTGAAAAGGACATTCTGCAAAGTGGGGTGTGCAGACTGCGGAAATGATTTTTCAAGCACACTCTAAGCTATGCCCTATTATAATAAAGCGCGCCGTTTAAAGTCCAAGGATATCGTTTACAAGAATAACATGTATTCTATCTTTATGCCTGGAATATCTTGTAATCAGAAACTGACAGCAAATCGTATCCGGAGATTTACAGTCAAAGCATTTTCCTGCGGTTTTGCAAGGTGTCTTCACCTCAAATCTCTGTGCATTCGCCGGAGCTGCCACATTTCTTGCCCGCTTCATAGCTGCATCAAGATCTGAACAGACCTTATTCATTCCCACAATGAAAACCACCTTCTTCGGTCCCTGGGCAATACAGGAAACCCGATTGGAATTTCCATCAATGTTTACCATAACACCGTCACTGGTAATAGCATTTGCACTGGAAAGAAATACATCCGCATCATACGCTGCCATCAGGCTTTCTCTTGGTGCCAATTTCGCGCGATTAATATAATTATAATTTCCATCCTCCAACGCCTTGATCAGTCCGATCTCATGAGCACTTGTGCAGCCACCCATGGCAATACTGCTGCCCTCCGGGATCAGTTCCAGTGCCTGCTTTACAGCAGCTTCTCTGTCTGCGGCGTAATAGCCTGACATATTGCGGGATTCCAGACCTTTGATCACATTTTGAGCCAGTACTTCATTTCTTTTTTGCATATTAATATCCATTGCTTGCTCCTCCTGACATTGTTTTAGTATAAATTATAAGCCAAATTTCATTCTTTATCAACTTCCGACTTGACTCATTTTATATTTCACCAGAGTACAGTAAAAAAATATATTGTCATTTTTTTCAGAAAATTTATTTTAATTTTAAACTTCTGTGATATAATGCTTTATTATTAAAATTTCGACAGATAAAACGAGGTAAATCAGGTGAAGAAAAAAACACTTGTGCCTCTTATCATTTTTTTACTGGGCATATGCCTTGTTGGTTTCATTGTATACAAAACAGACACCCACGAGAAGAAAGAGAGACACATAACAGCACAATTAAACGCAACAACCTATGGGGAACGCATAAAAAATGAGATTGCGAGTGGAATTGAGATTACGGATGCTCTAAAGCAGATCCTGATCAGTGAAAACGGAGAGATTAATCAGTTTGACACGATTGCTGAAAATCTTATGTCTGATTCTATTGAGAGCGTGCAGCTTGCTCCGGATGGTGTTGTGACAGATATTTATCCGGCAGAGGGAAATGAGACAGGTAAAATTGATCTGATTCATGATAAAGACCGTGGAGAGATTTCCTGTTACGCAAGAGACAATCACACAGTCATTACACAAGGCCCCTTTGAATTGAAACAGGGAGACTATGGAATTGCTATACGCAATCCGGTTTATCTGACGGATACAAACAAACAAGAGTATTTCTGGGGATTTACCATTGTTATCCTGCGTGTTCCTGATATTTTCTCAGACTCGATTTATGCTCTTTCAAATTTTGGATATGAATATAGGATTTCAAAGACGGCTTCTCCCTGGAGCGACACTTATAAGGTTATTTATCAGTCAGATGGTTCGTTAACCCAGCCGGTCTCTTATGATTTTAAAATAGGCGCAGAGAACTGGAGATTTGAAATAACCCCCCAAAGCGGATGGCGAAATAATACACTTATAGCTGTAGTCACCGTTTTTTTTCTTGCCGTAATCCTGCTTCTGACAGTTCTTACCCGGGTATGGCTGGTGTCCAAAGAAAATAAAAACAGATTTCAGATACTGGCACACACGGATTCCCTTACCGATATTTACAACCGCTATGGATTTGATGAAGCAGCAGAAAAAATCATCGCCCAAAATCCGAAGACACATTTTGTGGCTGCACTTTTTGATATCGATGACTTTAAGTTTATTAATGATGTCTATGGGCATGCTTACGGAGACAGGGCTTTAAAGAGTCTGGCAGACAACATGAAAGCTTTTTTTCCACCAGATGTACTGCTTGGAAGAAACGGTGGTGACGAGTTCTGTATTCTTCTGCCTGATTGTACCTTGGAAGAGGCAGACGCAAAGCTGAATCAATTCACCAGACTGCCTAAGACCTTCTCGTACAAGGGAACAGAACATCACTTTTCTATTTCTCTTGGATATGCGGAATATCCGGCATTTGCCTCCAACCATTCACAGCTTATGCGCTGTGCAGATGCAGCCCTTTATGAAATAAAGCTTCACGGAAAAAACGGATGTATGGCTTACAGAAAAGGCCTTCAGTCAGGAGTCCGCAAACAGCTGGGATTTGCGCTTAAGGATGTCTCGGAGCATCTTCCTGGTGCATTTATCATATACAGAGCAGACAAAGAAGATGATGAGCTGTTCTATGCTAACCAGGAGTTTCTTCATATGACCGGATATAAAGATATGGGCGAACTCTTTCGACTTACAAACAAAAGCTTTCATAACCTGATTCGGGAGGATGAGCAGAAACAGATAGAAGCAAGCATCTGGGAACAGATTGACAGTGGTAATGAAAATGACTATATTCATTTTCATCTTCGAAAAGCTGACGGCTCTTACCTCTCTGTGCTTGACCATGGAAGAATCGTAGAAAGCCAGCAATACGGAAAAGTATTTTATGTATTGTTTATGGACTGGAAGGACATGCATATTCATTACGGTGATAAATTTTCCAGATAATAGAAAAAATACTGTCTGGTAGGAATTTTTGCATTCTATAAACCTACGATTTCATCATCAATCTGAGAGGTTTACACAAAGTAATTTACACTCCGCCCTGTTGCATAAAATAATGCAGGTCTGAACAAGACCTGCATTATTTTATGTGCTTTTCACACGTATTTCCCCTTCATTTTATCCGCTTTATCTTCCCAAAATCCGGTCTAGATTTTCCAGAATTACATCAACATTGGTTGGTTTTGCAATATGTCCATTCCTTCCTGCCTTGATTGCTTTTTTACAATCTTACTTATGTAAAAAAACTGCTTCTATATATACGACTGCGCTACACTATGCACAAGAAAAACATTACTGCGCAATACTTATATCTGCGCAATACTTATATCTGCCCATGCATATTTCTGATATAAAATGCAATCTGATAGGGCAGTCTCTCTTCCGGCGTTTTCAACTCATTTCCCAGAATTTTCCTGATATTTCCGATACGGTACAGCACCGTATTGCGATGCGTATACAATTCTGCTGCCACAGCCTGAATACTTCCATTATGCTTCAGATATGACTGAAGAGTTTCCACATAATCGGCATGATATCTTCTGTCGTATTCTTCCAATGCTGCCAGACATTCTGTTTCCATTTCCTTCAGTATTTCTTTATCTTTCACCATATAAAGCAGACGGAACAACCCGCAGTCATCAAACTTTACCACCTGCTTCTTTTGTGTCATCGCTATGTGTGCTGCCGCCTTCGCTCTCTGATAGCTTACCGAAAGCTGGGAAATATCCATACATCTGCTCCCGATTCCCACGCACAATTGCAGTCCAGGCATACGTCTTTTTCCTCTTTTTATGGCACCCTCTACAAGGCGGCACAAATACTCTTCCGAAAGCGCATTCGCTACCAGCACAAAATCAGAGTTGTAATAAAAAAAGCTTCCATTGTGAGTGATATCCTCCAGATATACCTGTATTCGATAAGACAGCTTTTTTCGCTCCACTGTGTCCATGGAGTCCAGCCCCTCACAAGTCATCAGCAGCACCTGAAAGCTTCCATCTACATCAAAATACTGTAATAAATCTTTTCTATATGCATCCTGATTATCCGGAGTCTCAATAGCTGCAATCAGGGCGGATGCGATCTGCTCATCTGTAGTATCCTGCAAAAATACATGAATACTGAAGTCTTTTATCATATCTGATAAATGCACTTCCCAGGGCACAGTCAGTAGCGGAAGGTCATTTTCATCACAGTATGCTTTCAATTCTTCCGGCACCTCATAAATGTACTGTCCCACATTGATAACAAGCCCTGATGCATGATACCGGTTCAGCTGCTGTGCCAGATGCATCCAGTCTTCTTTTTCCGGAAAGCCAAGCCCGGTTGTCACTGCAAGCTCCTTTCCCCAGAAATTCTGTATGATCGTTGTATCCTCAAGAAGATGTACCCAGCTGATCGAATTGGACCATCCATTTTTTCCGGCCAGAAACTTCATTTCATATCTGGTTTCTGCTGTCAGCATCATATCCTGTATTGTAAAACTCATAAAACCTCCCTTTTTGTTTCCCAAACCCGTGCTGTAAAGTGTTCAAATTTTCCACCTCCATTATATCATATTTTTTTGTGCTGACAGCACATATTTCCCCTTTAATTTTTAGAATCCGCCCCCATGGTTTTTCCTTTATTTTGTGCTAGAATATAAGTAACTTAAAAAAACAAATTAAAGGAGGCGTGAATATGAAATTCGCAGAATATACAAGTTCCCTGGATGCACTTCCCGTTCCAGAATGGATCATAGCAGAACGTTATATGTATTGTGACAATTTTATAAATGACTATGCGAAGACTCGGCATTTTAATCTTCTGGCTTTTGTCAAACGTCTCTTTCGCAAATAATATGCGCTCCTTTTCATAAAAAGGACATCCTGGTTTTCAGGATGTCCTTTCTTTTACTTTTACTTTTTTCGGTAAATACGAAGCATCAAAGGTGTCTCTACAAGCAGCATGGCAATCCATCCTGCCAGATAGGAATATGGCAGTGCCTCAATACCAAAATTCCATAACAAAACCATCGGTGCCGCTGCAATGACACGGACTGTCATATTGGTAAAGCTGCTCATTAAGGTCACCTTCAGATCTCCGATTCCACGGAAAAATCCCTGAAGCGCATTTGTAACAGCGGGAAGAATATACATTACTGCAATCAGGTGAAGATAAACCACTCCATGTCCGATAACTTCCTCATCTTTTACAAATAATGACATCAATGGTCTGGCAAATCCCAGACAGATCAGCATAACTGCTGCTCCATAAACAAGCTCCAGTATCATTCCACATCGGAAGCCTTCCCTCATACGGTCATTTTTTCCAGCTCCTTTATTCTGAGCCATTAATGCAGTCATCGCATGGGCAATATTCTGTTCCGGTGTGATGGCAAAATCATCAATGCGATTAACCACTGCAAAGGCTGCTGCTACCGATACTCCCATTGTATTAACCAGTGCCTGTATTGCGATTTTTCCCATCTGTACAGTTGCCTGCTGCATGGCTGATGCCCACCCGTAAGCAATGGTTTTCTTCAAAAGCCCGGCATCAAATACCAGCCACTTCTTCCCAAGCCGAAGAATCGGTACTTTTTTCTGTATATAGATAATACAAAACAGACAGCAGAGCGCCTCACTGAGTACTGTGGAAATTGCACATCCATTACTTCCAGCCTTTAATACGATAACGAAAAACAGGTCTCCGAAAATGTTCAGAATTGCACTGATGATCAGAAAGTACAAGGGGGATGCACTGTCTCCCAATGCCCTTAGGGTGCTTGAAAAAAAGTTATATAAAAATGTAAACATTAATCCCAGAAAAATAATCCGCAAATATTGCACTGTCATATCCATAATAGACGGATCTACCTGCAATAACAGCAGAATAGGTACCGCAAATATTACACAAACCAATGTGAGAAAAAACGAAAAGACCGCACCAGACAACAGAGTTGTACTGATCTGTCTGTGCAAGGTCTCATAATCTTTTGCTCCATACTGAATCCCCATCAGGATACTGGCTCCCATACACAATCCGTTCAGAAATAATATCATCAACGTGCTGACCGGATTACAGATTCCCACAGCAGCCAGGGCCTCCTTTCCTACAAAATGCCCTACAATGATGCTGTCAACTGCATTATAGGTCAGCTGAAACAAATTTCCCAAAACAAGAGGCACTGTAAAATTAACAAGAATGGGCATGATTTTCCCAGTAGTCAGATCTTTTGTCATATCCTCACACTCCCAACCAAAAGTTTTGCACACTCACATTTTAGCTTAAAAAAAGTAATTTCACAATGTCCTATTTTAACATTTTATATAGCATATTCTAATCGGATATGTTAAACTATAATTTGTCACTTTCTCTGTTTCATTGATTGTTATATTATAAATTGTAAGAACTAAGGAAAACTGTAACATGCTAAATAAAAAAGATTTCTTAAAATATGCATCGACATTGGCATTTCCAATTATGATTCAAAATTTGATTTCAACATTGGTAAATATTGCTGATACTGTAATGCTTGGATATGTAAGCCAGACTGCCATGTCGGCTTCATCGCTTGCTAACCAATATACTTTTATTCTTTTTTGTCTATATTATGGTATGGCCACAGGTACATCCGTTTTATGTGCCCAGTACTGGGGAAAAGGTGATAAAAAGACTGTAGAAAAGATTCTCGGCTTAGCAGAGCGATGCACCTTAATTATCTCTCTGATATTTTTCCTTATCTCCTTTTCCATGCCAACTACGGTTATGAAGATTTTTACAGACAATCCTGATACAATTGCTGCTGGAAGTGAGTATTTGAGGGTACTTTCATTTTCACTTATGTTTATGGGATTCTCTCAGGTTTTTATGAGTGCCCTTCGAAGTATCGGAAAGATAATGCTGCCTTCTGTTACATACATTGTCTCCCTTTGTGTCAATGTACTTTGTAATGCCACCTTCATCTTTGGCTTATTTGGACTTCCAAAGCTTGGCGTTACCGGTGTTGCTCTTGGTACTGTGATTGCCAGAATCGCAGAGGTATTGATTTGTCTCATCTACTCCTTGAACAAATCAAATGTGAGATTCCGAATAAAATACTTCTTTGCGAAATCGGGGATCCTGTTCCAGGATTTTATGAAAATTGCAACTCCAGCCGTAATAAATGACCTCGTCTGGAGCTTTGCCAGTTCCGCATTCGCAGCAATTCTTGGGCATATTGGTAATGATATGGTTGCTGCAAATGCCGTCGCTGTTATGGTGGTAAACATTGGTGCTATCGCCTGTCGGGGTTTTGCCAACGCTACTACCATTATTATCAGTCAGGAGCTGGGGAAAAATCACATTGATACAGCCAGAGAATATGGGAAACGGATGCTCAGAATAACCATTATTGTAAGCCTGATCGGATGTGCCGTTATTCTGGCGATTCGCCCCCTGATACTGGATTTTTATCGGGATAAGCTGACAGAAACGGCCATTTATTATCTTGGCGTTTTTATCATTATGACGACCTGGCGTCTTGTTGGAGAAGGTATTAATACCTGTCTTATATGCGGCTGCTTCAGAGGTGGTGGTGATTCCAGATTTGGAATGATCGTTGATTCCATATTTATGTGGCTTGTAGCAGTTCCTCTCACATTTCTTGCCGCATATGTTTTTAAACTGCCGCCTATCTGGGTATACTTTGTAATGTCTTTGGATGAACTTGAAAAAATGCCTGTGGTATTTATTCACTATTTCAGAAGAAAATGGCTTACAAACATTACCAGAGATTTTGATTGATCCTACTTATTCACAATTATAAAATGCTCCCTTCTGAATGACAGGTTTTTGTTCTTTCACATTCCTGCCCAGTAGGGAGCATTTCTGAATCCTATGATCTTATTCTTTTTTTTTGACGATCAGCCCTATACTGTAAACAGAGGCTATTGCAATGATAAAGCCTAATGGAATTGCCACACAATAAAACACAAAATTTACCAGATTGTTATATGGGCGGAGTTTATAAATTCCTTTTGAAGTCCGATAAACCTCGACCTTAACTTTATCACCAACGTATACTTTCTGATTATAAGTTTCTTCTCCTTCATAAGCTTTTCCATCAACCTCAAATGCCAATTTGGTCCGATATTTTACTGATCTTGAATTCTTTTTATTTTTGTCTTTATCATCACTGTTATCAATCTCACGGCAGGATTCTACAACTGCAATAACCTCTCGTTGAACAAAATCGCTGCGCGATGGCCTGCCAAGGCTATGACGCAGTTTTTCTTTACACTTTAATAAAAAGCAGTGGAAACCAAGTCCTACAAGTAGTATTGTTAAGTCACCACAACCAACAATCAAACAGGATCGACATCCCCACTGCCTATGATAAGAATACCATTGAGCTGCCTTTCTGGCAAGCAGTTTTATTATGCTAATGCTCCTCCATGTAAGCAGTGTTTATACATTTACGATTTACTTTACATGGAGGATTTTATTATGTACGAAGAAATTTTTAATCAGATTAGATCTGCTGCGAATAAACGGAATCTCAAGGATTCCACAATTCATGCATACTGTACCAGTGTTGCTCATTTTTTGAACCACACAGCCAAGGATATAGATGCATTAACAACTGACGATGTTGATATATTCCTAACT
>OLSI01001450.1_pt1 | contig 16132 bp, 9 predicted proteins | sample 1672661 | NCBI WGS metagenome assembly OLSI01 (sample SAMEA3136711, study PRJEB25190) | human gut metagenome | biome: human gut; feature: human-associated habitat; material: faeces | place: Austria | collected 2013 | reverse complement strand
AGCAGTTATTCGGTTATGAGCAAGTAGCGAAGCGGATTGCGAATATCCGCTTGATTCAAGGGAGGCAGCTTTGCAATACGAATTTCTGAAAAACTTTCCAAAACGAATGAAAAATGTAGGTCTGTACGGTGTTCTTATCCAAAACAGTATTCAGAAGACATCCTGGAAACAGTTTGGCTTTCTGAAATTTGATGAACAGATGAATCTTATTTTTGCAGTAATGCTTTATATTATGGAACAGTCTCTGCGGGAAGAGAACTGTACTATGGATGACATTAGAGCCTATATTGATACCATCAATACCAGATATCTGGGTAAAGAAATCTCCTATGATGACTGCAGAAAATTAGGAGATTTTGTTGTCAATGTGATCTTATCAAATGAAGGCCGTGCCATGTATTTTGACGGCTATGATTTTGAAGAGAACGATTATCATATTATGCATATCAGCTATGTGGCGAACCGGATCGTGTATCTGGATCAGGAGGTTCGCAGAACATCTTATTATCTTACAGACGACGGATACAATCTGATACTTTCCACCCTTGAAATAGAAAATAATATGAAGCTTACCATCCATGAAATGATCTTCCAGATGCATCTGGAAAAACAGAGCTATGATAAGGCTGTGGATGAGATTAAGAATGTCTTTAACCTGATGCGCATCCAGCTTCAGAAGATTCAGGAAGCTATGGGAAAAATCCGCAGAAATGCCCTGAATTATTCAGTAAAGGATTACGAAGAAATCCTTCTGGAGAATCTGGATACGATCAGCGATACAAAGGAAAAATTCCAGAAATACAGGGAACTGGTGCGGAGCAGGGTAAAGAAGCTGGAAGAAGAGAACATCAATGTACGCCGTCTCGGTGAAAAAGAAGAGGAGAACCTGGAAAATCTCCGTATTATTGAGAGCTACCTGAACAGAACCATTGATGAACACCAGAAAATCCTGAGCAGCCATTTTGACCTGAAGGCACTTTATACCAGAGAACTGGAAGCATTGTCGCAGATGTCACTGATCCGGAGATTTTCCATGCGCAATGATTTCTATGATAAAGTGCTGGAGAATCCGTCGGCACTGGGAAATCTGGACTATTTTTTAAGACCGCTGTTCAACCGGGAACCGGATAAGGTTTATAACCTGAATAAAGCCTTATTATATCAGAAACCGTCTGTTAGAAATGAGGACGAGGACACTGAGGAGATGCTGGATTTTGACGAAGATGCATATCTGAAAGAGCAGGAAGAGAAACACAGACAGAAGCTGAAACGTTATGAAAGCAGTCTGGGATTTCTGTTGGAGCAGGCATCTGAAAAAGGTGAAATTTCCCTTTCTGATATCTGGAAAAACATTCAGGAAAATGAGAAAAATATAGAAGAAATGCAGCAGCAGCTGATTCCAAATGTTGAAATTTTTAAAGAAATCATGGTGGAGCTGATACGGAATAAAGAGATCAATATGGAAGCATTGAAAAAGGAACGGAGCGAATTTATCCAGGATCAGACAGCAGATTTTCAGCTCAACGAAATGCTGCTCCAGCTTTCTGAAGAAAGATTTTCAGATAAAAAAATCGGTAAAATAGAGATATACAGGATAGAAGACGGAAGCACAGTCACCTTTGACAATGTTTTCAGCGAAAACGGAGTGAAAAAAAGCATTCGCTGTTCTAATATCCTGATCCGAATCATGAGAAATGAGGAATAATAGATATGGCATACGAAGCAGAGGAAATCCGCACTAGTCAGGAGATATTTTATTATCTCTTGGAACATCATGAGCTGCGGGAAGAAGATGAATTGCTTTTATATAAGGCATATGCAGAAGAAGAAACAATCAGGAATCTGGTGAAATCTCAGGGTGATATCGCCGGCTGCAATATCGAACGATACGGGAATGTTATTTATCTGATTCCCAAAGAGGAGAACAATTTCCTTGGCTTTTCCAAGCAGCAGCTTAAAAGTACATTGTGTAAATCCGGAGCAACGGACAAGGATTATTATCTGTCACAGTTTGTGATCCTTACGCTGCTGGTAGAATTCTTTGACGGACAGGGAAGCAGCAGTAAATCCAGGGAATATATGCGTGTGGGAGAGCTTATGAACTGTCTTTCCGCCCGCCTGAAGGAAGGGGCAGCAGAAGAGACTGCCACTGAAGAGGAGGAAGATGGAAAGAATCCCAAAGATACTGCTGGGATTTCTTTCAAAATCCTTTATGAAACTTACGAGGCGCTGAAGTCTGATGACAGAGGTTCCAGGATGAAAACAACCAAGGAAGGCTTTATCTACAATATCCTGATGTTCCTTCAGAAACAGGGACTGATCGAGTATGTGGTGCAGGATGAGATGATAAAAACAACCAGAAAGCTGGATAATTTTATGGACTGGAATCTTCTGAACCAGAATAATTACCAGCGGGTTCTGAGAGTACTGGGGGTGGCAAAAGATGAGTAAGATTAATGCAGTGCGTCTGATCAACGTGAATTATAATAACAATGCATACCGTATCAGCGATGAAACTCTGTATTTTAATGGAGAAAGCACACTGATTTCTCTGCAGAACGGCGGTGGGAAATCTGTTCTTGTCCAGATGCTGACTGCGCCCTTTGTGCATCCAAGATACCGCAATACCAAAGACCGATTATTTGAAAGCTATTTTACTACCAATAAGCCATCCTTTATCCTGGTGGAATGGGCGCTGGATCAGGGAGCTGGCTATGTTCTTACAGGTCTTATGGTCAGAAAATCCCAGGATATGGAAGAGGACAGAAAAGAGAATCTGGATATTATTGGAATTGTCAGTGAATATCAAAGCCCCTGTATTCAGGATATCCACCATCTTCCTGTAGTGGAAAAAGGCAAAAAAGAGATGATCCTGAAGAATTTCAACTCCTGCAGACAGCTTTTTGAAACCTACAAAAAAGACAGGGATATGAAGTTCTTCTATTATGATCTGACAAACTATGCCCAGTCCCGCCAGTACTTCGATAAACTGATGGAATATCAGATCAATTATAAAGAATGGGAAACCATTATTAAGAAAATCAACCTGAAGGAATCCGGTCTGTCAGATCTTTTTGCAGACTGCAGAGATGAAAAAGGACTGACAGAAAAATGGTTTCTTGAGGCTATTGAGAGCAAACTGAATAAGGACAAAAACCGCATTAAAGAGTTCCAGTCTATTCTGGAAAAATATGCAGGACAGTATAAGGATAACCGTTCCAAAATTAAACGGCGAGACACGATCCGTCAGTTTAAGGAAGAAGCAAATGGGATTCAGACTCAGGCAGAAGAGTATCAGAATGCGGAGACAGAGGAAGGAAAACAGCAGAATAAAATTGCCTGGTTTATCCATGATGTAAATGGACTCTTAAGCCAGACTGAGAAAGCTCATGATCATGCAAAAGAAGTGCTGGAAGATCTGGATCAAAAGCTTTCCAGAGTAGAATACGAGGAGCTTTCCAGCCAGGTCTATGATTATGAGGAAGAGAAGAATCTTCATATCGGAAATCGTGATATGATCGATATGGAGCGTGAAAATCTTCAGGTGCAGGCAGAACAGACAGAGAAGAAGCTTCATATTCTCCAATGTGCCAGACAGCAGGATTCTGTATCAGAGGAAAAAGAGGAACTGGATCTTCTCAGGGAGAAAATCGCAGTTGCCAGACAGCAGGGAGCTGATCTGGAACCGGAGAGAAAAGCACTTGGCCTGACCTTGAAAAACATTTTCGAAGAACGTATTCAGGATAACAGACAACAGCAGGAAAACCTGTCTGAAAATATACAGAAAAAGGGAAAAGAAGCACAGGATGAGGCGAAAAGATCCGAGGAACTGGAAGAGAAGATCCGCGACTGCTTTGGCAGAAAAGGAAAACTGGAAAGTCAGATAGAATCCTATACCCGTCTGGAAAACCAGTATAATGTCAAGTATCAGGAAGAATTAGTACGAAATATTCTGGGAACCTATGAAGCAGGAACACTGGAAATCCGTCGTCAGATGTACGAACAGGAACTGCAAAAAACAGTGAGGGAACGTACAGAAAATCAGAAGAAATGGGAAGCTGACAAGGAGCTGATCCGCCGTCAGGAGCGCAGTCTGGAGGATAAGAAAGAGGCCCTGATTCATAAAAAGTCAGAGACAGAGAACCAGGAACATACCTATCAGCTCTATCAGAATGAACTGGAAATAAGGAAGAATATCCTGAAATATCTGGATATGGAGGAACGCCATCTTCTGGATACTGACAGGATACTGGAGAACTCTGGCCGAAAGCTGCGTGAACTGGAGGAGCTGCGGCGGAATCTGGAAAAGGAAGAGGATTCTCTGGAAAAAGAATATTTAAGCCTTACCAGCGGAAAGATTCTGGAGCTTCCTGAGGAGCTGGAGAAAGAAATGGATGATTTGGGAATTCACACAGTTTATGGTATGGAATGGCTGAAAAAGAACGGATACTCCCAGAAGAAAAACCAGATGCTGGTTCGTAAGAATCCATTTCTGCCATATGCCCTGATTCTTACCCGACAGGAAATCGAGAAGCTGGGACGAAACGACAGAAACGTCTGCACATCCTTCCCTGTGCCTATTGTAGAGCGTGAGAAAATAGAAGAATTTCAGGAAAAGTACACAGACAAAATCGTAAATTTCCCTGGAATTAGCTTTTATATTCTGTTTAATGAAAACCTCCTGGATGAAGAAAAGCTTCAGGCAATGATCTGGGAGAAAAAGAAAGAACTGGAGAAGCTAAATCAGGCTGTAGATCAGCGCAAAAAGGAATACGCAGAGTATTTTCAGCGTCAGGAAACACTGAAAAACCAGTCTGTAACAAAAGAAAAATGGGAAGAAATCCAGGAGCTTCTGAAAACTCTTGAGGAAGAGAAAAAATCTCTGGAAAAGGATATCCGGGATGCAGCGCAGGAGCTTGACAGTCTGAAGACAGCACATGAAAAGCTGCAGAATCTGCTCATAAAATCTGCTGCGGAAATTGACCGTCAGAAACAGCGTCTGGAAGATTTTTCCCAGTTGGAAAAAGATTATGCTTTCTATGAAAATAATCGAAATGAGCTTGAAAAATGTAAAAAGGATGAAACTCGTTTCCGGGAAAACCAGAAGCTTGCAAAGGACAGACAGGAAAAGCTTCTGGAGGAGAAAATGACTCTGGAGCATAATCTGAATATGCTGGAGAGAGAAAAAGACAAACTGGATGAAAAATATACCAGATATGCGTCATATGAGGCAGGCAGCAGAGAGTCAGATGAGGTCAGGAAACAGCAGAGCCAGCAGTTTGGATTTGACAGCATGTCGCCGGAGCAGATGGAAGTACGTTATGAGGCAATCACCTCTGTTCTTTCACAGGAACTGAAGAATCTGGAAGAGCAGGAGAGAAGGTCTGCCGCACGTTACCAGAGGGAAAAGGAAGATCTGGATTATCTTCAGAAAAAATATCACTTAAAGCCTGAACAGTGGTCCGGCGTGATCTATGACAGAAAAGAAGAGTCACACCAGGAGGGAGTATTGGAAGATTTCCGCAGAAAGATCCAGACAAAGGATATGCAGTGGAATGATGCAGACAAAAAGGCAGCAGTGGCTCAGAGTAAGATCAGCGAACTGACAAAAAGAATCCACTCTGTCTGCGGTATGGAGAAACCTCTGCCAAAGGATGAGATTCAGGGACAGGATTTTCAGGCAAGGAAAAATCAGCTTCTTTATGAGAAGAAAGAAGAGAAGAAGCAGGAGGAGTTTTTAAGCGGAAAGCTTCGCAGCTATGAAGAGAATCTGACTGCTTTATCAGAGTATAATGAACTGATTCCTGTGGCTGCAGAAGACCATGAGCCGGTTTCGGAGAATCTGTCTGCGGAAGAATTAAGAAATTGCAAGGGAATCCTGATCAGGGATTATAATCAGAAAATGCGGGATACCAGACAGAAGAAGGAAGAACTGGTGCGGACACTGAATAAGATTGTCCGTATGGAAAGCTTTCAGGATGATTTTTACAGGAAACCGCTGGAACAGATGCTGGAGCTTTCCGATGATGCAGTGCGTGTCCTGACTCAGTTAAAAACTACAGTGCAGTCCTATGACAGCCTTATGGAGAAGCTGGAGGTCGATATTTCTGTAGTAGAAAGGGAGAAGGAACGTATCACAGAACTTCTGGAGGATTATGTCCGGGAAATCCACAGTAACCTTGGAAAAATCGACCATAATTCAACCATCACCATAAGGGAAAGAAATATCAAAATGTTAAAGATTCAGCTTCCGGACTGGGAAGAAAATGCAGGGCTTTACCGTCTGCGGCTGGAAGACTTTATTGATAAGATCACCATGGAAGGCGTGGAACTTTTCGAGAAAAATGAAAACGCACAGGAGTTTTTCGGCTCCGCTATTACTACCAGAAATCTCTATGATCAGGTGGTAGGAATCGGAAATGTACAGATCCATCTTTATAAGATCGAAGCCCAGAGGGAATATCCGATTACATGGAAAGAGGTTTCCAGAAACTCAGGCGGAGAAGGATTTCTGTCTGCATTTGTAATCCTGTCCAGCCTTCTGTATTATATGAGACGGGATGATACAGACATTTTTGCAGATAAAAATGAGGGAAAGGTTCTGATCATGGACAATCCGTTTGCGCAGACCAATGCCTCCCATCTGCTGATCCCACTGATGGATATGGCAAAAAAGAGCAACACACAGTTTATCTGTCTTACCGATCTGGGCGGAGAGTCCATCTATAATCGTTTTGACAATATATATGTGCTGAATCTGATCGCTGCAAGTCTGAGAGGCGGTACGCAGTATCTGAAAGCTGAACATAAAAGAGGGAAAGAACCGGATGAACTTGTCACTGCAAGAATTGAAGTGGGGGATCAGATGGAGCTGTTGTTTTAAGAAAAATTACAGCAATCATTCTGTGTGTCATATTATTATCGTTGCAGGTTGTGATTGCGAGTGCTGAAGATATAAGAAAGAATATTACGGTATCACATGAGCCGGTCTGTGTGATGCCGTATTTTTATTTGTCCAGAGAAAAGAATGAAAGATTTTTTTATGTTTTATTCTGCTCTGGATACACTAACAATAGCTATCAAAATAACATTGACAGAGCTTAAGAATAAGAATAGAATATAATTAACAAAAATAACTTAACTGGTTACAAATATTTAGATAGGAGGAGAGAGGTTTATGCTATATGAATTTTTGAAAAACAATTATAAGGAAGCAGAGCCTATATTCTTTTCTGATATAGTGATTAAGGGAATTACAAAATCTGCAGTAAACCAGCAGTTAAAAAAGTTATGCAATGAAGGAAAACTGCAGAAATATGAGAACGGTATTTATTATTTGCCTAAGAAATCACGATTAAAAACAAGTGTAGGTGTAAATGCAGATACGGTTGCCAGATACAAATATGTTTCCAGAGGTGGGAAAGTAGATGGCTTCTATTCGGGAAATACATTTGCCAATCAGTTGGGAATTTCAACGCAGGTTCCCAATAAAGTTGAGATTGTAAGCAACAATATGGCTGCAAAAGTAAGAGAAGTTCCAATTGGAAAGAGAACATTCATTGTAAGAAAGCCAGTGGTTCCGGTAAATGAAGAAAATGTTTATGTGCTGCAGTTACTTGACTTATTAAAGAATCTGGATGTGTATCTGGATGAAAGCTATGATGTGGCTCATGATAAAGTATCCCAATTTGTGCGGATACATGGCATCACAAAAAAAGACGTGGATAGTTATATAAGAGAGTTTCCGATTGCAATATTTAAATATTATTATGAATTGAGGTTGGATGATGTATTTGCATAAAGATGATAAGGAATTGTTGAGGGATATTATTGTAACGGTATCAGAGCGAACGGGCATAGATGAAAGTATCGTGGAAAAAGATTATTATGTGACAATGATATTAAAAGAACTTGTACAGAGAAATCCTAATGTGGTGTTTAAGGGTGGAACATCCCTTTCCAAGGCTTATCATGCTATAGACCGTTTTTCAGAGGATATTGATATTACATTTGAAGAACATTTGGGAGAAGCCAGAAGAAAGAAAATCAAATATCAGTTATTACAACCAATTAGCGAAGATTTAGACTTAGCAATTGATAATTGGAAGTTTATTGAAAGCGATAAGGACTATAATCACTATGATTTCTTATATGATTCAGTTTGCTCAGAAGATAAAAGAGGTCTGCGACCATATGTGAAGCTGGAGACAGCATTGATGTCGTATTCTTATCCAACAGAAGAAAAGGAAATTACAAGTATAATATTTGATTGTCTCGCAACAGAAGAAGCGGAGATTTTGAGAGACTATGGGTTAGAACCATTTAAGATGAAGACACAGGCACTATCCAGAACAATTATAGATAAAATTTTTGCTGTGTGTGATTATTATATGGTAGGAAGAGCAACGAGAAATTCCAGACACTTATATGATATCTTTAAGCTGAAAAATTATATTTCAATAGATGATGATTTCAAAAGGCTCTTTGCAGATGTTAGAAAGCACAGATCAGGCATGGATATTAAAATAACCCCGTCTGCCAGGGAGGATGTTGATCTGCTGGCTGTAGCAGAAAAACTCATAAGAGAAGATTTTTATGCTGATGATTATGCTGATTCAACTATGAAATTGATTTCTGACAATATTTCCTATGAAACGGTAAAGCTGAATTACATTGATTTGGTTAGAAGTATATTACGATAAGAGAAAATTTTCTCTCGAATTCTGTTGAGAATAATGCAATTTCAAGTCAATTAATCATAATAAACGGGGGAACCGCTAAACAAAAGTTTTTCAGGTTATAGGAGAACAGTTCGAATATATAATCGGCTGTTCTTTTTTTAGCGTTAAAGCGGCGAGGTTTTTCTTGTGTACAGTGGAATGTAGGAGTATAATGAAATCAATATTTTGCACAAATTTACAATCTGTAATAGAACGACGATCGGCAAAGCAGATGAAAGTCTGTGACGCAAAGCTACAGGGCCTGTAAAATGGCAGCCAGTTGCATGAAATGATGTGCGCTGTCTGTGAGACGGTGTTTTTTTATGTTATAGGAAATTACTCCGTAATGTTCCTATAACATAAAAAAGCCCTCCGGGCAGGATCGCACTGCGACGGAGGGGAATTATGTCGCTGAAGCGACCCTTCGCAGGCGAAGAATCCTGCAAGCAGGGATGTTATTTCATAAACGGAACCATAATGATTTTATCGGAGAAGAGAGAAAAATATGAAAATCAAAAAAGTACAAAGTGCATGTCTTATTTTGGCATGTATAGCGGCAACAGGACTTATAGGGTGTGGGAAAACAGATGAAACACCAAAGAAGCACGAAGCAATTACTTTTATGGCTCCTTATCTGGAAGTGGACAATTTTATAGAAGAAGTGCATAAAACATATCCAGAGATTGAGCTTGAAGTAGTCCCGTACAGCGGAGCAAATACAACAACCTGTCTGCAGAATATGTTAGAGGCAGATGATCTTCCGGACATCTGCACACAGACTTTTTATAAGCCAGATGTGGTGGATGTCAGTGATAAGATGATTGATCTCTCAGGATACGATTTTACAGATAATTATGTGGAATCACGTCTGAAAGATGTATCCGATGAGGGTGCACTTTATATGCTTCCATCTTTGTACAACTGTTATGGAATCACCTATAATAAAACACTGCTTGAGAAGCATGGCTGGAAGCTGCCAACATCTTTTACAGAGCTTGAAGAACTTGCAGACAAGGCAAAAGAAGCAGGAGTTACGTTATGTATGGCACAGATTCAGTATCCTGGTTCAGCCTTCCAGTATATATGTAATATTGCGGATGCGGGATTCCTTGGTACTATGTCTGGAAAGCAGTGGCAGAAAGATTACCTGTCAGGAAAGGCAAATGTCAGTGACACGGAAGGCATGATGGACAGCATGGAATATATCCAGAAATGGAAAAATCTCGGTATGCTTGACTGCAGCAACAGTGATCCGGTAGATGATAGTAAAACAAGAGAAGCTTTTATAAAGGGAAATTCACTGTTTCTATTGGGACCACAGAATGGCATTATGGAATCAGAAGATACAACGGACAAATTTGGTCTGATGCCATACCTGTCTGAAGATGGAAGCAAGAATGTATTTATTTTAAATGTAAACCGTTTTTATGGATTGAATAAAAAGCTGGAGAATGATCCTGAGAAACTTGAAGATGCATTAAAAGTCATGAAGGTGCTGTCTACGGTAGAAGGAACCAGTGCCCTGTATCCGGACAGTACATTAAAAGCAGGACTGCTTCCTTTCAAAGATGCAAAGGCAGATGACACCTTCTATGCAGATATTTCGGATTTTATCAATGCAGGGAATACGACACCGTTTATTTATTCCGGATGGGAAAATACGATTGTAAATACCGGAACCAAAATGCAGGAATTCATGCAGGATAAGGCATCAATAAAGGATGTGGCAGATCAGCTGGATGAAGATCAGGACAGCGTGGTAAATAATCAGCCGGAAGTGATCACAACAGCTACAGAGGAAATTTCACAGGAAAGCTGTGCAAAGCTGGTGGGCAGATGCTTTGCCGAGGCAACCGGAAGTGACGTTGCTCTTATATCCCTTGGAACATGGATCAGTGGAAATGGTACGAACCAGAACAATGATGGTGTGAGCGGAAAACTGTATGCAAAGAATATTACAGACTATGATGTATGTATCATTCTTCCGACTGGCTGGTCACAGACGATTAAAACAATCAGGCTGACAGGAAAACAGATTCAGGCATTGTATGAAGAAGGTTATGATGCAGTTGGTACAGGCAAGAATTATCCATATATGTTGGTAAATCCTGAAGATATGGAACTGGAGGATGGAAAGACTTATCAGGTTGCAATTTCCGGAATCAGTGAAAAACTGGCATCGGAAACGGAAGTGACAGATAGTGGTATTGTAGGTATGGATGCGGCAAAAGAGTTTTTTGGGCAATTTAAGACTTTAAGTGAAGCAGACGCTGAATGGAAATAAGCGGAGGGGAAGGATGCATAAGGCAAAGAATTACCGGAACTTAATATTGGGTTGTTGTATGACTGGTATAGCGATGTTTCTTGCATTCTTTTTCCTGTATCATAGTTATATCCAGGATATTATCTATGAAGAACGATTAAACCAGATGGAAGAGATTACCCGTCAGATGTTTCAAAATCTGGAGGATGTGATTGATTCAAACTGGGACCGGGTAACGGAAGAATGTAATTATCTGAGAGATGCAAACGTACAGACTACAGATGAACTCTGCAGACATATGAAAAAGAAATATGAATTATCAGCATATGCAGATCATAAGATCACGTTGATGGCAGTGGATTCAGAAGGTGGATATTATACAGAATCCGGAAAAAGAGGACTTTTCCGGGATCTGGACTATTTTGAAGAAAGTCCTGAAAAGATCAGTTTTGTTTTTGATTCCATGACGGATAATCAGTCAGAGATGGTATTTCTGAATCGTCTGCCGGAGCCCATACATCTTCAAAACGGAGAAAAGAAAACTTCAATTCTCTATTTTGGAATTGCCCAGGACATGGAACAGTTGAATCCATATTTTAACTGCGAAGCTTATAACGGAAACAACAGTGTGTATGTACTGGATGATAATGGATCTAAACTGTTCAACAGCAATCAGGTGGAACTGATCAAGGGCCATAATGTATTTTCTGTTTTACAGAATATGAAGTATCTTCACAATTCTTCCTTTGAGAAAACAAAGGCGGAACTGGAAGAAAAAGGCTGCAGTTATTCTAATGCAGTTCTGGACGGAACAGAATATTTTTACGGATTAAAAAGAATGGAAAATGCCGAATGGACACTTATCTTTCTGGTTCCGGCAGAATATGTTGCTACGAATACATTAAAACTTGTCAATTTTGTTATGGTATTTATTGTTATCTTTACGGTTATCGTAGCTGTCTGTGTTATGCTGGGGATTTCCTTTGTCATGTACAGAAACCAGCAGGAAGCGATTCGCGTGGAGCGGGAAAATAATGCCAAACTGGAAACAGTGAATACAAAGCTGCGGCAGGCAAAACAGGCAGCGGAGGATGCTTTTCAGGTGGCACAGGAGGCGAACAGATCAAAGAGCAGTTTTCTTGCCAATATGTCTCACGATATACGTACTCCTATGAATGCGATCATTGGTATTACGTCCTTGATCAGACATGATGCCGGTGATAAAGGCAAGGTAATAGAGTATGCGGATAAAATTGACACTTCCTCACAGCATCTGTTGGGGATTATTAATGAGGTTCTGGATATGAGTAAGATTGAGGCAGGAAAAACTGTCTTCAAGTATTCTGATTTTTCTATTCCGGATTTTATACAGGAGCTTGATACTATATTTCGTTCTCAGATATATGAAAAGAAGCAGACTCTTACAATTACAAAAGAAAACATCCGGCATGAGTGGGTGAATGGGGATCAGGTTCATCTGATGCAGATTTTCAGCAATCTGCTGTCTAATGCAATAAAATATACACAGGAAGGCGGAGAAATTCAGCTTCTGGCAGAGGAATGTGAATCAAATTCATCTGTTTATGCAAAGTATCGTTTTTTAGTCTGCGATAATGGTATGGGAATGTCGGCAGATTTCAAGGACAGGATTTTTGATGCCTTTACCCGTGCAGAAAATTCTCTGACAAATAAGATACAGGGAACCGGTCTTGGAATGGCAATCACCAAAAATCTGGTTGACTTGATGGGCGGAACCATTGATGTAGAAAGTGAACCGGGACAGGGCAGCTGTTTTGAGGTTTTTATGGATCTGAAAATCGCAGAAGAAAGATCTGCTTCTCCGGCTTCACAGGCAGAAACAGAAGAGCAGGATGGCAATATCCTGAAAGGAATGAGATTCCTATGTGCAGAGGACAATGAACTGAATGCGGAGATTCTGACGGAACTGTTAAAGATTGAGGGCGCAGAGTGTACAATCTGTGAAAATGGTAAAAGGGCTCTGGAGACATTTGAACAGTCTGTTCCTGGTGACTATGATATGATCCTGATGGATATACAGATGCCTGTCATGAACGGCTATGAGGCGACGAAGGCAATCCGCAGAAGCTCCCATGAGCTGGCAAAGACAATTCCGATTATTGCCATGACCGCCAATGCATTCTCAGAGGATATTCAGCATTCTCTGACGGCTGGTATGAATGCCCATATTTCAAAACCGGTTGATATGAAGACCTTGGAAAAGACAATAAGAAGCATAAAATCCGGCGGCGGGGGGGTACCGAAACGCAGGTCATTGCTCAGTAACCATTAAATAATAAACCCGTATTCTAAAGAATAACAAGAAAGCAAATATCCCAATCGTTGCCCATGACCGCAAATGCATTTGAGAAAGATAAAGAGAAGTCATTTAAAGCCGGTATGAATGCACATATTACGAAACCAATTGGTACAATTATAGAATCAAATCAGACGATGGAGGAATGTCTATGTCGCTGATACAGGATATGAAAAAACATAAGAATCTGACGGAACGGGAACAGGATATCCGGAAGTATATTCTGGAACATCCGGAAAAGATTGAAGAGATGTCATCCAGAGAACTTGGTCATGCCACATTTGCCAGTGCGGCGTCGGTGACAAGATTCTGTCAGAAATTAGGAACGAAGGGATTCCCGGAATTCAAACTGCAGCTGGTCAGGGAATTACAATATGAAACGATTGAGGAAGAAGAAGTCATAACGATGTCTGAACGTGAGAACGTTGTAACGATGGTGAGAAAGGCAACACAGGTTCAGAGGCAGGCAATTGAAGAAACAAAGAAGGAATTGTCGTATAGTCATTTGGTAAAGATCGGCCGTATGATCGCAGATGCATCGTGCGTGGACTTTTACGTATATGATATGAATGTGTATCTGGCAGATTATGGATGTTCACTTTTCTTCCATGCAGGAAAAGTGGCGAATGTCCATTCCGCGACGAATATTCAGGGACTGCATGCAGCAATGCCGGCAGATGGGCATGTAGCGATTCTGATCAGTCATACGGGGAAAAATGAACGACTGGCAGAGATTGCCGGAATGCTGCGAAAGGGCGGTACGAAAGTTATCGTAATCTCTGCAGTGCGTGACGGGATTGTATCAAAACAGGCGGATGAGTTCCTGTATGCAGCAGGTTCTGAGAAAGTAGAAGAGTTCTGGAGTTCAATGTTCTTTGCTTCGGGAAAATATCTGCTGGATATCTTATATGGCATGGAATTCAGCAGGAAATACGATGAGAATCTTGCATTGAATAATAAATATGAGAAGTCGGGCAAAAAGTTGTTATGGTAAATGTTCTGGATCAATGTCGGGAAGTGATACCGGAAATGTAAATTTTGATATAGGCAGATTTCGCAAAGACATGTTGTGCAATATATACAAAAACAACATGTCTTTTTTTACGCCTGAAACATTGTTTCGAGAAAGATAAAAAACAAAAAGAAAAATATGAAACGATTTAACAGAATAAAGCAAAAGAATTGTAAGAAAACGATAAATTATTTATAGTGTACTTGTCAGATAGAAAGAGAGATACATGCATGTAAAAACTCTTAAACAAACATACAGAGGTATACAGATTCCGGAGGATACAGGGATCAGAAAAAGGAAAAGGAGAGTTTCATATGGCAAAGGTAAGAGATTATCATAAGCTTGCCCTGGATATCATCGATGTCGTGGGCGGACAGAAGAATATTGTAAATGCCACAAGATGTGCGACAAGACTCCGTCTGGTATTAAAAGAGACGCCGGAAGGAGCAAAAGAAAAAGTATCTGCACTGGCAGGAGTTATCACGGTTGTGGAAAATAACGGACAGTTCCAGGTTGTAATCGGAACTCATGTTGGAGAAGGAGGGTGTAAAAATTCTTGTGTCTATGGAAAGTAAATCTTTCTGATAAGAAATAGATATGTAAAATTTTGCTGTCGAATATATCTTTGTACTTACAGTATTGCCATGTAGGAAAATTATATACATCATTTTCGATTTTTTTGCATGATAAGTAAGGCATCATGATTATTGCCTTTTGTGGGCTCTGCCCACACCCGACCTCTGGAATAGGATCGGAAATTTCTGGCAATAATATAAATGCCGAAGGAATAGACAGAGAGCAGGAATGCGGGGCTTAAAAGAGCTTCCCCATTCCTGCTTTTCTTTTCTCTTATAGATAAGCAGTAAGCCGTTCTCCGTAAAGGACGATCAGCTGATTCAATACCTGATCCCAGTTCCGGTATCTCTGCGTCCACTTTTTGACTACGTTCTCACTGGCAAGATACAGCATCTTTTCCAATGCAGAATCGCTTGGGAATACGCTTTTTGTTTTCGTGACTTTCCGATACTGACGGTTTAATCCTTCTATGATATTTGTCGTGTACATAATGCGTCTGATATCATTAGAAAACTGGAAAAAGGAACTTACATCTTCCCAATTATTTTCCCAGTTACTGATCGCATACGGATATTTCTTCCCCCATTTTTCTTTCATGTTCTCCAGCTCTGTTAAAGCGGCTGTTTCGTTCGGAGCATTGTACACTTCTTTGAAATCCGAGGAAAACTTTTTCAGATCATTATAATTTACATATTTGAAAGAATTGCGGAGCATATGGATCACACATCTCTGGATCTCTGCCTGCGGATAGACTGCCTGAATAGCTTCTTTAAAACCCGGAAGACCATCCACGCAGAAGAAAAGAACATCTTTTACTCCGCGGTTCTTAAGATCATTGAGCATTCCAAGCCAGAACTTGCTGGTTTCATTTGCACCTACTGTGATGCTGAGGATATCTTTGTATCCCTCCACTGTAACACCAAGCACTACATACGCAGCACGACTCAGGATCCTGCCATCCTCACGTACTTTATAATGAATACAGTCCATAAAGACAAACGGATAAACCGGGTTCAGAGGACGGGACTGCCATTCTTTAACCTGAGGAAGTATCTTGTCTGTGATCTTGCTGACCATTTCAGCTGACAGCTCAATCCCATAAAGATCCTGAAGCTGGTCGTGGATGTCACGTGTACTCATACCACGGGCATATAAAGATATCACTTTTTCTTCAATCCCGGAAATATCTCTCTGGTATTTAGGGATGAGTTTTGGTTCAAACTCAC
>OLSI01001449.1_pt1 | contig 16141 bp, 10 predicted proteins | sample 1672661 | NCBI WGS metagenome assembly OLSI01 (sample SAMEA3136711, study PRJEB25190) | human gut metagenome | biome: human gut; feature: human-associated habitat; material: faeces | place: Austria | collected 2013 | reverse complement strand
CGGCTCCGCCTCCATTTCAGGTTCCGGGTCAGCCGCCGGGGTCGGCTCCGCCTCCATTTCGGGTTCCGGTGCAGGCGGGTCCGGGTCGGCGGGCGCAATCGCCGCCGCAGACTCCGCCGTGGCGGGCAGTTCATCCGCCGCAAACACAGCGTTGGCCATGCCTGCCGCCATACAGCAGGCCAGCAGCACAGCCAACAGACGTTTTTTCATGTACGGTTCCTCCTTTGCTGGTTTCCCGTGCGGGGCTTGCCTCCCCGCCGGGTCAATTGGGAGTATACCGTCCGCCGTTCGCGGAACACGTCGAGGGCTGCTTTCTGCTAAAAGGTTACAAAAAAGACGCACCACGGAAGTTTTTCCGTAGTGCGTCTTTTCTGTATTCACTTCTGCCCTGTAGGGGCCGGGCATGCCCGGCCCCTACCGCTCGGCTGGGGGATACAGCACCGCTCCCCCGCTTTACACCACCGTCACCAGCGTCTCACAGTCGCCGGTCACGGCGTACTTGCCGCTGCCCGCGGGGATAAAATAGCTTTCGCCCTTTTTGACCTTCACGGTCTCGCCGCCGCAGGTCAGCGTGCCCGCACCGTCGGTGATGAGCAGCGAGACAAAGCTCTTTTCGTCAGCCGCACCGTCAAACGCGCCTTTTTTCGCGTCCACCGTGAAATACTCGCACTGCGCGAGATGGCTGCCGAAATCGTGCTTTTGCGGCGGCGTGCGGCGGGTCACGTCCAGCGCCTTTTCAATGTGCAGGGCGCGGGGCTTGCCGTCCGCACCGACGCGCCCGTAGTCGTAGACGCGGTAGGTCACGTTGGAGTTTTGCTGCACCTCGGCCACGACGATGCCCTGGCAGATGGTGTGCAGCGTGCCCGACGGGATAAAAAAGCAGTCGCCCCTGTGCACCGGCACGGCGTTCAGGACCTCGGTCAGGGTGTTATTTTTGATGCGCTCCGCAAACTCCTCTTTGGAGATCTCGTGCGTAAAGCCGTAGTAGAGATACGCCCCCGGCACGCAGTCCAGCACATACCACATCTCGGTTTTGCCGTACTGGTGTTCGTTTTTCAGCGCATAGTCGTTGGACGGGTGTACCTGAATGGACAGGTTGTTGCTGGCGTCGATGAACTTTGTCAGGATCGGGAACTGCTCAAATTTTGCGCAGTCCGTGCCCAGGGCTTCGGGGTGCGCGGCCACGTAGTCCGCCAGCGTCGTGCCGTCGGGCAGATAGCTCGGGCCGTCCGGGTGGCAGGACAGCACCCACGCTTCGGCCAGCGGTTCAAGGTCGCTCTTGATGCCGAAATCGGTGCGCAGGCGGCTGCCGCCCCACAGATAATCCTTGCAGCTCGGGGTCAATTTCAGAATTGCCATACCATTCACACTTTCATCATGTCCGCGGCGGCTTTGGCCAGCGCGGCGTTCACGGCATCGGCGGCTGCCTCACTGTCGCCGACGGCGGAAAGATAAACTTTAATTTTCGGCTCGGTGCCGGAGGGGCGGACCATCAGCTTATGCCCGCCGTCCAGATGGTATTCCAGCACGTTGGCGCGGGGCAGGCCGGTGCCGTCGGTGTCGTAGTCCACGACGGACTCCACCTTGTACCCGGCAATGTCCTCCGGGGCGTTGGCGCGCAGCTTCTTCATCAGCTCCTGCATCGTGTGCATGCCGCTCTCGCCCTCAAAGGCAAAGCTGCACAGCGCATTGCGGTAGTAACCGAACTCCCTGTACAACGCCTCGATGGCGTCCAGCAGCGTCTTGCCCTGCTGGGCGTACCAGGCCGCAGCCTCGCAGACCAGCAGCGTCGCGTTGACAGCGTCCTTGTCGCGGACGTGGCCGCCGGACAGGTAGCCGTAGCTCTCCTCAAAGCCGAAGATATAGCGTTCGGGACGCCCCTCGGCCTCCAGCTTGCCGATCTGCTCCCCGATGAACTTAAAGCCGGTCAGGGTGCGGCGCAGCTCGACGCCGTATTTTTTTGCCACCGGCGTTGCCATATCGGTGGAGACAATCGTCGTTACCGCCACGGGGTCGGCGGGCATCGTACCCTGTGCCAGACGGGTGCGGCAGATATAGTCCAGCAGGATGATGCCCATCTCATTGCCGGTAATCAGCCGGTAGCCGCCCTTGCCGTCGGGCACGGCGGTGCCGCAGCGGTCACAGTCGGGGTCGGTGCCCAGCAGCAGATCGGGGCGGACCTTGTCGCACAGCTCCAAGCCTTTTTGCATAGCTTCGCGGATCTCGGGGTTCGGGTAGGGGCAGGTCGGGAAGTCGCCGTCGGGCTTTTCCTGCTCGGGCACAACGGTCACATGGGTCACGCCGAGCTTTTTCAGCAGCTTTTTCACACATTCCAGACCCGTGCCGTTCAGCGGGGTGTAGACGAGCTTGAGCGCGTCGATACCCGCGCCGTCGCCGACGCGCTGGTCATAGACAGCCTGCACAAAATCATCGAGGCATTTTTCGTCAATTGTCACAATGCGGCCCGCGGCGGCGGCAGCGTCAAAATCTGCCAGCCGGACATCGTCAAAGCAATCAATTTTTTCGATAGCTGCCAGAATCTTCTCGGCAGCCTCCAGCGTGATCTGGCAGCCGTCCGCGCCGTAGACCTTGTAGCCGTTGTACTTAGCGGGATTGTGGCTGGCCGTCACGCAGACGCCCGCGCCGCAGCCGAGGTACCGCACCGCCCACGAAAGCGCCGGGGTCGGCTCAAGCCGGGGGTACATGCAGGCGGTAATGCCGTTCGCGGCCAGCACGCGGGCGGTCTCGCGGGCGAACAGCGCACCGTTATGGCGGCTGTCGTGGGCGATGGCTACCTTTTTGGGCAGGCCGGACGCATTGAGGTAGTCCGCCAGCCCCTGCGTTGCCTTGCGCACGGTGTAGAGGTTCATCCGGTTCGTGCCCGCGCCGATCACGCCGCGCAGGCCGCCGGTGCCGAATTCCAGATCGCGGTAAAAGCGGTCCGTGACGGCGTCGCCGTCGCCCGCGATGGAGACGAGCTCGGCTTTGACGGCGTCGTCCAGATCCGGCTGGGCAAGCCAGCGGTTATAGAGGTCGTTTGTATTGTTCATGGAGTTTCTCCTTTATCTTCCCTTGGGTCCTGCGGGCAGCCGCAAGCCGCCCGCCTCTCTATTATCTTGCATTTTTACCGCTTTTGCAAGTACCAAATCTTTGTCGGCACCGCCGGATTTTCCGGTCCAGACTGTCAAAAAATTGCATTCCTGCCTTATTGCGTATGTAGGGGCGACCATTGGTCGCCCGCCAACTTACCGCAGCAACGCATTTTCCGGGACAGTTTCTTGCAAGGCAAACGGGCACGGGCGAGCAATGCTCGCCCCTACAAGAGTTTTTCGACAGTCTGCACCGGATTTTCCGGTCAGCCCTGCCAGACACCTTTTATTGCCTCCGCTTCACTTTCCGCCAGCGCCGGGGCGTCGGAATTGGCAAACAGGCTGCCGTAGCGGTAGAGCCCCGCGCCCTGCACCCCTAAGCGGGCAAGCAAAGCAAGCTGGTCGGCCAGCGCATGGCCGGAAAACCACTCGGAGCCGGCATCGGACCCATCCCCTGCGCCGACGCGGTAGGCCCCCAGCCCGGCGTACAGCTTCACGCCCGCCGCGCGGGGCAGTGCGGCCCACGCGGCGGCCAGCTGCGCAAAGCTGTGCGACGCATCGCCGTTTTTTATATATTCCTGCCCCCAATAAAGCTGGGGCATCAGGTAATCCACAGTTCCCTGCCGCAGCCAGCGGGCCGCGTCGCTGTATTGCAGGGTGTAGTTCTGCTCCGGGTCGCCCGCCGGGGCTGCGCCGAACCGCACGCCGTACCGCCGGGCCGCGGCGTGGCAAAGCTCCATCAGGGCGTTCACGTTCTCCCGCCGCCAGTCGTCCTGCGTCCGTGTGCTGCCGCTGGCCGCGTAGTCCGCCGCGTCAAAGGTCGGGTCGGTGGTGGGGTAAAAATAGTCGTCAAAGTGGATGCCGTCCACAGCGTACCTTGCGCACAGCTCCCCCACCCCGTCGGCAATGTACTGCCGCACGTCCGCGCTGGCGGGGTCGAGATACGCGCCGGTGTCGGTGTACCTGACCCAGTCCGGGTGCAGCCGCGCCGGGCTTGCGCCGCACAGCGCCGGGGTCTGCCCGGCCTGGATGCGGTAAGGGTTGACCCAGGCTTCCAGCTGTAAGTCCCGCGCGTGGGCGGCGTCCACCAGCAGTGCCAGCGGGTCAAACCCGGGGTCCTGTCCCTGCGTGCCGGTGCAGAGGTGGCTGAACGGGAAGTAGTCGCTGGGGTAGAGCGCATCGCCGAAGGGCCGCACCTGCGCCAGCACGACGGTTGCGCCAATCGACTGTATATTGTCCAGCATTGTGCCGATTGCCTGCGTGAACGCCTCCGCCGACGAGAAATCGACCTGCTCCCATTCCAGATAGCTGACCCACACAGCGCGGTAGGGCGCGGCGGCCCGGGTGACGGCGGTTGGGGCGGGGGTCGGTGCCGCGGCGGGGGCCGGGACAGCCTTTTGCGGCAGTGCAAGCAGCGGCGCAAGCAGAAAGACGGCTATTATAAATAAGTAGAATCCGATCCGACGCATGGCATGTACCTCCTGCGGTATGTATATGCGGGGCGGGCAGCAGGTAGGACAGGGCCGCCGGGAGGCTGCCCCCCTACGGCAATCCGTTGCCGGGCGGTCATGGGGTCCCCCTTTGCCACATTGACAAAAAACACCCCGCAATGCTATAATGTTTTTATATGTAACACAATTTTTATCTACCCATTCCTTCACACAAAGGCGGAAGCACTATGACCAGAGAACAGGTCGAAACGGAAATGGCCCAATACCGCACCATCTTTACTGTGGTGCGGCTGCTGGATGCTGCGCAGGTCGGCGGCGAGGAGTCCGTCAACAGCTTTTGCAGCTGCTACAGCTATTGGGGCAAAAACACCCCCTGCCGGAACTGCATCTCCCGGCAGGTGCTGGAGGATCACCGCCAGCGCACCAAGCTGGAATACATGGGCAGCGAGGTCTTTCAGGTCACCGCCGTCTACCGCGAGGTCGACGGCGCTCCCTGTGTCATGGAGCTGGTCCAGAAGCTGGACGGCGAGACCCTCATTGACCCCGAAAACGGGGACCGCCTGATAGACAGCATCACGAGCTACCACACCAAGCTCTACCACGATGCACTGACCGACAGCTACAACCGCCTCTACTTTGAGGACGCGCTCAAGGACAAGACCGACCCCGCCGGTGTGGTCGTGCTGGATCTGGACGACTTTAAATTGATCAACGACACCAACGGCCATCAGGCCGGTGACACGGCGCTGCGCACCTGCGTTGACGTGGTGCGCGCCAGCATCCGCAAATCGGACGTGCTCATCCGCTACGGCGGCGACGAATTCCTGCTGGTGCTGCCGGGCATTGAGCGCGCGGCGTTCCTGGCTAAGCTGGACCGCATCCGGGAGCAGCTGCACGCTGCCAGCGTGCCGGGGTATTCCCGTCTGCAGCTGTCCGCCAGCATCGGCGGCGTGATAACGCAGCCCGGCGAGACCGTGGAGCAGGCAGTCTCCCGCGCCGACAAGCTGATGTACCAGGCCAAAAACCGCAAAAACATGGTCGTGACCGAGGACAACGCCCGGGACGGCGCTTTGAGCGCTGCCGGGCGCGAAAGCCATTCCCGCCAGAGCATTTTAATTGTGGACGACTCCGAGATGAACCGCGCCATTCTGGCGGAAATCCTGGGCGGCGACTACAACATTCTGGAGGCGACGAACGGCAGGGAATGCCTGGCCATGCTGGAGCAGTACGACACCGGCATTGCGCTGATCCTGCTGGACATCGTCATGCCGGTCATGGACGGCTTTGCGGTGCTGAGCGAGATGAACCGCAGCCACTGGATCGAGGACATCCCCGTCATCATGATCTCGAGTGAGGACGCCGACACCGTTGTGCGCCACGCCTATGAGCTGGGCGTCTCGGACTATGTCAGCCGCCCGTTCGATGCGGGCATCGTCTACCGCCGCGTTTTCAACACGATCAAGCTCTACGCCAAGCAGCGGCGGCTCGCCTCGCTGGTGACGAGCCAGATCAAGGAAAAAGAGAAAAACACCAAGATGATGATCTCGATCCTGAGCGAGGTCGTCGAGTTCCGCAACGGCGAGAGCGGCCAGCACGTGCTGCACATCGGCACGCTGACCCAGCGCCTTCTGGAGCGGCTGACGCAGAAAACCGACAAGTATGACCTGCCGCCCGAAACGCAGGAGCTGATCGTCATGGCATCGGCGCTGCACGACATCGGAAAGGTTGCGATAGACGATAAGATCCTGAACAAGCCCGGGCGGCTTACCCCGGAGGAGTTCGATCTTATGAAAACCCACACCGTTGTGGGCGCGAACATGCTGGACCATCTGGGCCGCTATAAAAACGAAGCGCTTGTCAAGACCGCCCACGACATCTGCCGCTGGCACCACGAGCGCTGGGACGGCCGCGGCTACCCCGACGGCCTGGCCGGGGACGACATCCCGATTTCGGCACAGATCGTCTCGATGGCGGACGTCTACGACGCGCTGGTCAGCAAGCGCGTCTACAAGGCCGCCTACTCACCGGACACCGCGGTGCAGATGATCCTGCACGGCGACTGCGGGCAGTTCAACCCCCTGCTGCTGGAATGTCTGGTAGATATTCAGGACGTCTTAAAGGCCGAGATCGTCGGACGGGGGAACGAATCGGTGCTCGCGGCGGCGGAAACCTCTGCGGAGGGGTCAAGACCCCTCCCTACGATGCCACGATAACGAGCGGTTTGTAGGGAGGGGTCTTGACCGCTCCGTGCCCGTGCGCGGCGGCGGAAACCTCCCCGGGAGGGATGAAGCCCTCCCCTACCGCGCCCTTATAAATTGTGTAATTGTTATGATATTGCGGATTCTGTTGAAAATATCCTCTGTCTATGGTAAAATAAGGAGATAACTATTAGAGAGGACTTTTCCTTCTTCATGACAAGTAAACGCGAAAAGCTGCAATACGCTTATGTATTTTTCGCCGACCTGCTCACGATGGCCGTCAGCGTGCTGCTGGCGTGGCTCATCACCGACGGGCTGTTCGGCGTGCTGATCCCCTACACCAGCACCGATTGGCTCCAGACCCTGTGCCTGCTGTTTGTGGCGTTCGTCGTCACCTTCTTCTTCTTTGACCAGGACAAAAACATCGTAACACGGTCTGAAAACGAGGAAATCAGCCTTTCCCTCCGGTTCAACATCGCGTTCGGCCTTGTTTATGCAGGCTGCATGCTGCTGGCCAAGGCCACGATGCTGGACTCCCGTTATTTTGCGGTCACAGTGCCCGCGGTCAACGCGGTGCTGCTGCCGTTCTCCCATGCGATTTTAAAGCGGCTGCTCATCCGGTTCCAGCGCAGCTGGGGCATGGAGACGCTCGTCGGCGTCGTCACAACGTCGGACCGGGCCGAGCGGCTGATCCCCGAGATCCGAAAGGACTGGTCCCGCCGGGTCGTGGGCGTCTCGCTGCTGGAGGCCACGCCCGCCGCGATCTCCACCAAAGTCTGCGGCGTCGAGGTCAAGGCAACGTTCGACGACTTCATGGACTGGATCCGGCGCGAGGCGCTCGACGAGGTCTATGTCGATGTGCCGATGGACAGCGGCGAGAGCTTCATCCCCTATCTGGACGAGATGGAGAGCATGGGCCTGACCGTGCACTTCCGTCTGCCGCTGCTGGACCGCATTGAGGAAGCCTGCTGCGACGAAACGAGCGCCGCGCGGCTGAGCCGGTCCCTGGGGCGCTGCGCCGGGGGCAACATCGTCACGATGGGCACCGTTGAATTGCAGCTGCGCGACCAGATCGCCAAGCGCTGTATGGACGTGGTGGGCGCTGTCATCGGCTGTATCATCAGCATCCCGATCATCGCGGTGGTCGCCATCCCGCTCAAGCTCGAAAGCCCCGGCCCGCTGTTTTTTAAACAAAAGCGTGTGGGCCGCAACGGGCGGTATTTTTACATCCACAAGCTGCGCAGCATGTACGTGGACGCCGAGGCCCGCAAGAAGGAGCTGATGGCCCAGAATGAAATGAACGGCCTGATGTTCAAAATGGAGGATGACCCCCGCGTGACCAAGGTGGGTAAATTCATCCGCCGCACCAGCATTGACGAGCTGCCGCAGTTTTTTGACGTGCTGCGGGGCGATATGAGCCTTGTGGGCACCCGCCCGCCGACGGTGGACGAGTACAAGCAGTACGAGAGCCACCACAAGCGCCGCCTGTCGATGAAGCCGGGCATCACCGGCCTGTGGCAGGTCAGCGGGCGCAGCGACATCGAGGATTTTGAGGAGGTCGTCAAACTCGACGTAGCCTACATCGACAACTGGTCCCTCTGGGGCGACGTAAAGATTTTGTTCAAAACGATTTACGTTGTGTTCGCGGGGAAAGGGGCGAAATGATAGCAAGCAGCCGTTCCGGAAAGGGACGGCTGCTTTTTTTACTGCCGCCCTGTAGGGGCCGGGCATGCCCGGCCCGCGGCGTTAAAGGCGATTGCCCGTTAAAGGGTGGCCGCGCCGACCTCCGGGCCGGGCATGCCCGGCCCCTACGAAAGCCCCTCCACGCCAAAACGGGGCCCGCTTTTCGGCAGGTCCCGTTTTGGTTGGTATAGGAAAATAATAAGAAAATGGCTTGTTTATCCCCGCATTACACGATCTTGCGGGATTTGTGGACGCCGGTCTTGAGGAACTCGACCCATTCCGCAATGTTCACGGCGTGGTCGCCCAGGCGCTCAAGGTACTTATCGATCATAAATAAGTCCAGCGCCGTCTCGGCATCGCTGGGGTGGGCGGCGATGTAGGCCGCAATTTCCTTGGAAATACGGCTGAACATCGCGTCACAGTCGTCGTCGCGGGCAATGACCTGCGCGGCGGTGGACAGGTCCACCTGCACGTAGGCGGCAATGGCGTCCTTGACCATGTGCAGGGCAATGTCGCCCATCGCGTACAGGTCGTCCAGCACGCCGACAGTGCGTGCGCCGTCCGGGTGGAGATGGAGCGTTATCTCGGCAATGTCGCTGGCCTGGTCGGCGATGCGCTCAATGTCGGTGACCATCTTCAGCGCCGTGGAGACCTTGCGCAGGTCGCCCGCCACGGGCTGCTGGCGCAGAAACAGCGTTAAGCAGCGGTGCTCGATCTCATGCTCGGCGGAGTCGATTTCGCTGTCCCGGGCAATAACGCTGCGGGCCAGCTCGGTGTCGCCGGTGCGCAGGGCGGTCATGGCGCTCTCGATTGCGCCGCCGGCGGCGTGGCCCATGCGGGCCAGCATCGTGTCAAGCTGCAGCAGCTCGGCGTCGTACATTTTTCGTACACTCGTACCCATTTGTCGTACCTCCTTAGCCGAAGCGGCCCGAGATGTAATCCTCGGTACGCTTGTCCACGGGCGTGGCGAACACACGCTCCGTCGGGCCCATCTCCACCAGCTCGCCCAGCAGGAAAAATGCCGTCTTATCGCTGATACGCGCGGCCTGCTGCATGTTGTGGGTGACCATGACGATGGTGTAATTCTCTTTCAGCTCCGTGGCCAGCTCCTCGACCTTGGACGTCGAGATGGGGTCCAGGGCGCTCGTCGGCTCATCCATCAGCAGGACCTCGGGCTCAACGGCCAGGGCGCGCGCAATGCAGAGGCGCTGCTGCTGGCCGCCCGACATGCCCAGGGCGCTCTTGTTCAGGCGGTCCTTGACCTCGTCCCAGATGGCCGCGCCGCGCAGGGATCTTTCCACGATCTCATCCAGCTGCGCTTTATTATGGATGCCGTGGGTGCGCGGGCCGTAGGCGATGTTGTCATAGATGGACATCGGGAAGGGGTTCGGCTTCTGGAACACCATGCCGACGCGCTTACGCAGGACGTTGACGTCCATCTTGTCCTTGTAGATGTCCACGCCGTCGAGCTTGATGTCGCCGGAGATACGGCAGCCCTCGACGAGGTCGTTCATGCGGTTCAGGCTTTTCAAAAACGTTGATTTGCCGCAGCCGGACGGACCGATGAACGCGGTGATCTCCTTTTCCGGGATGTCGATATTGATATTTTTCAGCGCATGGAAGCTGCCATAGTACAGGTCCATATTGCGCACTTCAAATTTGTTCATGAAATGACCTCTTATCTTATTTCTGCTCTGTTTCTTGTATCGGTAGGGTCCGGGCATGCCCGGCCCGCGGCCCGGACCGCGAGCACCTGTTTTCCGTACACCTGCGGGCCGCATATATGCGGCCCCTACATGCGCGGCGCCGGGGAAGGGGCTGCCGGACGGAAGGTGTCTGCCGCCCGGTAGGGGCCGGACATGTCCGGCCCGCGACATTAAAAGCAGTTGCCCGTTAAAGGGTGGCCGCGCCGACCTCCGGGCCGGGCATGCCCGGCCCCTACAAGCTGCTGCGTATGTAGGGGGCGGCGTCCTCGACGCCCCGCAGGCGGCTTTACTTCTTCGCCAGCCTGCCGGCCACAAAGCCGGACAGGCCGTTGATGACCAGCACCAGCACCAGCAGGACCACTGCCGTGCCGTAGGTCTGGCCGATGTACAGGCCCTCGTTCGAGAGCAGGTACATGTGTACGGCCAGGGTGCGGGTGGAGCTGAACACGCTGGACGGGATCTTTGCCACAGAGCTTGCGGTATAGATCAGCGCGGCGGTCTCGCCGACGATGCGGCCCGTGGCCAGAATGACGCCGGACAAAATGCCGGGCATGGCGGACGGCAGCACGATCGTGAACACCGTGCGCAGCTTGCCCGCGCCGAGGCCGAAGCTGCCCTCGCGGTAAGAGTCGGGCACTGCGATCAGCGCCTCCTCCGTCGTGCGCATGATGACGGGCAGAACCATGATAGCCAGCGTGAACGCACCGGCGATCATCGAATAGCCCCAGTGCAGCTTGGTGACGAAGAACAGCATACCGAACAGGCCGTAGACGATGGACGGGATGCCCTGCAGCGTCTCGGTGGTGACGCGCACGACCTTGACCAGCTTGCTGCCGCGGTGGGCGTACTCGACCAGCCAGATGGCCGCAAAGATGCCCAGCGGCGTCGAGATCGCCAGCGAGAAGGCCGTCATCAGCACCGTGTTGATGAGCGCGGGCGTCAGCGAGACGTTCTCGGAGTTATACTCCCAGGCGAACAGCTCGGGCTTCAAATTGGGGATGCCCATGACCAGAATGTAGCCGATGAGGAACACCAGCACCGCGGCGGTCAGCAGGGCGGCCATGCGCACAAGCCAGCGCAGCGCGGCGGCCTGCACACGGGCGGCGCGGCGGTTGCTGCCGCCGGTGGGCAGGAACGCATGCGGTTTTGCGTAGGTCATATCGGCGGCTGTTTGCGCTGCGGCGATCTCAGGCATAGTCCTTACCCCCTTTCACAAGGCTGAAGCAGAGGTTGATAAGCAGGATGAATACGAACAGCACAACGCCGGTGGCGATCAGCGCCTCGCGGTGGAGGTCGGCGGCGTAGCCCATCTCGATGACGATGTTCGAGGTCATCGTGCGCAGGCCCTGGAACAGACCCTTGGGCATCCAGGTCTGGTTGCCCGCGACCATGACGACGGCCATCGTCTCACCGATGGCGCGGCCAATGCCGAGGATGACTGCCGACAGCACGCCGGATTTTGCGGCGGGCAGCACAGCGTAGAACACGCTGCGCTCATGCGTCGCGCCAAGGGCAAGGCTGCCCTCGTAGTAGCTGTCGGGCACGGCGTCGAGGCTCGTCTTGCTGACCGTGATGATGGTGGGCAGGATCATGATGCCCAGCAGCACAGCGGCGGTAAACAGGCTCATGCCCTTGCCGCTCTTGACGTGGAGCACGGTTTTGAAGAACGGCGATTTGACCATGGCCTGCACGGCGGGCACAAGCACGATCATGCCGAAGAAACCGTAGACGACGGACGGGATGCCGGCCAGCAGCTGCACCGCCGGGAGCATGACCTTATTGATGCGGGGCGACGCGAACTTGGACATGTAGATGGCCGTCAGCAGACCGATGGGTACGCCGACGAGGATAGCCCCCGCCGTGACGTAGATGCTGCCCAGGATCATCGGCAGGATGCCGAAGATGTCGTTGCCGGGCTTCCATGTGGTGCCGAGCAGGAACTTGAGCGGGCCGATCTTGAACAGGGTGGGCACGCCGTTGGCAAACAGGAAGATGCAGATCAGTGCCACCGCCAGGATGGACACACAGGCGCAGAGAGTGAACACGCCCTGCATAACGCCTTCTTTTAGCTTGGAGGTCATTTTCCTATACTCCTTTGGTTATATGCCATGTAGGGGCCGGACATGTCCGGCCCGCAGCCTTCCCATAACCGCGCGGTCACGGGTACGCTGCGGGCGGGGCATGCCCCGCCCCTACGATGCCGCTATACTTTACTGCACATCCGCCCAGGTGGTCAGCTCGCCGGTGTAGATGCCCTTGATCTGGTCAACGGTCAGGTCGTCTGTGGTGTTGCCGGGGTTGACGACGACGGCGATGCCATCCAGCGCCAGGACGGTGGCCTTGGTGCCGCCCTCGACCTCGGAGTCCTTCAGCTCACGGCTGGCCATGCCGATGGTGTAGGTGCCCTCCAGCGCGCCAGAGACGCCGGTGGTGGAATCGGTGGTCTGGAGCTCCAGCTCGGCGTTGGGGTTGACGGTCTTGTAAGCCTCGATCAGCTTCTCCATCAGCGGAGAGACGGAGGAAGAACCGCCGACGACGATCTTGCCCTCGGGCTGGGCGGAGGTAAAGTCCGCGCCGTCCTCACCGATGTAGCCGTTGTCGGTAGCGATGGCCTGGCCGTCCTTGCTCAGGCAGTAGGCGATGAAATCGACGGCCACGGGGTCCGTCGCGTCGCCGTTGGTGACGATGTTGAACGGACGGGACAGAACGTAGCTGCCGTCCTTGACGGTCTCGGCGGAGGCCTCGACGCCGCCGACGGTGACAGCCTTGACGTCATTGCTCAGAGAGCCGAGGCTGATGTAACCGATAGCGGTCTCATCGTTGGCGACTGCGGTCATGACGCCGTTGGTGCTGGACTGGATGGCGGCGGCCTCGGTGGTGTTGTCGACCTTCTGGCCGTCGGCGTTCTTTTCCTCCACGCCGGTCAGCTCGATAAAAGCACCGCGGGTGCCGGAACCGTCCTCACGGGAGATGACGGTGATGTCCTGGTCGGTGTCGAAGTCAGCAGCGGCTTCGCTCTCGGCCGGGGCGGCCTCGCCGGAAGCAGCCTCGGAAGAGGCAGTGCTCTCAGAAGCAGCGGGGGTGGAATCGGCGGCGGAGCTGCCGCAGGCGGCAAGGCTCATCATCATAGCAGCGGCGGTAACAACAGCAGCAACAGATTTGCGTTTCATAGATGTACTTCTCCTTTGCCCAAAGGGGCATTGCATTGCGGCACGCAGGCCGGTACTGGGTTTTCCCGGGTACAAGGCTATTGTACTGCGCCGCCGGGGCGGTTTCGACCATAGTCAGGTACAATCCCCGTAAAGCTTATGAAAAGCAGGCAGCTGTTTTGCAAAAAAGCTGTAAAATTGGTAAAGTTTTGGGTCATATCCCAGCGGCTGTACAGTTTATATAAGGTAATAGACGACAAAACATACGCAGAAACGTCATTTTACACAAACTTTACAAAACCTTTACGCATCTCTGCTGGTGAAATGCCCCCGAAACCAGCTATAATATACAACGGTATAGAGAAATAAAAGCAGCACCGCATAGGCCTGCGTTTTGGGCGCGGGGAACGGCGGCGCTGCCTAAAAAGAGAATGGACGTGTAATCCGATGACCATTTTTAATGTGTTCACCCTGATGGGCGGCATTGCCATGTTTTTGTATGGCATGGACCTGATGGGGAAAGCTCTGGAACAGACCGCCGGCAGTAAGCTGCAGGGCATTCTGTCCACCATGACCAGCAGCCCCATCCGCGGTTTGCTGCTCGGCATGGCCGTCACTGCCGTCATTCAGTCCAGCGGTGCCACCACCGTTATGGCCGTCGGCTTCGTCAACTCCGGCCTGATGGAGCTGCATCAAGCCATCAGCGTCATTATGGGCGCAAACGTCGGTACGACTGTCACCGGCTGGCTGCTCTCGCTGTCCGGCCTGGAGGGCGACAGCTTCCTCACCCAAATGATGAACCCTACCGCGTGGAGCCCGATCCTCGGCTTCATCGGCATCTGGCTGTATATGATCGGCAAGGACCGCAAGCGCGGCGTCGGTAAAATCCTGCTGGGCTTCTCTATTTTGATGGCCGGCATGAACACGATGTCCCATGCCATGTCCCCGCTGGCCGACGAGCCGTGGTTCATGGATCTGTTCCTCAGCTTCAAAAACCCGATCCTCGGCGTCATTGCGGGCGCGGTGCTGACGGCGGTTTTGCAGTCCTCGTCGGCGTCCGTCGGTATCCTGCAGGCCCTGACCAGCACCGGCGCGGTCACTTACTCCGCTGCCGTGCCCATCATCATGGGCCAGAACATCGGCACCACCGTCACGGCGCTGATCTCCTCGGCGGGTGCAAACAAGAACGCAAAGCGCACCGCCTTCGTCCATCTCTATTTTAACGTTATCGGCACGATCCTCTTCCTGTGCGGATTCTACGGGCTGAACGCGCTGATCAGTTTTGCCTTCTTCAACGAGACGGCCAACACCTTCGGCATCGCCATCGTACACACAATTTTTAACGTAGTAACGACAGCCATTCTGCTGCCGTTCAACCGCCTGCTGGAAAAACTGGCCATTTTGACCGTGCCCGACTCCCCGTCCGACACGAAGCAGGAGAACACCCTGCTGGACGAGCGTCTGCTGACTACGCCGTCCGTGGCCGTGGGCCGCGCCATGCTGACCGGCGGCGATATGGCCGAGATCTGCCGCACCGCGCTCTTGCAGGCCATGTCCACCACCCGCGTCTGGAATGACGCCATCGCCGACGAGGTCATCCGCAAGGAGGACGCCGTTGACCACTATGAGGACGTGCTGGGCACCTACCTTGTCAAATTGAGCGCCAAGCATCTGTCCGTGGAGGATAACCGCTCCGTCAACACGCTGCTGCACACCATCGGCGACTTTGAGCGCGTCTCCGACCACGCCGTGAACATTATCAAAACGGCGCAGGAGATCCGCGACAAGGACATCAAATTCAGCGAAGAAGCGCTGAATGACCTGTCCGTGCTGGAGGCCGCCGTGCAGGACATCGTCAACCGCACGGTGGATGCGTTCCAGAAGTGCGACACCTACGCCGCCGGCAAAATCGAGCCGCTGGAGCAGGTCGTGGACGGCCTGGTGCGCGAGGTCAAGACCCGCCACATCGCCCGTCTGCAGGCCGGTGTCTGCACGATCGAGTACGGCTTTGTGCTGGACGATCTTTTGACGAATTACGAGCGCATCGCCGACCATTGCTCGAACATTGCGGTGGCCATGATCGAGGTTGCGGCGGACAAGTTCGACACCCACGAGTACCTGAACAACGTCAAGCACGGCGGCAGCGTAAAGTTTGAGCGCCGCTACGAGAAATACCGTGGCCGCTACACCTTCCCGCCGGAGGCGTATTCCGAACCCGCTGAAAATCCGGCTGAAAACTAAAAATTACGTGCCTTCCCCTATGGGGGAAGGTGGCCGAGGCTCCGACCGAGGCCGGATGAGGGGCGACCTTCCGGCTTCAACCCGTAAACGGGCGGCCACGATAACGTTGCCCTCATCAGTCCGCTTCGCGGACAGCTTCAGTCTCCGCGCTAAGAGCCGCCTGCGGCGGTTGCGCTCCGACACGCGCCTGCGGGCGCAGCCCCGAGGGGGAAGCCTTTTTGTAGGGGCGGGGCATGCCCCGCCCGCAACAGAAAAGCAGCCGCCCGTTATCGGACGGCCACGCAAAGCCGCGGGCCGGGCATGCCCGGCCCCTACGTTTATAGTAAGGGGTATTTTCTATGATCTACATCGTTGAGGACGACTCCAGCATCCGTGAGCTGGAGCAATACGCTTTGCAATCCAACGGGTACGAGACCACGGGCTTCGAGGACGCGGCCAGCTTCTGGGCGGCGCTGCGCAACGGGCGGCCTGACCTCGTCATTCTGGACGTCATGCTGCCCGACGAGGACGGCTACCAGATTCTGGCCAAGCTGCGCGCCGACCCGGCCTGCGCCGCAACGCCGGTCATCATGGTCACGGCCAAAACCAGCGAGATCGACGTCGTCAAGGGGCTGGACCACGGTG
>OLSI01001438.1_pt1 | contig 16211 bp, 11 predicted proteins | sample 1672661 | NCBI WGS metagenome assembly OLSI01 (sample SAMEA3136711, study PRJEB25190) | human gut metagenome | biome: human gut; feature: human-associated habitat; material: faeces | place: Austria | collected 2013 | reverse complement strand
CTGAAACCAGCACCGCAATTCTCTCCGGTCTTTTTTCTTTCCAAAACGCTTTTAAAATCTCTGTCATACCAGCATGTACCCGATTCCTTTCTTTGTGCGGATCACATCCTTCATTCCCGCTTCCTCTAGCTTTTTCCGGAGTCTTGCCACATTTACCGTAAGGGTATTATCGTCGATAAATTCATCGCTTTCCCAAAGTCTGGTCATGATTGCATCCCTGGTCACGAATTTTCCTGCGCTCTCAAAAAGCATCTGGCAGATCTTGAACTCGTTTTTTGTAAGTTCAATTTTTCGTCCATCGACCGCAAGTGATGCATCTCCAAGATTCAGCAGCATACCTCCATGCTCGATGACATTTGCTGTTCCCTGAAGAGCATAAGCCCTTCTGAGCACTGCCTGTACTTTTGCCGTCACTACATTTAAGTCAAACGGTTTCTCGATGAACTCATCTCCGCCCATATTCATTGCCATTACGATATTCATATTGTCATTCATCGATGAAAGGAAGATGATCGGAACATTCGACAGCTTCCGGATTTCCTGACACCAGTAGAATCCATTGTAAAACGGCAGCCCGATATCCAGGATCACAAGCTGTGGATCTGCTTTTTTGAAATCTTCCATTACATTTTTGAAGTCTCGAACGCACGTGGTCTGATAATTCCACTTTTCCAGGTGTGATGCAAGCATCTCAGCGATCGTGCTGTCATCTTCCACAATCAGTATTTTATACATTTATTTCCGGCTCCTTGCCATTACATTTTCTGTTTATTTACAGTTTAAGAATAAAACTTCTCACTATTTTCAGCAAAATATTTTTATGCTATACGTACTTTTAACGAAATACCTCGAAAAAAGGAGAATCTAAGATGAGTTTACTATGGATGGAATATGAAACAGATTTCCAGGATCTGGTGAATATTGCTTTTTAGCGTGATTGACCGTGCCTTTCTGACCTCCGGCCTAAGCGATAAACGCCATACAGAAATTATCCGTTTTATCATCAATCTGGCTTCTGCACTTGATATGGCTGTGATTGCAGAGGGTGTGGAAACCCGGGAGCAGGCAGATCTTCTCCTTTCCCTTGGATGCAAAAATGCACAGGGATATTACTATGGAAAGCCTCTACCTTCCGACGAATTTCTCCGCCTTTTTGCGTAACATCTCTGTGCATCTTTTAATGAAGATAGTTTTGTAAAATTTCCAGCAGCTTCGCAGATTCGACTGGTTTTACGATGTGACCATTCATTCCTGCTTCTCTGCATTTTCCGGCACTTCCAGAAGCTGCCTGTGCTGTCATTGCAAGCACAGGTATTTTTTTTGCATCTTCTCTTTCCAGACTGCGGATTTTTCTTGTTGCAGCAACTCCATCCATAACCGGCATCATCAGATCCATCAGGATCAAATCAATACTGCCCGGTTCAGATTTTTCAAAAATCTCTACCGCTTCTTTTCCATTCCAGGCTTTCTCTATCACCGCGCCTGCTTCATTCAGGTAAAATTCTGCGATTTCCATATTGATTTCATTATCCTCTACCAGAAGCACATGTCTTCCTTCCAGAATAACGTTCTTTCCATCTGCCGACATCCCCTGTGATTCCGGTCTACTTTCCGAAATTTTAAATGGAAGCCTGAAAATAAATGTCGTTCCTTTTCCCAGCTCGCTTTCCACCTGAATGCTTCCGTTCATTCTGTCAATCAACGCCTTTACGATCGACATTCCAAGTCCGGTTCCTTTATACCGTGTTCTTGCCCCGGACTTCTCCTGAGTAAATGGTTCAAACAGCTGCTCTTCTACAAACTCCCTGCTCATTCCGATACCGGTATCCACGATCTTGAACTCATAGACAACCGTTGTCCCATCACAGGAAATCTCTTCTGCATAGGTATCCACCGTTCCACCCGGTTTATTGTACTTAATCGCATTACTGAACAGATTCAGCATGATCTGCCGTACATGAAGTGGACTTCCGATCACATAATTATGCACTATATTCTCTCTGTGGATCTGATGTGTGATCCCAAGCTCTGCAATCTGCGCATCCACAAGAGAACGCACCCCTTTCATCAGCTGTTCTATGTCAAAGCTTTCTTCCTTGAAAATCTCTTTCCCGGATTCCAGCTTATTCATATCCAGCACATCATTGACAAGATTTAAAAGATAACTGGAAGCAGTCCTGATTCTGGTACGTGCTTCCTGCTGAAGCTCCAGATCATCCGGATAACGGTCCGCAATATCCACACAGCCCTGGATCCCGTTGATCGGTGTACGGACATCATGGCTCATTCTCCTCAGGAAATCTGTCTTTGCCAGATTGGCTTTCTCTGCCTCCTGAGCGGTTCTTCTCAGTTCTTCCCGGCTCTCCAGCTCAGATATTTTCTGGTCATTAATATCTCTCGTCACATAGAGAACATTGGTTACCTCCCCTGCTTCGTTTCGAAGCTTCACAATAAATCTGGCCTGATGCCAGACTCCGGTTATGGCTCTGTATTCTGTGGAAACCTCCTCTCTGTTCTTCAGACGCTCTGCCAGAGTGGAAACATCCAGAAATTCTCTCATTCTTTCCTGAAATTCGGGGGCTATGAATTTTTCTCTGGCTTTTGTAAACTGAACAGAAGTCTTTCCACTTCTGCCGGTCAGACGGTGCATGGATTCCTGGCTGGAAATCTCCTCATAGGTATCATGGATCAGATCCATCCGGTAAATGATCCGGTACATTTTGCTGATTGCAGAGATAATCTCATTATTCAGTTTCAGGTCAGCCATAGTCTCTTCCATCTGCTGCTTCTTTTTCATATCCTCCTGCACAATATCATCAATATAGCGAAATCCCATAATGATCTTATAATCATCCCTGTTGCCTGTCTCCAGGCGGATCACCTGTAATTCAAAATACTCATGTCCGGCATGGTTTTTCACTGACTGATAACGATACGCAAAACGTTTGTGATTCCGCAGATACTCTATGAGAGCGTGACGTTCCATCTTCTGGAGGAAATCCGGTGCTGATTCCCGGATCACATAATGGTCATAATAATATCTGATTCTGGAGGTATAGCCGGATTTCAGCTCCGTCATCCCATCAATCTCTGCCCAATTGGAATGTACGCTCTGTTTGATCGTTTCCATAGTATCATTTGCCAGATCACATAAATAAAATGAGGTATAATCTACGCAGAGAGCTTCCAGGATATGCTTCTCCTTCTGAAGTTCCTTCAAATTGCTCTCCAGTGTTTTCTGTTTTTCCTCAAGCATCCTGAACATACGCAGATTATTCAGTGTACTGGCAAGATGTCCACCTGCATTGGAAAGAAGCGATATGGAAACGCCGGGATTAACCAGCTCCGGATTATCCAGACCGATAAAACCACTCAGCTGCGTATTTGCAAACAAAGGTAAAACCAGTAGAGAATGAATGTCCTGAACCTTCAGGATGTCATATTCCAAAGGCATAGTTTCACATATTTTCTCCAGATCATGAATAATTATAGTTTCTCCACGAAGAAATTTCTCATGCCACACCGGCATACTATCGGCAGAAATACGAATCAGATTGTCAATCTGGGGGACGATCCCCTCTCTGCACCATTCGAAGGTATTGCTGTAATAATCCTGTTTTTCAGACATCAGTTCAAAAATATATACTCTGTCTGCATCTGTATATTCGCCGGTGTATTGAAGCAATGCAGGAATACAGTCCTTCACTTCTTTCTCATCTGATGCCTGATTGATGTCTGATATCAGAGACAGGATCTGATTCAGCAGTTCCAGCTTTTTGTTGAATTGTCTGTAGTTGATCTCATGTTCTTCACTCTTATTATCGTTTGCCTTAAACTTTTTCATATAATCTCCCAACACTTATTATAGAAAATACTACCGCATTAATGCCTGAAAACAAAAAAAGAACAGCCGATACATATGTTCGAACTGTTCTCCTACTTCTGAAGTCCATACAGCATTGACATTACTGCTTCCTGCTCATTTGTACTCATACCGTTCCGTATCCATAAAACTTCCCTTTAAGCCATTAGAGGAAGTATATTTGTAAATATCATTTAAAGATACTTTCGTTTCTGCAAAAGTCATTTTCGCTTATATCAAATTTATAATATCATAGGCAGTTATGTTTGTCACATAAAGGTTTGCAATTTCAAACTGCAAGACCGCTGTAATTGCGACTGATAAAATTAACCATTGTCTCCATGAATATATTAGAGATATAATATAAATACTGGTATCTGATTTTTCTGGATACTAAGTATCTAAAAATGGGGAATGATAAATGAACAAACAAGAGAAACAGATTTTCACATCAGACAATTTGAAAGAAACAGCCATCATGACGATAGCAGTGGGCATTATCGCCGCGGCCGTATATTTCTTTTTGATTCCGAGTATGACCTCGATCAGCAGTATATCCGCACTGGCAATTGTTATGTCGCATTATATACCGTTGCATGTATCAACGATCACAATGATATTGAACGTTGTCCTACTGCTGATAGGCTTTGTGACATGCGGAAAGGAGTTCGGAGCAAAGACGGTTTACACCAGCATCCTGCTGCCGGTGTATCTTGCAGTATTTGAACACATATTTCCGGATTTTACCTCGCTGACAAACAGCAGTGAACTGGATGTAATATGCTATATCCTGGTCGTAAGTATCGGCCTCAGTATTTTATTTAACATGAATGCATCTTCCGGCGGACTGGATATCGTAGCGAAGATCATGAATAAATATCTGCACATAGAATTGGGAAAAGCAATGTCCATCTCGGGCATGTGTGTGGCACTTTCTTCCGCTCTGATCTATGACAAAAAAGCTGTAGTTTTAAGTGTGCTTGGAACTTATTTTAATGGTATTGTGCTGGATCATTTTATCTTTGGCCAGAATCTGAAACGGCGTGTATGTATTATTACAAAATACGAAGAAGAAGTCCGTCAGTTTATCTTGCATGAACTGCATAGCGGAGCAACATTCTACGAGGCGACAGGCGCATACAATATGCAGAAACACAGAGAGATCATTACGATCGTGGACAAGAGTGAATATCAGAAACTGATGAATTATATTATCAAGAAGGATCCGGAAGCATTCGTGACAGTGTATACAGTATCTGATATGAGATATCGTCCAAAGGTAAGATCCTTTTAGGCGGGAAGAAGCTCTACAGAACACTTTACGCAGCTGCTTGAATATCTGAACAGAAAAGAGTCGCAGCCTGTTCCATCAGGGAATAACTGTGACTCTTTTTATTTTGTCTTCCAATTTTGTGACATTACTTCACAATATCCAACTGCCCGACAATTCCGATATATCCATCTGTTTTCAGTGATGACCATAATGTGTGCAGTTTCAGATCACACATCTGCCTTTCACCTCTTACTTTTAACATTACTTTCATTGAAATTTCTTTATTTTCACTTGTTACTGAATCCAGCGAATCTTTTACGCGCTGAATATCCTCTTCGCTTATATCATATGCTCCATATAAATCAAATTCCAGATTATCTCTCTGATATTCTTTCTGCGATTCTCCGTCTGTCAAAACCAGGTTTCCTGAAATTGCATTATACTCCATTGAAATCTTACCGCTATTCTCCTTAAAGAACTTTATCTTTTCCTGCATGATCTCAATAACACGCTGGGAATGATCCTTTCGTGGCAATGCATTTTGCCTCAGTATTTCTTCTGAAATTCTCTGCGCTTCATAATACTCTCTGTTGTCATCCTTTTCTTTCTTAAACGTTTTGGACAACTGAGGACTGATCTCTTTCAGGCATTCCAGAAGAAGCGGATTAAACTGTCCGCACTGACCTTCCAGAATCATCTGGATTGCCGTATCATGATCATATGCATTCTTATAGCACCGTACACTTGTAAGCGCATCATACACATCAGCAATTGACACGATCTGCGCAGAGATTGGTATTTCTTCCCCTTTTAGTCCATCCGGATATCCTCTTCCGTCCCATCGTTCATGGTGCCACCGACAGATTTCCCATGCAATGCGTACCAGTGGCTTGTCCTGTGGAAAATCCATATTCCGGATCATAGACGCTCCAATCTCACTGTGGCTTTTCATGATCTTGAATTCTTCATCTGTCAGTCTGCCTGGTTTATTGAGGATTTCTTCCGGAATGCTGACCTTTCCAATGTCATGAAGGGAAGATGCTGTTATGATCAGAGCAATATCCGCTTCTGTCAGATGATACGCATCTGTTTTCCTGATCAATTCTCTCAACAGCATCTCCGTTGCGATACGGATGTGTAATATATGTTCGCTGCTTTCACTGTTATGAGAACCTAATACATTGCTCAGGATTCCAATCATAATCGTGTTGTTTTCTTCTTTCTCATAGACCTGATCCACAACCACATTGATCAGTCGTTTTTGGTTTGCATAAAGTCCCAATGTATTCTGGACTCTTTTCTTTACGATAACTGCATCAAACGGTCGGCTGATATAGTCTGTGATCCCCAGATCATACGCTTTTCGCATAATTTCGACAGATTCTTCTGATGAAATCATGACAACCGGGACTTCATCAATCCACTGTAACTCCCTCATATGTTCCAACACCTGGAATCCATTCATCTGCGGCATATTGATATCCAGAAGCATCAGGTCGATCTCCGGATGCACTTCCAGAATCTGGATTGCCTGAGTTCCATTTTCAGCTTCCAGATAATCATAACTGCTGCCAAGGATCTCCTTTAATATATCTCTGTTAAGTTCTGAATCATCTACAATAAGTAGTTTTTGTTTCTCACTCATCCTTTATCCTCACAATTTTTATTTTTTCCTGCTAATTCAGCAATAATCTTCACTAATAGTTTCATATCGATCGGTTTTGAGACATGCTCATTCATTCCCGCTTCTTTTGACTTTATCCGATCCTCAACAAAAGCGTTCGCAGTCATTGCGATGATCGGAATTTTCTTTGCGTCACTTCTGTCCATTGTGCGGATCGTCTTGGTTGCCTCATATCCGTTCATAACCGGCATCATGACATCCATGAGGATTACGTCGAATTCACCGGAAGCACTTTTCTCAAAAGCTTCCACCGCCTCCTGACCGTTCCATGCCTTTACCACAGAAGCTCCTTCGCTTTGAATGACGAATTCTGCGATCTCCATGTTCAGTTCATTGTCTTCTACGAGCAGAATGTTTAATCCTCTGATGGAAACCGTTACTTCCTCCTGCTTCTCTTCGTCTCTCGCTACATCTTCATTTATTTTAAATGGAATTGTGATCACAAAAGTAGTACCTATGCCCTGCTCACTTATAAAGGTGATTGTTCCACCCATTTTTTCCACAAGACTCTTTGTGATCGGCATTCCCAGACCGGTACCGCCAAACTTGGATGCTCCGCCTTTCTGCTCCTGCGCAAATGGCTCAAACAGATGTTTTTGGAATTCCTCACTCATACCAATTCCCGTATCCTGACATATGAACTCCAGCATTACAACTCCATCCTGATCGGAAGGAATCTCCCTGCTGCTCAAATAAATCTTTCCATAATCTTTATTGTACTTTACGGCATTACTCAGGATATTCATCAGAAGACGCTTCAGATGGATTGGGCTGCCTATAAGATCTTTATGAATGATCTCTGGTGTTTTGTGTTCCACCTTGATTTCTCTTTCATCAGCCATCTTTCCGACTACATCTATCACTTCATTTATTAATTGATAGATATTAAAAGGTTTCTCTTCCAGATAAATTTCTCCTGACTCCAGTTTGCTCATATCAAGAACTTCATTAACCAGTTCCTGAAGAATATTGGAAGCCTCACGAATTTTCCCTCTGCATTCAGTCTGTCTCGACAGATCATCACGATAATAATCGCCCACATCAAGCATTCCGCAGATTCCATTGATTGGTGTCCGGATATCATGGCTCATCCTTTGCAGGAATTCTGTCTTCGCCCGGTTCGCCGCATCAGCCTTTTCCGCTGCTTCCAAAAGGCTCTTTTGATACTTCTGTTCTTTTTCCCTTTCTATTTTGAGAATATTTTTCTGTAATTTTCTGTAAATCATCCAGATTAGTGCTACAACGATCAGATAAATGAACAGACACATGATCACATTTTGCAGAAGTGTCTGAAATATGATCGAATCTGGAACGTAAGCATAGATGTAATGGTCGCTCTGCTTCAGCATAACACCGTGACACCGGATTCCATTGATCGTTAATCCCATCATATGCTTACTGTCTGCATGATCTTTTAACTTCTGGATTGCTTCATAGTCTGTTGTGCTTTGTCCGATCAGCCCGGTATTGTTTGAAGCAATGATCACGCCTTCATCTGCTACGATAATTGTCCCATCCCGGTCCTTCCGATAGCCATTCAACAAACTTTGTATCGTAAGTGTATAATTCGTTGCATACTCTGCGGAAGTATAATAGTAAGTCACTACAACTCCCGGTGCATCCTTTCTTGTGCAGGCAGCCATATCAATATAAGCCCCGTCATTATGATTGATTCTCTTGGCATACACTTTTTCATCGTAAATTGCTGTATCCAGTACGATTTCTTTCTCTGCACATTCTTTTATTTCCGGCAATAAACTTTCGTTCGTACTGTATTCACATACTATAGTTCCATCTGTATCCAGAACCACGATTCCCGTCAGCCATAACTGCTCTGCACTTTCTTTCAATAGCTGATCATCCAGTGTTTTTTCATTCTCTGTTTCTGCGGCTATATTTTTGCTGACCTGCCGGGTTCCCTCAATGGCACGAAGCAGACTTTTGGATTCTGATGATTCATTATAATGTGTATATGTGGAACATTGTACTTTTACATAATTTACCGTGTCTAAAAGATTAGCCTCTTTCTTTTCTTTGTCTGCATTGCTGAAAAAACATACAGACAGCACGACAAGACATATCCCAACAGCTATACTGATGATCCAGAATTTCTTTTCTGTTGGGACAGATTTTTTATTCTTCTTCAAGCTGGTCCACCTCCAGATATTTTTCTGGGTCATCAAGATATTTTCCTATGATTTTTGCGGAAGTTCCGTCCTCTCTCATTTCATCCAGAGTCTGCTCCAGTTTCTCCGGCAGATCTCGGGTTTCATTTTTTGAGAAAGCGACTCCGATTCCGACTGTCATAAGTGGTTCATCCAGAATTCGGAATTTCGCATCATAATCTTTCATATACTGTATAACCGATTCCTCATGTGCACCTATTGCATCTGCATATCCCTTTCCAAGGAATGTATAGATCAGTTCCCTGTGTTCCAGGCTAATCAGATTACCAAGCTTTGGAATCCTGCTGTCTGTTCTTTTCAGAAAAATTCCTTCCGGTTTTGTTGTAGATTGTACGGCAAGTGTCTTTCCTTCCAGATCACTCAGGGTATAGATATCACTGTTCTCATTGACTGCAACCACCTGGTTACTGACCATATACGGACCGGCCCATTTATAATCATCCAATCGTCCTTTCATGGAGAAGCAGCCCATAATACAATCAATATCACCGTTCTCTACCAGCTCTTGCTTCTTCTCCCAGTCAATATTGACAATTTCCACGTCATAACCCATTCGCCCGAACGCTTCCGTTGCCAGTTCAACATCAATTCCCGTCGGTACACCGTCTTCATTCAGATAATTATATGGGGGATAACTGTCGCTTCCAAGCTTTATAACCGAGCGTTCCGCTGTGTCAGATGTTCGATCTGTTTTTCCACATCCGGAAAGACACATTACCAGGCAAGTCAGAAAAAGACCTGTATTTATCACTTTCTTTATTGTCATATACTTTTTTCCTTTTGAAATCAAAAATGTGGTAACTGTTCAGAGCCAACCTCCAAAATGCTACGCATTTTACACCTGTTTTATGAAATTTTGCTTGGCTCTGAACAGTTGCAAAATATGATTCTATTATATCTTGATATTATTCTGTACACAAGAAAAACCTGTTACTGTTCACACGATGTGCGACCAACAACGCATATTGCGCAACCATATTGACATTCCTTTCACAGGGTGTCATAATACTTGCGGAGATAGTATTTGGAATACTACAAAACTATACTCTGACTGAATCACAACAATTTCATATTGAACAGTTACCCCGCCAAAAGTGGCGGAAAGCGAGCTTATATTTATTTAAGACATAAAATAAGACTCAGGGAATACGAAGAATAGCAAAAGCATTTGCAGGGACCAGTATGCCTTGACGAATGCTTTTTTTGTAAGGAGACCAATAAGAAATGACAGTTGAGATGTTAAAAGGAAAGATTCATCGTGCTACAGTAGTACAGGCCGAACTTGACTATGTTGGAAGTATTACTGTTGATGAAGACCTGCTGGAAGCGGCAGGAATTATGGAATATGAGAAAGTTCAGATCGTGGACGTAAATAACGGAAGCCGGTTTGAAACTTATACGATCTGCGGCAAGCGCGGAAGCGGAATGATCTGCTTAAATGGTGCTGCGGCAAGATGCGTAAGTACTGGTGACAAGATTATTATCATGTGTTATGCACATTATGATTCTGAAGAAGCCAAAGAACATAAACCACAGGTTGTTTTTGTAGATGATGAGAATAAGATCAGCCGTGTTACAAACTATGAGAAACACGGATTACTGAAAGATATGGCATAACTGCAAAAGTGATTGTAACCTATAAATGAAAATGAAATTTGTTGAATTCAGAACAAGAGGCTATCTCCTAATTTAGTTTTAAAAGGAGAACACCATGAAGGTAACAAAAACAGTAAAGGAAACAAGAGATTTAATTAAGAACTGGAAAAGAGAAGGGAAAACAATCGGTCTTGTACCGACAATGGGATTCCTGCACGAAGGACACGCAAGCCTGATCAAAAGATGCCGCGAAGAAAATGATATCGTTGTTGTATCTGATTTTGTAAACCCGACACAGTTTGGACCGACAGAAGATCTGGAAGCATATCCGAGAGATTTCAAACGTGACAGCGAACTCTGCGAGAGCCTTGGAGCTGATGTCATCTTTCATCCGGAACCGGAGGATATGTACCATGATCCACATGCCTTTGTAAGTATTGATACTTTATCAGATACACTGTGCGGTAAGACAAGACCAATCCATTTTAAAGGTGTATGCACCGTTGTTTCTAAGTTATTTAACATTGTAACACCGGACAGGGCATATTTCGGTCAGAAAGATGCACAACAACTGGCAATCATCCGCAAAATGGTACAGGATCTGAATTTTGATATCCAGATCGTAGGATGCCCTATCATCCGTGAGGAAGACGGACTTGCGAAATCATCCAGAAATACATATTTAAGTGAAGAAGAAAGAAAAGCCGCACTTTGTCTTTCAAGAGCTGTAAAAGCCGGTCAGAATATGATCTGCAAGGGAAGCAAAGCTGAAGAAGTATTAACAAAGATGCGCGAGATTATCGAAGCTGAACCTCTGGCAAAGATTGATTATGTATCTATGGTAGATGCACTGGATATGCAACCGGTAGAAATCGTAGAAAAAGATGTTCTGGTCGCTATGGCAGTTTACATCGGAAAAACCAGACTGATCGACAACTTTAGCTACGAGGTATAGCATATGGAAAATGTGATGAAAAAAGTAGGAAAAGCCAGTTCTTTTCTTACAAAATATATTGGAATTATTATCATCTGCTTCTCTGTGATCGCATTTTTCTGGCGCGACGGGTTCGCGTGGACAACCAATTATACATCCATCTTTTTAGGTGTTGCCATGTTTGGCATGGGGCTTACAATCAAGATGGACGATTTTAAGAGAGTTTTTTCAAGACCAAAAGAAATCGTGATCGGATTTGTTGCACAATATACGATCATGCCTGTTGTGGCATGGGGATTATGCCAGCTGATGCATCTTCCGACAGATCTTGCACTCGGCGTTATTCTGGTCGGATGTTGTCCTGGGGGAACAGCAAGTAATGTAATCACATATATTGCCGGAGGTGATGTGGCACTCTCTGTTGGAATGACGATCACTTCCACGCTTGCGGCCCCACTGATGACACCGTTATTAGTGTATCTGCTTGCCGGTGCCTGGGTAGAAGTATCTTTCCTTGCGATGGTAATTTCTGTTGTAAAGGTTGTACTGATTCCGGTGCTTCTTGGTATTTTGATCAACTGGATCTTTGGAAAGCAGATTCAGAAAATATCAGAAGTACTTCCACTGATTTCTGTTGTATCCATCGTAATGATCATCAGTGGAATCGTATCTGTCAATGCAGAAAAAATCTTAAGCTGTGGTCTGCTCGTACTTGGAGTTGTAGCACTTCACAATCTCTGCGGAATGGGCATCGGGCTTGGCGCAGCAAAACTTTTACATATCGAATATGATAAAGCTACTGCGATTGCGATCGAAGTCGGAATGCAAAACAGCGGCCTTGCGATTTCTCTTGCAACAGCTAATTTTGCAGCCAATCCACTGGCAACGCTTCCGGGAGCGATCTTCAGTGTATGGCATAATATATCAGGCTCTTTATTCGCCGGGATCCGCCGTGGCGGAACTGGTACGAAAGAAGCTTGCCTGGAAATAACTGAATAGATAAAAGAAAAGCAAACGAGGATAGGAAACTACTTTCTCCATCCCCGTTTGCTTTTCTTTAATTTCCTAATACTACTGCTATCTTAATCTCTTTCTCTGTATCGCTAAGATCCAATGATCCTCCATCTTCTACTGTAACATGTACTTCATACAAGGTATCTTCCGACAACTTCTCTGGTGTCTTTCCATCTTCTGTCTGAATCTTCCACAGATCTTCCGGAACCTCTGTCAGCTTACCGTCTTTTCCATAAGCATACAGCTTAAAGTCATCTGTTTTGCCTGCAAGTCCCTTCATTCGTATCGCCACAGTCGTACTCGGATGTACATTTTCTACCGTTATCGTATTCAGCCATCCTGCGACATTGCCCTTACCTCCGTCTTCCGTAAATTCTTCCTGCGTTAATATATTTCGCATTGCCTTGTCCAAATCCACTTTTCGGTAAGGCATTTCCGGAAGATATACGAACCGATCCTGCAGTCTGAGGAGTTCAAGATATCCGGTTGGACAGTATAATGCATTTCCACTGCTTCCTGCATACATACCGATTGCCATATTGTTATATCCCGGTTTGTCTGACACGTCCATTGAAAATACAGTCTCACCGGTCTCAAAATCTATCATAATAAACTGCCACATGCCACTGTCCAAGTCCTGAACATAACCGTAAATGTATCCTGTTGCGGTTGAAAGCTTCATCATCGATGTATCCCGGATATCATCTCGGCACCAGATACTCTTCATTTCATATCCGTCATCTGTCTTGATCGTATCAACACGCTCAACTCCCGGCATGACCATTTTATTTCCTTTCTGCAGCCAGTTTACATCATAGATATTTTCATATGTCTGTACAGACGAATCGTTATCTGCGTCCACAAGCTTCGCACTTCCTGCTCCAAACCAGTTACATACGATTGTGCTGACTGTACCTTCACTGTTATCATATACAATTGCTGAATTTTCTACAGATACCTGCATTTCTTCCGGCAGCTCATCAATAACAGGTGTGCTTGCAACCTTTTCACCGGTCTTCATATCTAATGCCAGCAGATTCACCGGATTCTGATTATCTGTAAACATGACCAGATTACTAGTTAGTGACGGCGAACATCCACTTCCCCACGCCAGACCTCCTCCGGTCGTTTCATCACCTTCTTTGCTGTCTTTTGCCCCTGCACTTTCATACGGAGTACACCATTCTACCTGTACACCATTATCTGCTTTCAGCAGATAGCAGTTCTGATTTGTTAAGATGACCGCACCCTCTTTCGAAGAAGCTATTCCATTTTCTGCCCCTTCTCCAGGAGTTAATTCATATACAAATGTAGATGCTGTCAGATCAACCTCTTCTCCATTCAGAATTGCGTTGATCGCATCTCTGGAAATGTATCCCATCGCACCTTGCTGCTGACGTTCCGGATAGATTCTGAATCCGCCGGTTGCAAACCAGAGATTTCCCTCATAGTCAAACACTACAGATAATAAATTCTGATCCAATGTCTTTCCGGTAATCGCCTCTGCCGCTGCTTTAATATCAATATCCAGCACTTTTTCAAATTCCGGCAGCACATTTCCTTCCTCGTCTGTTGCTTTCAACATAAGTACATGATTGTTGCTTGTCGGACAAACCAGACGATTATTTTCATCAACAAAGGAATAGGAACTTTGTATCACATACCCTCCACCGTCATGCTGTTTTGGTGAGAAATATCCGATCGTCTGTGTTTCTTCTGCATTGATATCACGAATTGCAAGTCCTCCCAACAACGGAACAACTGAATGTCCATAATTGTCAAAAAATACCGCCGGAGATGCATTCGGATTCACCTTTTCATAAGAAACATTAATTTCTGGGTAAATACCAACAGGCAGTACCTCATCTGTTGAATCTGAATTATAACAATCATGGTGGATATTCGCATCATTTTTTGCCATATAAGGATTCTCATCGATTGCCTTTTGGGTAAGCGGTTTTATCGTTACTCCTGAGCTTACACTTTCTGTTTTTGTCTGTTCCTGTTTCACCTCATCTGTCTTTGGTTCATTCGATGAACAACCTGATGTCATTGCGACTGCTGATATAATAAATGCTAAAAGAATTGTTCGTTTTTTCATATTATTCGGCCTCCTTTTTCTCGTAATCTGTAACTGTTCAGAGCCAAGCAGAATTTCATAAAACAAGTGTAAAATGCTTGCATTTTTAAGACTGTTTTTGAAATTTTATTTGGCGGATACGCCACGCCGACGAAATGCGTAGCATTTTGAAGGTTGGCTCTGAACAGTTATGTTTTTATTATAAAAAAACATCTCTTATTTTCAATTCTTTTGGCACGAATCATGCTAAAATGGCACGAATTGTAAAAGACACCATCTCCTGACCGAACTACTTTTCAGCCAGAGATGGTGCCTTCGTTATCCACATTCTTCTGTTAAATGAAATCTTTTTTCCACATTTATTCCATGTTTTTCACATTCCGGATGTGGATTTCCCATTACTTTTCACACTGCGTGTGTCCAGCAACAATTTCTCTTCATTTTTAAAAATTAATATATCCCTGCAGCCAGATTGTACCTTTGAACCGTCTTCCGATCTCCGGCTCTCCCATCACGGAATCTGCCGGAACGCAGACATCAAATGTCAGTTCATTTACATTCAGACGCATCTGATACAGTCTCACACCTGTCATTCTGTTGATCCGCTCTCTCACTGCCAGGATTTCTCCCATGATCGAATACATATCACATTCTGCTCCAAACGGCATGAAATATGTGTCCACAATGGAAAATACATCCTCATTCGCCAATCTCTTTGACACCTTGGAATAGAGATCCATATCGTCAAATGTCAGCGTCTCGATTGCTGCCTGGTCGCCCTTGCGGGCTGCGTTCATCAATTCTCTTCTTGTATCTGACGCACGCTTTTCATTTAAAATCTGCTGCTCATTTTTATTAACCGGAAGCAGGATCATTCCACCTTGTGCCAATCCTGAAAATGTCACTGAGGTCTGCACATCTTTTGCAAGACCAGCCTGTTTCTCCCGCATATATTCCACACCATTCTGCAGTGTGAAGATCAGACTGATTCCGATCTTAGAATCTTCACAAAGACCAACATACTGTTCTTTCTCAATCTTTCTCTGCACATCGATTTCTGCATACGTTGTAACTCCGCTTCCTTCAAAATACGGGAAATAATATGCAGCTTCAAAATGTTCTTTATCATCAAGTTCTCCGCAGAGTGTGATCCCTACATCCTGACCGAACTCTTTCTGGAATTCGCAGAAATCTTCGCCCGGTCTGTAGGATACAATTGTCTGATGTGTGAAATTCTCTTCTACTTCTTTTAAGAGCTTTTTCAGATCTTTTCTTGTTTGAATATTTTCAAATCCAATTGCTTTTAAATACTGATGCATATTTTATTTGCTTTATATTTCTTTATTTGTTCTTTGGTGTAATTTCTTTGTTTCCACCCATGTATGGCTGAAGAACTTCCGGAATTCTTACAGAACCATCTGCCTGAAGATTGTTCTCAAGGAACGCGATCAGCATTCTCGGTGGAGCAACAACTGTGTTGTTTAATGTATGAGCGAAGTAGCTTCCGTTCTCTCCTTTGATACGGATACCAAGTCTTCTTGCCTGGGCATCTCCTAAGTTAGAGCAGCTTCCTACCTCAAAG
>OLSI01001428.1_pt1 | contig 16309 bp, 14 predicted proteins | sample 1672661 | NCBI WGS metagenome assembly OLSI01 (sample SAMEA3136711, study PRJEB25190) | human gut metagenome | biome: human gut; feature: human-associated habitat; material: faeces | place: Austria | collected 2013 | reverse complement strand
GCAGAGGCTCAATGGCTGGACGATGATACAGTCATAATCAACGGCAGAAAAATCCCAAACGTCCTAAAGGATAAATACGATTTTAGGTATAGTAAGAATTAACTTAGACAATCATATAGAAAGGAGCGATATTATGCCTACTAAAAATGAAATTGAAAAATCAATAAAAGAACTTCTTGTTCGATACAATGCGGAATATGCGCTCCTTTTCGGCTCGTACGCAAGGGGAGAGCAGACGGAAAATTCCGATATTGACGTGCTCGTTTTCGGCGGAGAAAATTTTAAAAAGTCAAATATATTTGCATTTGCCGAAGAACTTAGGCGAATAACAGGTAAAAGTGTTGACGCTTTTGAAATTTGCGAGGTTGATAAATCAACTCCTTTTTATGAAAATGTTATGAGGGAGGGCGTTAAAATAGCATGAAAAAATCTGATAATGAAAGAATTAAAAAGATTATTGATATTTGGTCCTCTTTACAGCTGCAAATTAAAGAACATTCAATAACTAAAGAAAATTTGCTTAATGATGAATTTTTGCAATGGGCAGTGACTACTCCGCTTTATAATATCGGTGAGCAGGTTTATAAAATCAGCGATGATACCAAAAAACAGTATCCTGATATTATTTGGAGTATTGTAGCAGGTCTAAGGCATAGATTGGTTCACGATTATGAGGGAATTAATTGGTCAATAATTGTTGAGGTTATATTCGATGAAATGGACGATTTTGTTAACTCAATAAAGCAAATAATAGAATAAAAAAATAACCGAGTAGGTCTCAGACTTACTCGGTTTCTTTCTACAATTCAATTTTATCAAGCGGGGTTATATTTAAACTTTTTAAATATTTTTTCGCTCTTTCAAGGTTTTCTTTATCATCATAAACGTTAGGATTGTGAGCGTCAAGGCCGATAACAACGTCGTTTTTGACTTTGCTTACAATCTGCCAAAAATCATTGTTAGGATAATTTCGCTTGTCAGTATATCCCAAAAAGTTAAATTCAAGCGGAATATCAAGCTTTTTAAGCTCATTTGCCATATATGTCATTTTTTGAATATAAAGCTTATTGTCGCCCTTGAAATTAATCAAATCGGGGTGCGCAACATATGTGAAAAGTCCGCTTTTAGCGCCGAGAATTACCTGACTTATATATTTGTCGAGCACGGCAGGCGACTTAGTAGGTGAATCTGAATATATCGCATAATCCTCATATTCATTGTCAACATAATGCTGACCTAAAATCAAATAATCGTAATCAAGACTTTTTAAAAACTCAATTTCCCTGTCAATAAGCCTCGGATAATATTCAAGCTCAAAGCCAAGCTTAATATCAATTTTTCCCTTGTATTTTTCCCTAAGTTCTTGCTGTCAGCGTAATTTTGTGCGTCGCTCGGAAGCATTCTGAAACTGCTGACATAACCGTTTGGGAAAAGATACGGTGCATGGTCGGAAAAACCGATTAAATCATATCCGTTTTCAATCGCTTTGATTACATATTCCTCGTCAGTGCCTTTTGCGTGGTGGCAACGGTACGTATGTGTGTGAAGATTAAACATTTATTTCACGCTTTCGATAAATTTGATAAAGCCTGCTTTACCCTTGTCATTGCGAGAATAAACGCCGCACTGCTCAAGAATAGAAGTAAATCCTATTCCGATTTCTTTTTGCAAAATCTCCTCGCAATTGTCTGCTGTAATGTCGTACTTATTCATAATCATATCAGCCCACTGCTTGTGGCTTGCTATAGCCTCAATTGAGCCAATGTCCTTACCAGACGCCATTGCATCTTTAAGAAGCGCCATTTCGCCTTTAAGACGGCTTGGAAGCACTGCAAGGCCCATAACCTCGATAAGACCGATGTTTTCTCTTTTGATATGGTGATATTCAGGGTGTGGATGGTAAAACCCTAAAGGACATTCCTTAGTGGTAATATTGTTTCTTAAAACTAAGTCAAGCTCGAATTTGCCGTCCCTCATTCTTGCAATCGGGGTGATGGTGTTGTGCTTTTCACCGTTTGTTTCGGCATAAATGAATGAGTCCTCGTCTGTATATCCTCTCCAAGCGGTAAGTATTTTATCTGCAAGCTCAACAAGCTCGAGCTTATCCTCGCTCGCAATTCTTATAACGCTCATAGGCCATTTAACTATGCCTGCTTTAACGTTTTCATAGCCTCTAAATTTAACCTCTGTTTCAATTGGCGCTTTAGCCATTGCAAATTCATAGTTTCCGCCTTGGAAATGTTCGTGAGTGAGGATTGAGCCGCCAACAATAGGCAAATCTGCATTTGAGCCTACAAAATAATGTGGAAACTGTGTTACAAAATCAAGCAGCTTTCCAAATGTGGCACGCTCGATTTTCATCGGTGTATGCTTTGAATTGAACACGATACAGTGCTCATTGTAGTATACATATGGTGAGTACTGGAAAAACCACTGGCTGTTGTTTATTGTAACAGGGATAATTCTGTGGTTTTCTCTTGCAGGATGGTTTACGCGGCCTGCATAGCCCTCATTTTCCTTACAAAGCTGGCACTTTGGATATGCGCTCTGCTTAGCATTTTTAGCAGCAGCAATTGCCTTTGGATCCTTCTCAGGCTTTGAGAGATTGATTGTCACATCAAGTGTGCCATACTCTGTGTCTGTGGTCCATTTCATATCCTTCTTTATGCGCTGTCTTCTGATATAATTGCTGTCACAGCTTAATTTGTAAAAATAATCGGTTGCCGCAAGTGAAGACTCATTGTCGTATAAATCCTTAAAGCGAGCTCTGATCACGCTTGGTGCATTTACAAGGCAGCCCATCAGCTTTGTATCAAAAAGATCCTTGTATACAATGCTGTTTTCTTTCATGATGCCATTGTCATATGCGTATGTCATCATATCCTCGAGTATACCCTCAAGCTTCTCCTCTGCCTCTTCCTGTGTCCATGCTGGCTGAGCCTCTACCTTTTCAAATGTCTCATCCTCGATATCGTCCACTCCGAGTACCTCAAGAAGTCTGTTTACTGTGTATACCTCATCAGCAGGGTCAACAAGTCCTGTTGTAAGACCATATTTTACTAATTCTAATATTCTCTCCTGAATCATGTCATGCTCCTTAATCATTGTCGGGAAAAACCTATTTATCCGTTACTGTTATTTCATATTGCTAATTTTATGCCAGACGGCTAGGTCCGTCTCCGATTGAAACAACATAAAACTCAGGTGTCTTTCCAACCTTCTCTTCATAGGCCTTTGTCAGGTTTGCCTTAAACTGATCAATAGCCTCGTCCTTTACTATGCTGACTGTGCAGCCGCCAAAGCCGCCTCCTGTGATTCGTGATCCGATAACACCCGGAATCTTCCATGCCTCATCAACAAGTACGTCAACCTCAGGACATGATGTCTCATAATCATCACGAAGTGATACATGTGAAGCATTCATGAGCTTTCCAAATGTCTCGATATCATTTTCCTTCAATGCCTTAACAGCCTTGATGGTACGCTGGTTCTCATAAACCGCATGCTTGCCTCTCTTACGTGCAACCTCATCCTTAATCGCGTCCTTATGAGCCTCGAACTCTTCATCTGTCAGGTCACCGAGAGTCTTGATGTCACATACTGTCTGTAAATCCTTAAGAGCCTGTGCACTCTCATTTCTTCTGTCATTGTAAGCACTTGTTACAAGGCTGTGCTTAACCATGCTGTTTGTAACCACGATCTTTGCACCGTCCAAAACGATTGGTGCATACTCAAAATCAAGAGTATTGCAGTCAAGGAAAATTGCATTGTCCTTTTTGCCCATTGCAGATGCAAACTGATCCATGATACCGCAATTACAGCCGTTGTAGTTGTTCTCTGAATACTGACCGATAAGTGCAATATCCTGATTTGTCACGTCAAAACCGTAAATATCCTTTAACATATATCCTGTAACCACCTCAAGAGATGCTGATGAAGAAAGTCCTGAGCCGTTTGGAATATTTCCGAATAAAACAATATCAAGACCGCTTTCAAGCTTCATTCCTCGCCCCTCGAAGGCCCACATAACGCCCATTGGATAGTTTGTCCAAAGTCCGTCCGGATCAGGTGTAAACTCATCAAGTGATGACTCAACCACCCCCAGATTGTCAAAATTCATAGAGTAGAAACGAAGCTTCCTGTCATCGCGCTTTCTTGCTGCCATATATGTACCGATGGTAAGTGCACAAGGGAACACATGTCCTCCATTGTAGTCAGTGTGCTCACCTATCAGATTTACACGTCCCGGAGCAAAATATACTCTGATATCCCCATCTGCTCCAAAAAGCTCCTTGAATTTGTCTAATACGTTCTGCTGTATCATTTTTTCTTCTCCTTTGCTGATTGTATTTGCGTTAAATTGATAGTTAAAATAATTCGTTTTTTCTTTATAACTCTATTATAACTGCACATTTTTACATTGCAATACATCCGACTGAAAATGCAACATAACAAATCAAATCATGCAACAAAATTACATATGTTATTATTTTATTTTTTAAAATTCTTAATAACATCAAGTGCCGGCAGCACATTTCCATCATAGTCAAAGAGCGCCTGGTTTGCCCACTCATTACCGCATGGTCCCGGATCATTCATGTACTTAAGCGAAGCAGGTGTAGCCCAGCCTGAGCCCGGTACAGGAATCCACGCTGGCTCCCACCAGAAAAATCCTTTTCCGTGGTCATCCACCACATTTGCCACTCTGTTTAAAAAATCCTTTGTAAAGTCAGCCTGTCCCTCAATAGTCATAGGATAATCTATCTTCTCAACAAGCTCCGGTTTTGTCGCATAACCCTTGCGCTCAGAATCAGCAAGCTTCTCGTACTCCTGGTAGCTGTCCATTGTAAAGCCCATGGATACCTCAGCTATGATAAGGTCCTTATTGAAACGCTTTGCAATATCGTTCATATTGAACTCAAGCTGGTCAAGTGAGCCGTGCCAGAAAGGATAGTATGACAATCCGATATACTCAAACTCCTCTCCTCTTTCGATGAAGTTTGTAAACCATCTGACATAAAGCTCATTGTTTCCACCATTATCGAGGTGAATCATAATCGGAATATCAGCATTTACCTTGCGGCAGGCACGTATTCCGGCATTCACAAATTTTGCTATATTATCGTAGTTAGGTACCTTTCCCTCAGGCCACAAAAGTCCGTTTGAAAGCTCATTACCTACCTGAATCATTGTGACATTTACACCTGCCTCAATAATCTTTGTCAGATTTTCAAGTGTAAAATCATATACAGCCTGCTCCAGCTCGTCCACACCGAAATCCTTCCATGCCTTTGGCTTAATCTGCTTTCCTGGATCTGCCCAAAAATCACTGTAGTGGAAATTCAAAAGCACTCCAAAGCCTGCATCTGTAACCTTTTTTCCGATAGCGATAGTTTCAGCAAGGTCATTGTTACCCGCACCGTAAGGCTCACCATCCTCCGATTTTGGGTCGTTCCACAGACGAAGACGGATTGTGTCAACATCATGCTCCTTCATGATGTCAAGAATATTCTTCTCCTTTCCATCCTCGTAGTATTTTGCTCCGCAGCGTTCCAGCTCGAGCAAGGTCGATAAATCCATACCCTTAATAAATTTTGACATTTTAATTCTCCTTAATTCTTATATCATTTATCCTTATATCATTTATTTACACCATGAGAGCAGTCCCAGTAGTAGTCCCTGCTCTCAAAATGTGTAATAATATTCCTGACAACCTTAAAATGCTAGATTCCGCGGAAACAGAATGTGAATTCCATTTTCTCTGAGACATCAAGCAGGTACTCCGGATGAGTATGTGAGCCCCAGCTGTCGTCTCCGCCTACACCCATCTGCTTCTTTGCCACACGGACAACAGTATAGTGTACAGGTGGAAGCTCGAAATGATGTGCAGCATTTTCCAGCTCATGTGGTGTATATGGCAGTGCTGAGAACGAAAGCTCATCACCAAAGAACAGCATGCCTCTGCCCTTCTTATCCATTACCTTTGCATATCTTACTCTGCACTTGTTGCCGCTCTCCTGCGGAACGAGATACTCGGCAATGTTGTCTGCCACTTTATTCTCGTATACACCATACTTTCCGCCATGCTGTCTGTCCTCGTATGTCTCCTGTGGTCCGAGTCCGTACCATTTCACTGTATCATAATCGGCATCCAGCTTGAACATCATGCCAAACTCCGGCATATCGCCAAGCTCCTTTACAGGGTCATATGACAGAGTTGTCTCGATTGTTCCATCACCAAACACCCTGTATGTCACCTCGCATGAGCTCTGCGGTGTGGTAGGCATGAAATAAGTGTATGTGATGGCGATATTGTTATCATTTTTTTCTACCCTTGGTGATGTATCTGCAAAGCGCTGATTCTGTCTGGTGGTCACATACATGCTGGCAATCTTCCACTGTGCATAGCGCTGTGGCATCATGTTGCCGGAATCATTGTTGGTAGGTGTTCTCCAGAAATTCGGCAGTGGGATAGTATTTGGAAGCATCTCGACGCCACCGTATACATATGAAACCATTCCCAGATTCATTCTTGAGAAAAGTGCCTTAAAGTTCTCACCTCTTACAAGGATATTTCCGTTTCCAACAACAAGCTCAACTGATTTGTCGCATGAATACTCACTTACAGGCTTCTTTATCATATGCTGTCCGAATGCAATCTCATATCCGGCCTTTTCCCAGATGGTGTTTTCCTTCAATACAAATGATACCACAATACAGTACTCTTTTCCCACATCTATCATGGAATTTTTAAGAGTCACCGGCACCTCATAGCTTGCCCTATCCATCGGTGGAACAGATATCTGAAGCTTTGTCCTGTAAACCTCCTCACCGTCTGCAAGAAGAATGGCAAAAGCATCAAAAACCGATGTATTTACAAAGAGATTTTTGTTTGTGACTGTAAAGATGTAATCGCTGTCAAAATCAACCGAGATATTCTGATAATTGAACTTCACCTCCTGCATCTTTGGAGAAGCCTCTCTTTCTCCGCCGTAGCAGATGCCGTTTCCGCTGAAATCTCCATCTGTAGGCCTGTCGCCAAAATCTCCGCCATATGTGAGGAACCACTTGCCGTATCTGTCCTTTTTGTAGATTGACTGGTCAATATAATCCCAGATAAATCCACCCTGATATCTAGGCTCGCGGTCTGTAAGCTCTGTATATTTGTGCATAGCACCGCAGGAATTTCCCATTGCATGTGTATATTCGCAGCAGATAAACGGTTTCTCAGGATGCTCTGCCAGGAATTTTTCAATGCCTGCAGCCGGAGTATACATCTGGCTTTCCATGTCGCTTGTGTCATTATAGCTTCTATCGCTAAATACTCCCTCATAATGAACCAGACGATGCTTATCAAGCTGTCTGAAAAGCTGTGACATCTCATATATGGTCTTGCCGCCAAACGACTCATTGCCGCATGACCAGATAAGGATTGCCGGATGATTTTTATCCCTCTGATAGCATGAGTTGGCACGGTCCAGCATCATTTCTCTCCACTGTGGCTTGTCCTTTGGCACAACAAAGTCAAGGTCAACATAGCCCTTATTATATGCCTCCCATGTGCCATGACTCTCAAGATTGTTCTCCGCTATCATATAGATTCCATAAATATCGCAAAGCTCATAGAGCATGGAATCATCAGGATAATGGCTTGTTCGTATAGCATTGATATTGTTCTTTTTCATTGTGACAATATCCTTTATCACCTCATCACGGTTTGGCACACGGCCTGTTATTGAGCTGAACTCATGGCGGTTTACACCCTTAAATACAATACGCTTACCGTTTAGCTTCATGAGTCCGTCTACCATCTCAAATCTTCTGAAGCCTGCCAGCTGGCTGATAAACTCAGTCTCATTTCTATGCGTATCTTTAACTATAATTTTAACCTCATACAGATTCGGCTTTTCAGCGCTCCATAACAGAGGATTTTTCACATTACATGAGCCCTCGCAAATTTCCTTATCCCTAAGCTCTATGTCAAACTCTTCCAGTAAAAGTTTTGCCCTGTCATATTTTTCCACAGACAAATCGCCCAGCTCATAAAGCTTTACACTTGCAATACCATCACCATCTGCCTTTATTGACACACTAAGTGTGCCCTCGTCAAAGGTATCATTAAGTGTAGGAACAACTGACAGATCCTCCACATGTGCACAAGGAACGGCATACAAAAATACATCTCTGAAAATGCCTGAAAATCTGTAAAAATCCTGATCCTCACACCAGCTGCTTGATGTCCATTTCCATACCCTGACCGCAAGCTTGTTCTCACCCTCAATAATATAATCAGTCAGCTCGAAATCAGACGGATCAAATGTGTCCTCACTGTAGCCGACATAGTGTCCATTCAGCCAGAGTGCAAAACCGCTCTCCACTCCCTGGAACGAAATACACACCCTCTTGTTCTTCATATTCTCAGGGATTGTGAAATACTTCACATAGCTTGCAACCGGATTAAAAATCTCAGGTACCTCGCCCGGCTTTATAGACTCATCAGCCTCCCACGGATATGTGGTATTCGTATAGATTGGCACGTCATAGCCTTCCATCTGGATATGTGCCGGAACCCTGATTTCATCCCAGCCTTTGCAATCATAGTCAGCTGCCTCAAAGCCACAAGGAGCCAGGGACTGATTCTTTGCATATGCAAACTTCCATAAGCCGTTCATATCATATCTCAGGCTTGATTTTCCTTTAATTTTCTCCAGTTCATTTTTATAGCATACATGATCCGAATGAGCCGCAAGTCTGTTCTGTTCAAATATTTCCGGATTCTTAATGATATTTGAATCAAAATTACTCATATTTTTATACTCCTATCTACTGTATTTATTATTTGATACATGTCTGTTTTAAACACAAAGCCCTCTTATAAGACGAAGGCAAATAATAAACATTATTTGCCTTCTTAATTTTTAACAATATTATTTTACTTTTATTTAACAGATCCTGTAATTCCCTCTGCAAACTGCTTCTGGAGTACAAAGAATACAAGCATTGTAGGGATGGAGCAGAAAAGAACGCCCATCATCAGTACACCGTAATCTACTGTATATCCTGCTGCAAGGTTTGCAATAAGCATTGGCATTGTGATAGCAGCAGGCTTATTGAGGATTACCTTTGGCCACAGGTATGAGTTCCATGCATTCATGAATGTAATAACTGCAGCTGCTGCATATGTTGATTTCTGTACAGGCATATACATCTTAAAGAAAATACCAATCTCACTGAGTCCGTCAATTCGTGCCGCCTCCATTATATCGATTGGGAAGTTTCTCGAATTCTGTCTGAACATCATGATGAGGAACGGCGTTGAAATAGCCGGGAGCATGAAGCCCCATACCGTATTTATAAAGCCGAGCTTTGACATCATCTTGAACAGAGGAATAAGTGTAGCTACCTGCGGAATCATCATGGCAAGAAGTAAAACTGAGAACAGCTTATCCTTTGCCTTGTCATGATAGAGCTCAAAGCCGTAACCGGCAAGTGAGCAGACAAGCAGTGCTATAATTGTCTGAACTGTTGCATTGATAAGTGAGTTTTTCATTCCAAGTGCAACGTTCTGTGATGCAAACAGTTTCTTTAAGTTCTCAAGGGCATAGCCACCAAATGCAATTCTACCTCTTGCAATGTCAATAGACTTGTTGGTCGCTGCCGATATCATCCAGAAAAACGGAAATACTGAGATGAACGAAACTATTACAAGAAAAATGTATGAAGGTATAAGCCTTTTTTGTATTGATGATCCATGTTTTTTCTTAGTCACGCTTGTCACCTACTTTCAGATTGATAAATGCCAGTATAGCAACCATGATGAATACGATAACAGACATTGCTGATGCATATCCAAAGTTTGCAACGCCTTCACCAAACGAGCCGTTATAGATATAATGTGACATGGTGATTGTCGCATTTGCAGGTCCACCCTTTGTCAGGTTTACAGACTCGTCGAAGAGCTGTAATGTACCGTTTATTGACATGATAGTTGTCATAACAATTGTAGGTTTAAGAAGAGGAACCGTGATAGACCAGAAGGTTCTCCAGCCGCTTGCTCCATCTATCTTTGCTGCCTCGTAAACAGAGTACTCAATATTCTGGAGACCTGCTAAAAAGAACACCATATTATATCCTGTCCATCTCCAGATAAGAGCTACTATGATAATAATCTTAGCACTCCAGCCTGTACCGAGGAAGTTAAAGTTGTTCTCTAATATTCCAAGTTTAACAAGGATTGTATTGATAAGTCCCTGTGTTGCAAAAAGCGATTTAAAAATCAATGCATATGATACGAGTGATGTTGCACATGGTAAGAATACACATGTACGGAAAAGTCCTTTAAATTTAAGGTGCTTATTGTTAAGTAACTGTGCCAGTAAGATTGCCAGTACAAGCATGATTGGCACTTCGATAATTAAATATAAGAATGTGTTTCCGATAGATCTCTTGAAAACCGCATCCTGAAACATTCTTGTGTAGTTGTAAGTAAGTGGATTTGCCCACTGCATATTTGCGCTTGAGCCGGTTTTAAAGGATGTAATAACAGCCTGGATTATAGGCCAGAAGCTCATTATGAAAATGAGTATTGTTGCCGGAGCCAGATACATCCAGCCGGCTGCCCTTTGTTTACCGGTTATGCTCATTCCTTTTTTCTTATTTTTCACTGTAAAGGCCTCCTAACTATAAGTCTTTGAGAAAAAACAGGGAGCCATTTAATGGCTCCCTGTACATTTGCCATCAAGCTAACAGATTAAAGTCCCATTGTGAATTTAAGGTCATCCTCTGCTGTCTTTATCTCTGAATCGATATCTGCACCATTCTGAGTAATATTGATAAGTGCTGTAGCAAGCTTCTTACGTGCATCGTAGTGGAAATCGCTCTGCTCGATTATCTTAACATTTGCACCCATCTCAACGATCTTAGCGTAAATTGGCTGGTTGTTGAAATACTCAACACCCTCGTTGTAAACCTCTGACTTGCCTGCAGGTGTATATGTAGTGATAACACCACCATTCTTAAGAGCATTGTCATATGTCTCAGATACACCCTTGTCTGTATAAGATCCGCCACCGAATGTATATGCTAAGAATTTCTTAGCAAGGTCTGCCTGCTTGCAGTTGCTTGTGATGTAAAGTGAAGAACCACCGTTTGATGCATAGCCTTCACCACCCTCAAGTGTTGGAAGAGATGTAATCTCCCACTTTCCACTGTTGTCTGTAACCTTCTCGATTGTAGGAATGATCCAGTTTCCGTTCATAACGCCTGCAACCATGTCTCCCTGAATAACCTGATCTGTGTAATCTGACCAGTTATTTGCAAGGTAAAGAACATTGTTGTCGATCATATCCTTAAGTACCTGCATGATTTCTTTTAATTTAGCATTGTCTACAAATTTTGGCTTGCCATCCTTGAACTGTGACTCACCCTCTGCCTGAAGCATCATGTAGAATAAATCGTTTCCGTCTCCATCCATGCAAAGTAAGTATTTTCCTGTCTTCTCGTATACTTTCTTACCTACCTCGATGAAATCCTTCCAAGAGATACCTGTCATATCATCGATTGTGTATCCTGCCTGCTCAAGAAGATCTGTTCTGTAAGCAAAGATTACTGTTCCGTTATCAACAGGGAATCCAAAGTGCTCTCCGTCGATTGTAGAGAATGATAACTTCTCCTGACTGAAATCATCCCACTTAACATCTGCATCATTTGCTGATACCCATGCATCAGGATAATTTGTATGGTACTGCCGGAAGTAGTGATCCTGGAATAATACGATGTCAGGAAGTGTACTGTAATCCCCAGCTGAGCCTGCTGTTGTAATTGCTGTCTCAATGTCAGATGACCCTGACTGCTCCTCGATATTGAGTACAAAATCAGGATCTACATTTTTCTTGTAATCCTCTGCTGCTGCTTTGAGTGCCGGGATATTGAAGTTTGGATCCCAAGCCCAGGCTGTAAGTGTGTGACCGTCATCTACTGTCTCTACCTTCTTACCTGTCTTTTCTGTGCCATCTCCTGATGAAGATGAATCTCCACATCCGGCTGCAAGTGAGGCAACCATTGTTGTTACGAGTAATAATGAAACTACTTTCTTTTTCATTTTTCTTCCTCCCTAATAAAAATGATGTTTCTGCAATACTCCGTTTACAATTCATTCATAATCATATTATTTCAATTGGGCATTTTGACTACGAATATTTGTCCGTTTCTTGATTACATAGTCATTATAACCATATACGTTGTTTCTGTGTTAACAAATTCCACACAATTATATGCATATTCAAACATAAATGTACAAAAATATGTGAAAACATGTATTTTCTACCATCCCTTTAGTGCAGATATCCTAAAATTCAGCAGCTTATGCTCATAATTTTCAGGATTTATCTTCCACTGATATGGCGAAGTGTCCAAAAATTTGCGGAAATTACGGTTAAAAGTTGACTGGGTTGTGAATCCACACTTTTGTGCAATAAGCTCCATAGGCTCATTTGTCTTTTTCATAAGCTCGCACGCCTTCTGCACTCTTATCAGATTCAGATACACCATAGGCGGCATATTGATATATGATTCAAACAGTCTCCTGAAATGAGTCTCGCTCATGTTGCATAGTTCCGAAAGCTCCCCTGCCTTTATCGATTCGCTGTAATGCTTATTCATGTAGTCAAGTGCTGTGGCTATCTGTGACATATTGGTACCCTTTACGATATTATTATCCTCCTCCGGAAGCTCATCATACCTACGCAACAGCTCTATTACAATTCCCTGCACAAGGAGCTTTACCGTCCTTTGGCAATAAATCTTATGTTCACGGGTTTCCCTGATTATGGCATTTATATACTCAGCCATAGCCGGGCTCTGATATACGTTAGTCATAAACGCTTTTTTTGATATAGTCGTAACTGCCTCATTCTGGAATGCCGTATTGTTTGGGAACATCTCTTCTATCACAGAATGTATGTCAATAAAAATGTACTCCCAGAAATTCACCACCTCACCATAGCTGACTGTAACATGTGGAAAATTCTCAGGTATAAATGTGATATCGCCGTCATGATACTGGTAAATATCCTCATCCAGATACATATTTCCATCTCCCTCGCGGCAGATGCCGATTTCAAGCAGATTATGGAAATGCAGGTGAAATTCCTCATGACCATACACTCTCTTCCAGGATTCTCCGCACAGTACGAGTGCCGACTCTCCCTGTGGCAACTCATAGAATCTGAATTCCATCGTGTCTTTTTTTCTTTTCGCCATATATACTCTCCTTTGTAGCGAAATGCAAAATACGCTGCTGCTATTATAGCAGCAGCGCACCAATCACTACTTTAATCAAAATCGAACTTGTCGAATCTCTTGTACATAGCCTTGTACTTCTTGCGGACATCCTCGTTGCCCTGAAGTACCTCTTCCTCTGTACCTCTGAACTGACAACGGATGCAGCTATAAATACCTGTTTCCTTATTATAGAACATATCAATATCAAGATCCCTCATAAAACATAAAGGACATCTGTAATTTAATTTGCCTTTTCCAAGTTGAGCCATGTTGCAAATACCTCCTTGTCTTTAATCTGTTTCTTGTAACCAAGCTTGAACATTGGAGAGAATGCATATCCTTCCTCAATGTATCCCTCTGCATTTGCAGATGGTGTGAGTGAAACCTTTGTCTGAATTGCAGGAATTACTGCGCTTACTGCAGTTGCTCCGTCAAGCTTTGCATCACGACACTTGTACTCATAATTGATGCTCTGTGGGTTTTCTCCCTCACATGTAAGTGTGATGCCTGTCATATCCTCAGGATACTCTGTTGTTCCGTAGCATGCTGTGATGTACTCATCGAGATAAACCTCTGCATTTGGATCACTCATGCTAAGGATATTACGCTCAATCTTGATGTTTGATGAGCCCTCCTCAAAGTATTCCTTTGTCTGAAGAGTAAGCTTAACATCATAAAACTCAATATCTACAGGATCAAGTGTAAGGATTCTTGTCTTCTTGCCATCAATAACTTCCTCTGAAAAATGGCTGTGTGTAGGGCAGAGACACAGGTCAACCTCCTCACCGTTGTGTGAAAGCTTGGCACTTCTTACTGTTCCAGCTCCTGCATAGTGTGTAAAGTATCCTGCTCTGTATTTCTCCTGAATAAGGAATGGATAAGATGCATCCTGTACATGCTTTGTTCCGATTCCTACCGGCCACTCAAGCTTTGCAACGTATGGACGAAGGTCTACGATTGCTCCACCCTGATCCATGTTTACGCATGCTCTCATGTATGGGTCACAGTACCAGAAGAGCTGCTTGTCTGAGCCGTAAAGGATATCTCTCCATGGTGCACACTCAGGCTCATTGTAGTTACCTGCGTTGACACCCTTCTTCTCTCTGAAGTAATCAGCGAACTCTGACATTGTCATGTCGATGAGCTTACCCTCTTTCTTTAACTTGCCATAGTAATTACAGCCGTCTGTGTATGACTTTAAGAGAAGCTCATATGGCTGCTCCCATCGTCCCATCTTGTTCATCCAGCCAGGTCCTACGAACATCATGTTGTATGAATATCCGTTATTGTATTTTGCAAGGTCTCTGTACTGGTCGATGAGGTTGTAAAGATATGGATACTCCCATGTCTTTGTATCATAAATCATTCCACGAAGCACATTCTGTGGATGTGTTCCGAAGTTTGAGCCGTTTCCGTCATAGCATGCAATAAGGTCACGTGAGAGATGTGGAATTGCTACGATTCCGCTATCCTCTTCCTTATTTGCTGCTGGCGCATGTGTGTTCTGCTTTGATGGAATCCATGGTGCCCATGGGCCTCCGTCGAAGAGTGTGTACCATGAGTTGTTACATGTGTGGTATGCCTTAGGGCCCTCCTCCCAGCATGTTGCAACTGCACATTTTACCATTGGGTATTTTTCTTTTATGTAGTTTGTAAGGTCTGCATCCATATAGTAAGAGCCTGTTGACTCAGGATAGAAACCGAATCTGTCATGGAATTTCTCGAAAACATCATTTACGATAGCTTTCTTATCCTCCATTGAGAACATCCAGATACAGAAATCCTTTGTCTTATACTTCTCTCTAAACTCCTCACATGGAAGTCCAAGGAGTGAAAGTGCTATCTCATCACCGTATTTCTCGTGATCCTGCTTTGCAAGCTCTACTGCCTCATCATTAAAAAGCGAAGCATATGTCATCTGGATTGTAGTTTTGAGTCCCGCCTCATGTGCAAGTCTCTGCTGTGTCTTGAAGATGTCGAGTGACTCTGTGATGAGCTTCTTATCTCCAATATCCTCTTCTTTTCCCTGTCCTGTCACTGTTGCTGAGTACTCAGGCACCATCTCAGGGCGGTGAATGATGTTAACAATAAATTTGTCCATCCGTTGTTTCCTCCATTTGCTTGTAATTTAATTTATTTCTTAGGTGCGTTTTTCGCGCAACCGCTTGTTCTAGACTTAGTATATTACAGTATTATAATTATGTCAATGTGCAATTTCGACATTTTTTAACTTTTGTTTTCAAGCATTTTTCACAAACAAGGGATTAGGTGCGCGTTTTTTGCGCGCAACTTTTGCGCATCGATCGTAGGTCGGTACGTAAGCCGGGGACTGTTGGGGAGACACGCACTTTCGCCCTCGCTACGCTTCGTGACTAAGATTCTGTACGAAATTATGCTCTTAGGTTTTCTATGCACGACGAAACCGTCGAAACTTATACAAATGTATATGCTAGATGGTTTGCTATAATCTCACAGTTTATAGTTACTGCTTCATTGTGTACGCTTTGGCGGTTACAAATGACACGCTACTCACAAGTTCTAGTACACTCCACAGTAGTTAATTCTCGACTAAGCCATCAATACATGTCTATAAGTCCATTTTTATGAGGCTTTACGGCTGGGTTTTTGGAGCTGTTTTTGGGATTTTTGCAGTTTCAGCTACTTTTTGCCAGGTCTTTTCCGGCTTTCTGGCTGGGTTTGGGTGCTGTTTTGGTGATTTCCGCAGTTTCAACTACTTTTTCTCGGGTTTTTTCCGGCTTTTGGGCTGGGTTTGGGGTGCTGTTTTGGTGATTTCTGCAGTTTCAGCTACTTTTTGCCGGGTCTTATCCGGCTTTTGGGCTGGGTTTGGGGTGCTGTTTTGGTGATTTCTGCAGTTTCAGCTACTTTTTGCCGGGTCTTATCCGGCTTTTGGGCTGGGTTTGGGGTGCTGTTTTGGTGATTTCTGCAGTTTCAGCTACTTTTTGCCGGGTCTTATCCGGCTTTTGGGCTGGGTTTGGGGTGCTGTTTTGGTGATTTCTGCAGTTTCAGC
>OLSI01001427.1_pt1 | contig 16319 bp, 10 predicted proteins | sample 1672661 | NCBI WGS metagenome assembly OLSI01 (sample SAMEA3136711, study PRJEB25190) | human gut metagenome | biome: human gut; feature: human-associated habitat; material: faeces | place: Austria | collected 2013 | reverse complement strand
AGAACAAGTGTTTCTTCTCTTTATTTACAAGATTCTTTTGAGCATTTATGCTCAGTTCCACAATTCATCTTACTACCTGAAGAAGGCCACTGAAAAAGTCCTTTTTGCCTATAAATCAACACAAAATAAAGCATATTACTCAACCTTAAGACACTATATATAGTATGCAAAAACAGTTTTTCAGTAGCGTCCCTGAAGAGGTAGGAGAATTCTTGCTAATCTTTGTTAAAAGTCAGTGTTTTTACAGCAGATGGAACACGCCCGGCAGAGAATGCACTGGTGAAAATATCGTATACCGGGGAGAGTGGTCAGACGATTGAGGAGGTCAGGACAGATTCGTCCGGGCAGACACCAGTCCTGGATGTGAAGACACCGCCTCTGGAGTATAGTATGAAACCGTCGGAGCAGCAGCCATATGCAGAGTACACGGTTCAGGTAGAGGCGGAAGGTTTTGAAAACTCGGAAATTGCCGGTATACAGGTTCTTCCATCGGTCAGGGCAGAGCAGCCGGTAAGACTTGCATTTCAGGCAGGTGCAGAGTTTGAACGTCTTGTGATCGGGCCTCATACTCTGTGGGGAGAATATCCACCCAAGATAGAAGAGGCGGAGGTAAAGCCGGTAGGCGAGAGTGGAGAGATTGTTTTGAGCCGGGTTGTGATCCCGGAATATGTTGTTGTACATGACGGGCCGGTGAACGACACTACAGCACAGGATTACTATGTGCGTTATAAAGATTATATTAAAAATGTAGCAAGCAGTGAGATTTATGCGACCTGGCCGGACGATACGATACGGGCGAATGTACTGGCGATCATGTCCTTTACACTGAACAGGGTTTATACAGAATGGTACCGGAATAAAGGCAAAGATTTTACGATCACTTCTTCCACGGCCTATGATCATAAGTGGATACGCGGGAGAAATATATTTGACAGCATTTCGAGGATCGTGGATGAGCTTTTTGAGAATTATCTGTCCAGGCCGGATGTGCGGCAGCCGATCCTGACGCAGTACTGTGACGGACGTCAGGTGCAGTGCAGGGACCGGGGCTGGATGACACAGTGGGGCAGTAAGTCGTTAGGAGACAGAGGATATTCACCGATTGAGATCCTCAGGTATTTTTATGGAAATGATATCTATATCAACGTCGCAGAGGGAATATCGGGAATTCCCCTGTCCTGGCCCGGATATGATCTTAATATTGGCGCAACAGGAAATAAAGTCCGGCAGATCCAGGAACAGCTGAATGTGATCGCAGAGGCGTATCCAGCGATTCCGAAGGTGGGTGTAGATGGGATTTATGGAGAACAGACAAAAGCCGCAGTCCGTAAATTCCAGAATATATTCGGTCTTTCGGAAACAGGGATCACGGATTATTCCACCTGGTATAAGATTCAGGAGATCTATGTTGCGGTCAGCAGAATTGCGGAATTAAGCTAGGAAACAGCAATACCATCAGTCAACGATATGGCTGGTGGTATTTGCGAATTGAATTAAATTTATAAAAAAATGAAAAAATTTCAAAAAATGCTTGACTTTGTGAATGGCTTCTGGTATTCTACTACTTGTCGCGAGGGAAGAGAGCAAAGAATTCCCGATGAAATGCGATATGCGGAAGTGTCGGAACTGGCAGACGAGCAAGACTAAGGATCTTGTGAGCATTGCGCTCGTGTGGGTTCAAGTCCCATCTTCCGCATGAGAGAACTCCTGTTACATCAGGAGTTTTTTTGCGTTATTACAGAGTGCTTTCTATAACGCAGGAATGCCCTGCGAGGATACACTCAGATGTATGAGAAAGACATCTGCGAGATAAAAAAGAAATTTTTTTGAAAAAAAGAGGAATTTGAAACATTATGTAGAATATATTAATATAAGGAATTTTGTCGTTACTGTGAACCATTTGTACGGTAGAGGATATGCTTATGAATATCAGAGAGAAGATGGAACAGCAGGAACTGGAACTTTTGAATCCGTATGCGGCACACAGTGCTCATTCCAGAGGGAGAGAACGTGCAGAAGAAGAGTGTGATGTCAGGACTGTTTATCAGAGAGACCGTGACAGGATTCTTCACAGCAAGGCATTTCGCAGACTCAAGGATAAGACGCAGGTGTTTCTTGCACCGCATGGTGACCATTACAGGAATCGTCTTACGCATACTCTTGAGGTATCACAGATTGCCCGGACGATCGCCAAGGCTCTCCGGCTGAATGAGGATCTGGTTGAGGCAATCGCACTTGGACATGATCTTGGGCATACGCCGTTTGGCCATGCCGGTGAGCATGCATTAAATGAGATCCATCCGGGAGGTTTTGCCCATTACCGGCAGAGCATCCGGGTTGTACAGGTTCTGGAGAAGAACGGAGAAGGACTGAATCTTACGTGGGAAGTGCGGGATGGAATTCTGAACCACCGTCTCAGCGGGAAACCTGCGACTCTGGAGGGACAGATCGTTCGTTTTTCAGACAAGATCGCTTATATTCATCATGATATGGATGATGCCCAGAGAGCAGGCATCCTGACCGAGGACGATATACCGGTCACGCTTCGGATACTTCTTGGCTATACGACAAGAGAACGCCTGAATACATTCGTGCACGATATTATTGAGAACAGTCTTGGCAGGGATCATATAGAGATGTCGGGAGAGATCTTTGAGGCATTGATGAATCTTCGGTCGCTTATGTTCCAGAATGTATATATGCATCCGGAGGCAAAGAAAGAAGAGCAGAAAGCAATCAGAATGCTCACGAAATTATACGAATATTATATTGATAATCCGGAACAGATGTCCAGAGAATATCAGGAGCTCATAAAGAGAGGAGAACCTGTATCCCAGGCGGTCTGTGATTACCTGTCAGGTATGACAGATCAGTATTCTATGGAGAAGTTCCGGCAGATATACATACCGAAGTCCTGGGAGGGCTATTAAGCAGCAGAGGAGGATGGGCAATGCGTTATTCCGACGATATCATTGAAGAAGTACGTCAGAAGAATGATATTGTAGATGTGGTATCCCAATATGTGAAACTAACACGGAAGGGAAGTTCTTATTTCGGACTGTGTCCCTTTCATAATGAGAAAACACCTTCGTTTTCCGTGACGCCGGGAAAGCAGATGTATTATTGCTTTGGCTGCGGAGCCGGCGGAAATGTTTTTAATTTTATTATGGAATATGAGAATTATACATTTGGAGAGGCACTGAAGCATCTGGCTGACAGGGCAGGAGTAGAACTTCCAAAGATCGAATATTCCAGAGAAGTGAGAGAGAAGGTACAGGAGAGAACGGAACTTCTGGAGATCAATAAGCAGGCTGCACAGTATTTTTATTATCAGCTCCGCACAGAAAAGGGGGAGCAGGGATACCAGTATCTTACCGGCCGCGGTCTCAGCGAGGAGACCTTACGTAAGTTTGGACTCGGGTATTCAGATAAATTTGGCGGTGGCCTGTATCAGTTCCTCAAATCCAAAGGATACAGCGATGACCGGCTTCGGGAATCGGGTCTGTTCAATGTAGATGAACGCCATGGAATGTATGACAAGTTCTGGAACCGTGTGATCTTTCCGATCATGGATGTCAATAACCGTGTGATCGGTTTTGGCGGCCGTGTCATGGGAGATGGCAAACCGAAGTATCTGAACTCTCCGGAAACTAAGATTTTTGACAAGAGCAGAAATCTGTATGGATTGAATGTGGCAAGGACAACCAGGCAAAAGTATCTGATCCTCTGTGAGGGATATATGGATGTGATCTCCATGCACCAGGCAGGATTCACAAATGCCGTTGCTTCTCTTGGAACAGCGCTTACCTCGGGACATGCAAGCCTTCTGAAGCGTTACACGCAGGAGGTGCTGCTTCTTTATGACAGTGATGAAGCCGGTGTCCGTGCGGCACTTCGTGCGATCCCGATTCTTCGGGAAGCGGGGCTGAATTCCAGAGTCGTGAATCTGCGCCCATATAAAGATCCGGATGAATTCATCAAGAATCTTGGGGCGGAGGCTTTTGAAGAACGGCTTAAGCAGGCATCTGACAGCTTTATGTTCCGGGTCAGTGTGGCAGAGAGTGAGTTCCAGATGGAGGAACCGCAGGGGCAGAACCGCTTTTTTGAACGCTGTGCGGAGATGATCCTGGAACTGAAGGATGAACTGGAGCGGAATCTCTATATCGAGGCTGTTGTCAGGAAATACCGGGGACAGTACGGGATCAGTACCGAGGATTTAAAGAAGAGAGTCAACACACTGGCACTTAAGGGGACACCGGCAGAATACCGCGTGCAGCCAAAGAAAAGTCAGGATAGTACCGCTAAGAAAAAGAAAGAAAATGCATCTGAACAGGCGCAGAAACTGATGCTGACCTGGATCGTCACCTATCCGAAGATTTTTGATAAGGTGGCACAGTATCTGACACCGGAGGATTTTGTGGTCCCTCTGTATCGGGAAGTCGCAGGCATGCTGTTTGCACAGAGGGAGGAGGGAGATGTAAATCCCGCCAGACTTCTGAACAGCTTTACGGACAGTGAACAGCAGAGAGAGGTTGCCTCGTTGTTTAATGCGACGATCCATCTTGAGACGCCAAAGGAGCAGGATCAGGCATTTGCCGATACGCTTCTTCGGATCAAGACAGAGAGCCTTGCAGAAAAAAACCGGAACTGGAATCCTGCGGATATCGCGGGACTGCAGGAGATCATCAAAGCAAAAAAAGAATTAGAGGAACTCGGTCGAAAACGCCGGGAACTGCATATTTCTTTTGAATAAGGATAAAATATAAACACTATATGGAGGAATGAGCACCTATGGAAATGAATATGGGTAAATTCAGCGAGAAACTGGTTGAACTTCTGGAGCTTGCAAAAAAGAAAAAAAATGTACTGGAATACCAGGAGATCAGTGATTTCTTCAAAGATCAGCCCCTGGAAGTTGAACAGATGGAGAAGGTATACGATTTCCTGGAAGCCAGCGGAGTAGATGTTCTCCGTATTTCAGGGAATGACGATAGCCTGATGCTGGACGATGATGCAGATCTGGATAAGCTCGATGATGAGGAAGAGATCGAGCTCGATAAGATCGATCTCTCAGTGCCGGAAGGTGTCAGCATTGAGGATCCGGTCCGTATGTATCTCAAGGAGATCGGTAAAGTCAGCCTTCTTACAGCAGACGAGGAGATCGAGCTTGCGAAGCGTATGGAGCAGGGCGATGAGGAAGCCAAGAAACGTCTGGCAGAAGCCAACCTTCGTCTGGTAGTCAGCATTGCGAAGCGTTATGTGGGACGCGGAATGCTGTTTCTGGATCTGATCCAGGAAGGAAACCTCGGACTTATCAAGGCAGTTGAGAAATTTGACTACCGTAAAGGATATAAATTCAGTACCTATGCAACCTGGTGGATCCGTCAGGCGATCACAAGAGCAATCGCGGACCAGGCCAGAACTATCCGTATTCCGGTGCATATGGTAGAAACCATCAACAAACTGATCCGTGTTTCCCGTCAGTTACTGCAGGAGTTAGGCCGTGAACCTACTCCGGAAGAAATTGCAGAAGAGATGGATATGAATGTAGAGAGAGTCCGTGAGATCCTCAAGATCTCTCAGGAACCAGTATCTCTGGAAACTCCGATCGGTGAGGAGGAGGACAGCCATCTTGGAGACTTTATCCAGGACGACAATGTTCCGGTACCGGCAGATGCGGCAGCATTTACCCTGCTCAAGGAGCAGCTGATCGAAGTGCTTGGAACGCTGACAGAGAGAGAACAGAAAGTCTTAAGACTTCGTTTCGGACTGGATGACGGACGTGCACGTACTCTTGAAGAGGTTGGTAAGGAATTCAACGTCACCAGAGAGCGTATCCGTCAGATCGAGGCGAAGGCACTGCGCAAGCTGCGTCATCCGAGCCGCAGCCGCAAGCTGAAGGATTATCTGGACTGATGGGTGCTTCAGTACAGATATCCAGGAGGCTTTGTGCGATCGCCGATATGGTGACAGAGGGAAACCGACTGGTGGATGTGGGCTGCGATCATGGATATCTGCCGGTATACCTGAAGCTTCAGGGCAGGATCCCGGGAGCGATTGCAACAGATGTTGCAGAAGGACCATTATCCAGAGCGAGAGCACATATTGAACAGTATGGCTTGGGTTCTTACATAGAAACCAGACGCTGTGACGGACTGGCTGATATCGGACATGGAGAGGGAGATACTCTGGTTATCGCGGGAATGGGAGGACCTTTGATGGAGCGCATTCTCGCAGATGGCAGAAGTGTCTGGGAAGATTTTCAGGAAATGATCCTTCAGCCACAGTCGGATATTCCGCATTTTCGACATTTCCTTCTTGAAAACGGATTTCGCATTACAGAAGAAGAAATGATCCTTGAGGACGGAAAGTTTTACCCGATCCTCAAGGTGGATCGAAAAACAGAAGAGCAGACCTTGCCGTGGAGTATACAGGAAGAGATGTTTGGCAGATTTCTTCTGGAGAAGAGACATCCGGTTCTTAAGAAATATCTGAAACGGGAATTAAGGATTCACGAAGAGATTCTGGAAAGGCTGAAAGAAGCCACTGGAGAGAGTGCGGTTAAACGCAAAAAAGAAATCGAGGAGGAGAGGCAGCTTATCCTGGCTGCCCTGAATCATTATGAAAGTTAAGGAACTGACAGCATGGCTGGATCATGAATATCCGGCAGAGGCGGCAGAGAACTGGGACAACGTCGGACTTCTGGTCGGAGATGATGAGGAGGGTGTTTTTCATGTCTTTCTCGCATTGGACCTGACAGAGGAAACGCTTGAGGAGGCAGTGCAGAAAGGTGCAGATATGATCATCACGCATCATCCGATGATCTTTGGCGGAATCAAGAGGATTAATAATTATGACTCGTCCGGAAGAAAAATTATGCGTCTGATCAGGAATAATATTTCCTATTATGCCATGCACACCAACTATGATGTACTTGGTATGGCTGAACTGAGCGCGGATTATCTGAAGCTTACGGACAGAGAAGTCCTTTCTGTGACAGAGGAGACAAAGGACGGCTGTGAGGGATTTGGCCGTGTCGGAATGCTTCCGGAGCAGATGACGCTGAGAGAGTGCGGAGACTTTGTCAAAAAGGCTCTTGCACTTCATGATGTTAGAGTTTACGGTGATCCGGATCGTCTGGTGCAGAAGGCGGCAGTCTGTACGGGAAGCGGCAAGAGTATGATCCCGGATGCACTGGCAAAGGGAGCGCAGGTGTACGTTACCGGTGATATTGATCATCATACGGGAATTGATGCCGTAGCTGCCGGTCTTCCGATCATAGATGCCGGACATTATGGAACAGAATATATTTTTATGGAGGCCATGAAGAAAAAACTGAGTCAGAAATTTCCGAAGCTTCAGATTTCATGTGCAAAAATAAAAAGCCCGTATATAACATTGTGACATCAAGGGTAAACGGGAGGGTTTGTTATGGAACAAAAAATGGCAAAAGTAACTGTCAATGGTGAAACAAAAGAATATCCCTGTGGGACTTCCTACAGGGATATTGTCGATGAATATCAGAAAGATACAGAGTTTCCGATCATACTGGTTACAGCAGACGGAAGGCTCCGGGAGCTTCACAAGAAGGTAAAGCGTGACTGTACTGTGAGATTTGTGACGATCAGAGATCATATAGGATTTTCCACCTACAAAAGAAGTGCCTGCCTGGTGCTCCTTAAGGCGATTTATGATGTGGCAGGTAAGGAAACTGTGGAGAAGGTGGAAATCCATTATTCTGTCGGATCAGGATATTATTTTACAATAAACGGATTCCCGGGTCTGAATCAGGAATTTCTGGATCAGATAAGAGAAGAGATGCACAGAGTCGCGGATGCATGCCTGCCGATCGGCAAGAAATCTGTCAGTACAGCTGACGCGATTGCATTGTTTCATCAGCATCATATGTATGATAAGGAAAAACTCTTCCGTTACCGCCGTGTTTCCAGGGTAAATATCTATAATATCGAAAACTATGAAGATTATTTCTATGGATATATGGCAGATCATACAGGATATGTGAAATATTTTGACCTGAAGCTTTATGATGAGGGCTTTGTGTTAGAACTGCCGGAGCGCAGTGATCCATTTACGATCCCGCCGTTTGCCCCGGATGAAAAAATATTTAAGGTACAGAAGGAATCCCAGGAATGGGCAGAAAAGATGGATATCTCCTATGTCGGTGATCTGAATGACCGGATCACCAGAGAAGGGGTGCGGAACATCCTTCTGGTCCAGGAAGCACTTCAGGAGGCAAAAATTTCCAGGATCGCAGAGCAGATCGTAGCAGATGGAAGCAGAAAATTCATCATGATCGCAGGCCCGTCTTCATCAGGAAAGACCAGTTTTTCGCATCGGCTGTCAATCCAGCTCACAGCACATGGCATGAAGCCGCATCCGATCGCTGTAGACAACTATTTCAAAAACAGAGAAGATACACCGCTGGATGAATACGGTGAGAGAAATTATGAATGCCTGGAAGCACTGGACGTGGAGAAATTCAACGAAGATATGCTGGCTCTTCTTCGTGGCGAGCGCATTGAACTGCCGGTATTTAACTTTGTGACAGGCCACAGGGAATACCGGGGAGATTTCCTTAAGCTTGGGAAAGAGGATGTCCTCGTTATCGAGGGAATCCATGGACTTAATGACAAACTGAGTCATTCCCTCCCGAAAGAAAGCAAATTCAAGATCTATATCAGTGCGCTGACACAGCTGAATATCGACAAACACAACCGTATCCCGACCACGGATGGCAGACTGATCCGAAGGATTGTGCGTGATGCGAGAACGCGTGGAACGAGTGCAAAGGACACGATCGCCAGATGGCCGTCGGTAAGAAGAGGAGAGGAAGCAAACATCTTCCCGTATCAGGAAGAGGCAGATGTGATGTTCAACTCCGCACTTGTCTATGAACTGGCCTGCCTGAAGCTTTATGCAGAGCCGCTTCTGTTCGGGATCGGCAAGGACGAGCCGGAATATATCGAGGCGAAGCGCCTTCTCAAATTCTTTGACTATTTTGTCGCAGTACCGAGTGACGATATCCCACGGAATTCTCTTCTTCGGGAGTTTGTAGGGGGGAGCTGTTTTGATGTATGATTCTTTTTCCGCTCATCTTATGCCTTTGATAAACAGTTCCTTTGCTCCCGGACAGGCACAGGCTACTGTGGATGCTTTTCAGGATCCGGATCAACGGCAGATCGCACAGGCGGAGTTATATTATTTTTCAGGACGTGCGCAGGAATGCAGAAACATTGCGGAGCTTTATCTGCAGGACAAAGATCTCTGCCTGCGCCTGTCCGCAGGACTTTTGTATTCTTTTTCCAATCTTACGCTGGGAAATCCATCTGCTTCCAGGATGGGATTTCGAAACATCCAGGAATGCCTTCGTCTTGCAGAAGAAAACTCTGCATCAGAAGAAGTTATGGCTTCCTGTGTTTTTGCCGGCTATCTGGCAACGGTTCTGATGCATCTTCCGGCAGACGGACTTCCACCTCTCAAGGATTTTCTGCCGTATCTGCCGGCGGGTATTCGTGCTTATGCAATCTATATCCTCGCACACAATGCTTATCTGAATGAAGAATATGAGCGGGCACTGGGATTATGTCAGTCAGTTTTTCTGATGCTTGATGGCTGTTATCCCATTGCTATGGAATATCTCTACTGCGTGATCATCATGTGCCTGAATAACCAGAAGAAACACGAGGAAGCCAGGGAAATCCTGATGAAAGCATGGAACATGGCGAAACCGGATGGATTTCTGGAACCGTTCATCGAGCACCACGGACTGATGCTTGGCCAGATCGAAGCCTGTATCAAACCAACAGAACCGGAAAATTACAAACGGCTTTCACAGGCAGTCATTGCTTTCAGCCGCGGCTGGATGGATATTCATAATCCACAGCTTCAGAGCTCTGTTACAGATAAGCTGACACCTATGGAATTTTCCATAGCCATGCTTGCAAGCAAAGGCTGGACCAACCGGGAAATCGCAGATCACCTGTCCATGTCAGTCAATACGATCAAACATTATCTCTCCCGCATTTTTCAGACACTGGGTGTGGAAAAGCGCGAAGAGCTGAAACCCTTTGTAAATAAATAACAGACAAAGATACATACGGCGGTCAATTGCGACCGCCGTAATACTTTTTTCAGAAAAAAGGCACTTTTTTGGCTTCTGATGGGCATTACTTAATTTTGTTCTGTAAAGTATAATAATTTCATAAAATATAAAATGTGGAAGGAGGAACGGAACAAAATGAAGAAAAACGAATTAGCGAAAAAGAGCCGGAAACTGCTTTCTGCGATTCTGACAGGAACAGTGCTGATCACATCTGTGGTACCGGAATCCCTCATCTGGGCGGCTGATGTGGAAATGCAGGAATTCGAAGACGGCGAAGACAATGAGGATGTGATCTTTGAAACAGCAGAAGAACCTGCAGAAGAACCTGAGACAGAGGATATTGAGGAAAGTGGAGAAGTGGAGATCCAGGATCTTTCAGAATCCCAGGACGAAGATGATACTGAGGATGCCGTGGAAGTGGAAGAAGACTTTACGGATGGAGTTGCTCTTTTTAGCAGCGGCAGTGAGAGATGGCAGTGGGAACAGCGGCTGCGAATACGATTTCACCGGGGACGGGAGAGGTAACAATCACTTCTGGAGGAACGTATACGGTACAGGGCGGAACATATCAGCCTAGTAAGAGTGGAGTCATTACTATTGATACTACAGAGAAAGTTACTCTGGAGATTGCTGGAAAAATTAGTATGCCAGGGTATGATAAGGGCTATTTTATTAGTATAGAAAATGCTTGTAAAGAGTTAACGATTATTAATAAGTATACAGTGAATGTTGATAATAATATTTTTCTGATCAATAAAAATAAAGATGCAACAGTTACTTTTGAGGGTGGTACTTATGAGGCTTTAACGAAAGGGGAAGTTCCCATAATTGAAAACGGAGGAGTTATCAACCTTAAGTATGTTAAATTTAATGTAACTGATTCTGAAAAATATGGAAATGGAATGATTGTACGGAATTTTTGCTCCAATCTCGATCTTGATGGAACGATAAATATTCAGGATGGAACGATATTGGATAATAGAGGTGCCAAGGAACTGCCTTGTATTTGGAGAGGAACTGTCAATATGTATGGCGGAACCATTACATCGTCAGAGGAAGAAGGTTCTACCGGAATACAGGCACCAAACATTAAAGTTGTTGGCGGAAAAATCTCAAATTTTTCTGAGGCAGTCCATGGTTCTTATAAAAATACATCAATTACGATTGGAAATGTAACCTTTGAAAATAATAGTAACGAAATTTTGTTGGTAGAAAACAGCGAAAAACAACTTATCATACAAGATGACTTCCAAGGAACTGCAAGTATTTATCATCACATGACTCGTGTTGAATACCCATATATAATTACAATGCCAGGAACATCTCCGGAGATGCGCACAAGGATTACTTATGAGGATACAGAGGGTAATCCTCATTCAGTAAATTATGATACAACTGGAAAGTATCTGTATGCAAGTGATCATGTTCATTCATGGAGCTATTCAACAAGTGCTGATAAAATCATCGCAACATGCACAGCGAAGACAGATTGTGAATTTAATCCAGGTAAATTAGATTTAACCCTGGCAGCAGCTGATGCATATTATTCCGGCAATACTTATACCGGAGCAACCGTGACAAATGGCATTACTTATCAGACAGGTGATGAAGCGAGTATCGTATATTATCTGAAAGACGGCACGAAGACCAACAGCAGCAACAGCGGTGCTGCGAGTGAGGGAGCTGCACCGGTAAATTTAGGACAATATACGGTAAAAGTCACGCTTGGCGGTCAGACAATAAGTGCTGATTTTAAGATTAAAAAAATGGAAATTGATCCGACAGTGACTATGGATGACTGGATCTATGGACAGAAGGCGAACACACCAAGCATAACAGTTAAGTCAGGTGAAAGTGACATTACAACTTCTTATGATGCCTCCAGATTTACCTGTACATACTACACAGATGACGGCTGTACAGATATGACGACCGCAGCAGATGGTGCAGCCACAAATGGAGGAGTACCAAAGAATGCAGGTACTTACCATGTGAAAGCGGTTGTGCCGGAGAATGGAAACTATGCAGGGGCAGAAGCGGAAACTTCCTTCATGATCGCACCACTTCCGGCAGACTTAACCTGGTCAAAAACAGATCTGATTTATACAGGAAGTGAGCAGAGCGTATCGGCGACGGTTGCGAATGCACTGGAGGGCGATTCTTTTGCAATTGCCTATGAAGGCAATACACAGACAGAAGCAGGTGACAGCTATACGGCAACGGTAACAGACCTTGGAAATGATAACTATACACTTACCGGTGCCACGGGTGTTTCCCAGAACTGGAGCATCAGCTATCTGCAGAGTTCAGCGGCTGCGCAGGTTTCCGGAACGAAAGGTAACAATGACTGGTACATAAGCCCTGTGAAACTTGTACCGGACAGTGGATACCAGATATCGACGGACAAAACAGACTGGAAGGATTCGCTTGGGGATTACATGGATCAGGGAGAACAGTCTGCAGGATATTATCTGAAAGAGACTGCAACAGGTGCCGTTACCGATAAAAAAACAGTAACCTTCAAAATTGATACCGGAATGCCGTCAGGCAGTATCCGGATCGGGGAAAATACATTTGACAGTTCCCTGAAGGATATTACTTATGGTTACTGGTTCAAGGATAATGTTTCTGTTGATATCACAGGTGCAGATAGTGCCAGTGGAATTGCTTCTGTAGAATATCAGGCGGTCAGTGCGGAGGAATCCTATGATGCAAACGGCACATGGCTTCCATGGAATGCAGAGGAGAAACTTTCCCTGACAGAAAGCGGCAGGTATGTGGTCTATGCCCGTGTTACAGACAAGGCAGGAAACCAGACGATCGTCAATTCGGATGGGGTAGCTGTATTTAAAGATTCTGTAGTTGTGGATTCTTCCATCGACTACACAAGAACAACCAAAGCTTCCGTGGACGCGAAAGTAACATTAAATGGAAACACCGTAGCGTCTGTAAGAAACGGAGAAACCACTCTGACAGAGAGAAAGGATTATACAGTTTCCGCAGACAGGATCACATTCAGCGGAGAGTATCTGGATACTCTGGAAGCAGGCACTTATAAACTGACAGTTGCATATCATCTGCAGGGTGTGACAGAATACAAAGGCGGTGACAAACCTGCCGACAGTCAGATCGCAGTAAATGTCAGCCGTCAGACAGCAAATGTAAAAATCACAGGTACGCTGGATAAGGAATACGACGGACAGCCGGCAGATCTGGCATATACAACAAACAGCAATGCCAGCGTCAAAACAGAGTATAAAGTAAATGAAACCTGGCAGACAGAAGCCCCGATACACGCAGGAACTTATGAAGTCAGGGTCAGTGTATCCGAAAATGGTGATTTTACCGATGCTTCCGATACGAAGGCTTATACGATCCGGCAGCGGGAAGTTGTAGTCTCCGGAATCACTGCAAAAGGCAAGGTATATGACGGAACAGCGGATGCGGAACTGGATTACAGCAAAGCCGTGTTTGCAGGAGCAGTGAAAGGTGACAGCCTTACAGTAAGTGCAGAAGGTACTTTTGCAGACAGCAATGCAGCCAAAGGGAAAACTGTCACGATCACAAAGCCTGTGCTGGGCGGCGGATCGGCAGGGGATTATATCCTGGCAGATAACGGGCAGCAGACAAGTACCACGGCAGATATCAGCCCGAAAGAGATCACAGTTAAGATCACACCAAATGGCGGAACATATGAAGGAACGATCACTCCTGCGACCGCGGTTCTGGACGGACTGGTGGGAGAGGATGATCCGGAGATCATTCTGACTTATGCAGGCAGGGCAAACGACGGTACCGTAGCAGACGGGAAAGTGCCGTCCAAAGCCGGAACCTACACAGTGACTGCTTCCGTCAAAGATGGCAATTACAGTCTGAAAGAAGACGGCAGCTCTGCTGAGTTTACAATAAAGAGAGCAGATCCACAGTTGAGCGTATCCGCAGTCAAAGACAAAAAATATGGAGAAGAAGCCTTTAAGCTGGAAGTGAGCAACAAAGGCGATGGTGTGAAATCTTATGTAAGCAGTGACGACAAGGTTGTAACGGTGGACAATAACGGTGTGGTAACGATCATTGGAACTGGCACAGCAACCCTGACCGTTTCCCTTGCAGAGACTGCAAACTATACAGCAGATCAGAAAGAAGTCACCATAACGGTCAGAAAAATCGAACACAGTCTTGTGGTAGATAAGATTTCTTACAAGGTAACTTACGGAGATCCGGCATTTAAGATCACAGCGAAGGCAGGAGATACAGAATCCGGCATCCAGTTTGCAAGTGATAATAAAGAGGTTGCCACAGTAAGCAAAGATGGAACCGTGACGATCGGAAATGCAGGAACAGCGAAGATCACAGTTTCCATGGATGAGAGCCAGAATTATCTCGCAGTTTCCAGAGAAGTGACCGTGACGGTTGTTCCGAAAGAGATTACAGTTAAGATCACACCAAATGGCGGAACATATGAAGGAACGATCACTCCAGCAACCGCAGTTCTGGACGGACTGGTGGGAAAAGATAACCCGGAGATCACCCTGACATACACAGGCAAAGCAAACGACGGAACCGAGGTAAATGGAACGAAGGTGCCATCTCTTGCAGGAACTTATATTGTGACAGCAACGATCAAAGATAAGAATTACAGCCTGAAACCAGAAGGTTCATCCGCTGAATTTGTCGTAGCAAAGGCAGATCCGGCACTCAGCGTATCTGAGGTCACAGATAAGGATTATGGAGAAGAAACTTTCAGGCTGAATGTAAGTAATAAGGGTGATGGACTGAAAACTTATGCAAGCAGCGACGACAAGGTTGCAACAGTGGACGAAAACGGCATGGTAACGATCGTGGGAACCGGCACGGCAACGCTGACTGTTTCTCTTGCAGAGAGTGCAAACTATACAGCAGATCAGAAAGAAGTTACCATAACGGTAAGAAAGCTTGGACGCAGTCTTGTTATAGACAGGCTATCCTATAAAGTGACTTACGGAGCCCCGGCGTTTAAGATCACGGCAAAGGCGAAAGACACAGAGTCTGATATTCAGTTTGCAAGTGATAATAAAAAAGTTGCCACAGTAAGTGAGGATGGAATCGTGACGATCAGAAATGCAGGAACAGCGAAGATCACAGTTTCCATGGATGAGAGCCAGAATTATCTCGCAGTTTCCAGAGAAGTGATTATAACGGTCGCTCCGAAAAATATCACGGTAACTGCTGACAATAAGAATAAAATTGTCGGTAAAGCAGATCCTGTCCTTACTTATACGGCGAAAGGCCTGGTGGGAAAAGACACTTTATCAGGAATTACAGTAAGACGAAAAGCCGGTGAAAAGGTGGGAATCTATCCGATCACAGTTTCTCAGGCTTCCGGTTCTAATCCAAATTACAGGATTACTTTCAGGAAAGGTATCTTCACGATTGAGCAGGCCGATCAGTCAAAACTGAGCGGAAAGGACGTTTATCGCCTGAAACTTCCGATATTTTTTGCAACGGGCAAGGCACAGAAGAACAGCATTGTCGTTTCCTGGAGAAAGTATCCTGGTGCAGCCGGTTATGATGTTTTCTGGTGCTACTGTAACGGAAGTATAAATTATAAAAAGGCCGGAACGGTTAAAAATGGAAAGCTTTCGATGACACATAAGAATCTGAAGTCGAACCGTGAGTATAAGTATTTTGTTGCTGCTTATAAAATGGTGAAAGGCAGAAAAATTTACATTGCCAAATCCAATGAAGTGCATGTTGCCATGAAAAAGGCGCGTACAACAAATGCTTTTTCGATTAAAGTAAACAGGACTACAGTTATCCTGAAACCTGGCAAAACCTTCAGGCTGAAGTGTCAGCTTACAAGTGAGAACCGTAAAAAGAAGCTGCTTTCCCACCCAAGTTCCTACCGCTATTACACTACCAACAGCAAAATTGCAACGGTAAGCCAAAACGGGGTGATCCGGGCAAAGGCGAAGGGAAGCTGCAGCATATATATTCTTGCCAGCAACGGTGTATATAAAAGAGTGACTGTAAAGGTTAAGTAAAGCAGCCGGTTATAATTTTTCAATTTACTTATTTATAGTACTTTACTTAAAGCGGGATTCGTGTTAGAATAGCATTCGTGCGAGCAGGCCAGGTGATCGCGGCTGTACAGACGAAAGGGTACAGACGAGGAAAGTCCGGGCTTCACAGGGCAGGATGCCGGATAACGTCCGGTGGA
>OLSI01001414.1_pt1 | contig 16436 bp, 17 predicted proteins | sample 1672661 | NCBI WGS metagenome assembly OLSI01 (sample SAMEA3136711, study PRJEB25190) | human gut metagenome | biome: human gut; feature: human-associated habitat; material: faeces | place: Austria | collected 2013 | reverse complement strand
AGTGCCTTTCCGCTCTTTACAATAGAATCCAGTGCTCCCATGGTCTCTTCCAGTGGTGTATTCGGATCCATTCTGTGATGATAGAAGATATCTACATAATCCAGCCCCATTCTCTTCAGGCTCTGGTCAAGGCTTGCGAGCAGATACTTTCTGCTTCCCCAGTTCCCGTAAGGTCCCGGCCACATATCATAGCCTGCCTTAGTACTGATGATCATCTCGTCCCTGTATGGTGCAAAGTCTTCTTTTAAAATCTTCCCAAAATTCGTCTCAGCACTTCCGTATTCCGGTCCATAGTTATTCGCAAGATCAAAATGGGTGATTCCCAGATCAAATGCTGTCCTCAACATTGCCTTCATATTCTCCGGATCCGCATTGATTCCAAAATTGTGCCAAAGTCCTAAAGAAACTGCCGGCAGCAAAAGCCCGCTTTTCCCACAACGGTTATATACCATGGTATCATATCTCTCAGATGATGCTGTATACATAATTCATTTTCTCCTTCATTATCTCTGAATTGAAACTTTACTATTTCTTTTACAGATTTCTCTTATCAGATATGATACCTTTTTCCTGCATAAATGTCCAGTAAATCCCGGCATCTGCCCTTTTTCTGCCGGAAAACGGGATTCTTTTTGTAACCGTCAGCCGGAAATTACATCTGTCTCAGAAGATTTACCATTTCGATTGCAGAAAGTGCACAGTCATATCCCTTGTTTCCGCCTTTACTTCCGGCTCTTGAAATTGCCTGCTCGATATTTTCAGTCGTGATCACACCAAATAATACCGGCACTCCGGTTGCAAGTCCGACCTGTGCGATTCCTTTGGATACCTCATTGCAGACATAATCATAATGCGTTGTATCTCCACGGATCACTGCTCCCACACAGATCACCGCATCATACTTTCCGGATGCCGCCATTTTAGAAGCTGCTGTCGGAATCTCAAATGCTCCCGGTACCCATGCTGCCGTTATGTTTTCATCCTCCACGCCATGGCGTACCAGCCCGTCTACCGCACCACCAAGTAGTTTATTAACAATAATCTCATTAAATCTTGAAGCAACAATTCCTACTTTCATTCCCTCTGGTGCTACTACTTTTCCTTCTAATACATTGATCTGTCTCATGTTTTTTTCCTCCTGTAATTAAAGTGTTTCTTCTATGATAAATACTGTTTATTCTCTTTTTACTGAAATTTGATTTCTTTAAAGATATGTCCCATCTTTTCCTGCTTCGTCTTCATATAAAATGCATCAAATTTCTGCGGTGCTATTTCAATCGGTACTCTCTCATGGATTGCAAGCCCGAAACCGGAAAGTCCATATACCTTCTCCGGATTATTTGTAAGAAGCCGGAGTGATTTTACTCCCAGATCCGATAGAATCTGAGCCCCTACCCAGTATTCCCTAAGATCCGGTGCAAATCCCAGACGGATGTTGGCTTCCACGGTATCGTATCCCTGTTCCTGAAGTTCATACGCTTTCAGCTTGTTGATCAGACCGATTCCCCTTCCCTCCTGTCGCATATACAGAAGAACTCCTCTTCCTTCTCTCTCGATCTGCTGCATCGCCGACTGCAGCTGCTTTCCACAATCGCAGCGGAGAGATCCAAAAGTATCGCCGGTCAGGCACTCGGAATGTACACGGCACAGAACATCTTCCCCATCGCCAATCTCACCTTTCACCAATGCCACATGATGTTCACCGGTGATGTCATTCACATACCCATAAATCTGAAATTCTCCATACTGGGTTGGCATCTTTGCACATGCTTCCCTTACGACATGTTTTTCATGGATCCTGCAGTAATCCTGCAGATCTTTGATCGTAATAAATTTCAGGTCGTACTTCTTCGCCAACTTCCAGAGATTCTCTGTCCGCATCATCGTTCCGTCCTCTTCCATGATTTCACAGCAGATTCCACATTCTTTCAGTCCGGCAAGACGCATCAGATCAACCGTTGCCTCGGTATGACCATTTCTTACCAACACACCTCCATGCCTTGCCACCAGCGGAAATACATGCCCCGGTCTTCGAAGGTCCTGCGGTTTCGTTCCTTCTTCTGTCAGGCTGCGCATAGTATATCCGCGCTCTGCTGCTGAAATTCCCGTTGTCGTATCCACATGGTCAACGGATACCGTAAATGCAGTCGAATGGTTATCTGTATTTTCGGAGACCATCTGTGAAAGCCCAAGCCGTCCGGCCAGCGCTGCACTCATCGGTGTGCAGATCAGCCCTTTCGCATGGCATGCCATAAAATTGATATTCTCCTGAGTTGCAAATTCCGCCGCACAGATCATATCTCCTTCATTTTCCCGGTCCGGATCATCCGTTACCAGAACGATCCTTCCCTGGCGCAATTCTTCAAGTGCCTCTTCTACGCTATTGTATTGATACTGTTTCTCCATTTGTTACTTCCTCCTGTCCGATCTATAACTCATTTTTATCCTGTTCTTCTGTATGCTCTCCATTCCGGTCCCGGAATTTCTTCGCATCAAATTCCATACTCCTCTAATAATTCCATGGTAAGTCCACCACATTTTCCAGCCGGTTCCGATGGTGTAAGAAACTTTTTAATATACTTCCCTACAATATCATTTTCCAGATTCACCCTGTCCCCAGCTTTTTTCCTCAGCAGTGTGGTTTCCTCTCCGGTATGTGGAATGACTGATACCTGAAAGCTTTTTTCACTTACTTCTGCCACTGTCAGACTGATCCCGTCAATACAGATTGAACCTTTTTCTACGATCAGTTCCAGAATCTCCGGCGTTGTCCGGATTTTTACCCATACCGCATTTTCTTCCTTTCTGAGTTCTTCAATCATTCCGGTCCCGTCAATATGCCCTGCAACGATATGTCCACCGAATCTGCCATCTGCCGCCATCGCGCGTTCCAGATTCACTTTCTCACCAATCTTCGTATCACCAAGGTTGGTTCTTCTCACTGTTTCCGCCATCACATCTGCGGTAAATCCATCCTTTTCCAGAGAAACCACCGTCAGGCAGACACCATTTACCGCAATACTGTCTCCGATCCTGGTTCCGCCGAGTACTTTTTTTGCCCGGATCGCAATCTTCCCGGATGATCCAGAAAGTCGGAGTGACCGGATAGATCCGGTTTCTTCTACAATTCCTGTAAACATTTACATTTCCTCCAAAACCTTATACTCTGCCAGAATATCTTCTCCAACTTGCGAGATTCTCATAAGCTGTAGCTTGATGGCATCGTCTACTTTCTCAACTCCAAAGCCTTCCACTGGAGTCTTGCCGCCTCTTCCGCCAAAAATTTTCGGTGCGATAAAGGCTTTCACCTCATTTACGATACCGGATTGCAGGGCATCCTCATTTAAAGTTCCACCACCTTCAATAAGTACACTGTCAATTCCCAGCTCTCCAAGCTTTCTCATCAGAAGCTGCAGATTGATCTCCCCTTTTTCCGAAGGAACGCTGAGAAGCACGACTCCAAGTTTTTCCAGACTGCGTTTTTTCTCTTCTAAATAAATCGCATTCCCCTTTTCACCGGCATATGCAACGATCGTCCGGTATCTCCCTGCTGTCTGGCAGATCTGACTGTCCAGTGGGATCCTGAGCATACTGTCACAGATAATTCTGACCGGACTTTTCTTTCCCTCCAGACGCACATTCAGCATCGGATCATCTGCCAGAACCGTTCCGATTCCTGCCATGATTGCCATATAGTCATGGCGCATCTCATGTACCAGACTTCTTGCTTCCTCACCGGATATCCATTTTGATGCTCCTGTTTTTGTCGCAATCTTTCCGTCTGCCGTCATTGCGTATTTCATCACCACATAGGGCAGCCCTGTTGTGATATAGTGGAAAAAGACCGGATTTAACGCATCACATTCTTCGCGCAGAAAATCCTCTTCCACCCGGACGCCTGCCTCGCGTAAAATCTTTGCTCCTTTGCCGGACACTTTCGGATTCGGATCTCTCGATCCGATCACAACCCGTGCAATCTTCTGTTCCAGAATCGCTTCCGTACATGGTGGTGTCTTCCCATAATGGCAGCACGGCTCCAGCGTCACATAAAGTGTTGCTCCCTCGGCGCTTTCTGTCAGGGATGCGATTGCGTTCCGTTCTGCATGAAGCTCACCACATTTTTCGTGATATCCTTCCCCGATAATGCTTCCGTCCTTTACGATCACGGCACCAACCATCGGGTTTGGATTTGTCCATCCACGTCCTTTTTTTGCCAGTTCAATTGCACGGCGCATGTAAAATTCATCTGTCATTTTTTCTCCTTTCTCATCTCTCCCGGAAACGTTCTCCGGTAAATGTACTCTGCTAAACATTTTAGATATGTTGCCGGATAAGTCTCTTTTCAAAAATGTGCTTTGGCATATAGGAAAAGCCCTGACAGATTCTCTTACCTGTCAGGGCTTTCTTTCTCAGTTATATCGCTGTACGCTCTGTCATACTTCTCGGAAATACCATTTTCTCATCGAATCCGGCCTCGGCATTTTATTTTCCGGAAAATAAAAACTCTGGAATGATTCCCATTCCAGAGCGTTTTACTTTTTATTCCTGCATATATGATAGAAACCGCTTTTATCAGCAACGATTCAACTTCTTCCATCCAGACTTTACTGTCGGCACTGGAATCTCACCAGTTCATGCCTTACGGCTCGCGGGCTTTACCGCCGGTGGGGAATTTCGCCCCGCCCTGAAGCATTATTTGGTTTTACAAGACTTACTATAACACGTTAACACAATAATTGCAAGATTATTTTTTTGACAAACCCGTATGTTTATGCTATTCTTATATGGAGATATCAGAGTCCGCTTATTACCAGGCTGGTACAGATGGTTATTTCATTTAATCTGGCTTTAAGAAAGACGAGGAATTCAAAAACATGTTTCGTAAATTTTTTAAATACATTTCACAAAGTATTTCCGGAATGATCGGTGTCTCCGTCTACATTCTGGCAGATACCTTTTTTATCTCTTACAAATGCGGTGCAGATGGACTTGCTGCCCTGAATCTGATCCTGCCGGTGTTCGGTCTGGTCTTCGCAATCGGTTCGATGATCGGAATCGGCTCCGCCACATGATACAATATCAGCACAGCCAAAGGTTCACCTTCGGACTACTATTTTACCCAGTCCATCTTCTGGTGTCTCATATGCAGCATTCCTTTTATGCTCACCGGAATCTTCATTCCGCATAAAGCACTTGCACTTTTAGGGGCAGATGCCGGGCTCATCCGACTTGGACGTAATTATATGCGTATCGTCCTGCTCTTTACCCCGTTTTTTATGTCAAACTATACCTTCACGGCATTTGCGAGGAATGACCATGCGACCTCTATCGCCATGATTGGTTCCATTTCCGGAAGCTTCTTTAATATTTTATTTGACTATATTTTCATGTTCCCTTTGAATCTTGGATTTCTGGGGGCTGCACTTGCAACCGCTCTTTCACCGGTTGTGACGATGCTGGTATGTTCGACACATTATCTTGGAAAGAATAACCATGTAGAGTTTCACTGGCGCAAGCCCTCTCTTCGCCGGATCATCGGATGCTGCCAGCTTGGTGTTTCTTCATTTTTTGCTGAAATTTCTTCCGCTGTCATTACGATTATATTTAACATGCTGATCCTGCGCATTGCGGGAAATATCGGGATCGCAGCCTACGGCGTAGTTGCAAATATTTCACTGGTCGCAATGGCGATCCTAAACGGACTTGCCCAGGGTGCACAGCCGCTGATCAGCCAGAGTTACGGAAAGGGTGAACATGATCTAGTTCGTAAATTTCTCAACTGGTCTCTTGCTGCAGCACTTCTGATCGAGCTTGTGATCGTTGTACTGATCTACGGATTTACGGATACCTTCGTCGGAATCTTTAACAGCGAACATAATCTCCAGCTGCTTGCTTACGCCCATACTGGTCTTAGGCTTTATTTCCTGGGCTTTTTAGTCGCCGGTATCAATATTGTGCTGGTTGCCTATTTTTCCGCAATCGACCGGGCACGTCCTGCCGTCCTTGGTTCTGTTATGCGCGGCATTATCGCAATTGCTTTCTGTGCAATCCTGTTCTCACAGATTCTGGGGTTGAATGGAATCTGGCTTTCCTTCTTAGGATCGGAAATCATCACATTTTTTGTGATTCTGATTTTCCGGAAATCTTGATTTTGTAATTGACAATTTTTCTTTTATCATGTATATTTTAATTATAGTAATGATTCTTATTATCAAGTTTTGAAAGCCAGGAGGAATGTCATATGGATAAAAAAGCACTTTACAATTTATCTTATGGAGTATTTATGCTTGCAACACGCTCTGGGAATGTAGTAAACGGATGTATTACCAACACCTGCATCCAGGTTGCGAATAATCCGGTACGGATCGCAATCTCTGTGCTGAATAGCAACTATACCTGTGATCTGATCAAAGAGAGCGGCATTTTTACGTTAAGCCTGCTTGACCAGACCTGCTCTTTTGAAACGATCCGGCATTTCGGTTTCCAGTCCGGCAGAGATGTTGATAAATTCGCAAATATCACTGCACCTGCAGATGAAAATGCAGTTCCTTACCTCGGATGGCAGACATGTTCTGTTCTCAGCGCAAAAGTAGTTTCCAGACAGGATCTTGGAACACATACCCTTTTTATTGCTGAAGTAACCGATGCGAAACTTTTAAGTGACAATCCGCCTCTGACTTACGCAGATTATCAGGCACATGTAAAGCCAAAACCAGAACAAAAAAAAGAGGATAAGAAGATTATCGGATGGCGCTGTAAGATCTGCAATTATGTATACGAAGGAAGCAATCTTCCGGAAGAATTCACCTGCCCGCTCTGTGGACACGGCGCAGATGATTTCGAACCGATTTATGAAAATGCATAGCCTGTTGGAAAATAGACGTTTCAAAAAGAGGGAGTGTATGACTTGAGTTTAAGTCACGCACTCCCTCTTCCAAATTTCCTGTTTTCCGATATTCCTTTTCTAAAATACCATCAGTTTATAAATATTTTCCACATCTTTCTGATCAAGAGTTGCAAATCCTTCCACTGTACCAGTATTTACATCTCCATAACAGCAGGTATGTGCCAGCTTTTCAATATCTTCTTCTTTGGCTCCAAGCTCTGCAAAATTCTTTGGCATCCCAATCGAAATTAAAAAGTTTCGAAGTGCCTCAATTCCTTCCAGTGCCGTTCTCTTTGGATCTGCAAAATCCATCTGACAGCCCCAGACACGGACTGCAGCCTGTGCAAAACGCATCACATTGTGTTCCAGTGTATAAGTAAATACAGCCGGCATAACAACCGCAAGCCCTGCACCGTGCGCGCAGTCATACAATGCAGATAATTCGTGCTCGATATTATGGCTTGTCCAGTCCTGTGTACGTCCTACTCCGCAGGAATTATTGTGTGCCATCATACCTGCCCACATGATGTTTGCTCTTGCCTGATAATTATCCGGGTCTGCAATGACTCTCGGTCCTTCATGGATCATCGTCAGAAGAAGTCCTTCGATCATACGGTCTGTCACTTCTACTTCTTCGGTATTGGTCAGATAACGCTCATACAGATGTGCCATAATATCTGTAATTCCGCAAGCTGTCTGATATGCCGGAAGTGTCTGTGTAAGTGCCGGGTTCATGATCGTGAATTTCGGACGGAATGCTTCTCCGGTTGCCCCTCTTTTGAACATTCCTTCTTCTTTTGTAATAACAGAGTCCGGTGATCCTTCACTTCCTGCAGCTGAAATCGTAATAACTGTTCCGATCGGAAGTGCTTCCTCGACAAGCTTTCCTTCATAATAATCCCAGAAATCTCCATCGTATACTGCACCTGCCGCAATTGCCTTTGCGGAATCAATTGTACTTCCGCCTCCGACTGCCAGTACAAAATCTACTTTTTCTTTCCGGCACAGATCGATTCCTTCATATACAAGACCACTTCTCGGATTTGGCTTTACGCCGCCTAATTCTACATAAGAAACCCCTTCTCCGTCCAGAGATTTCTTAACACGATCCAAAAGTCCGGAACGAATGACAGAACCTCCGCCATAATGGAGCAGTACACGACTACCGCCAAAACGTTTTACATACTTTCCGGTATCATTTTCTGTATCCTTACCAAAAGCAAAATAAGTCGGTGCATAAAATGTGAAATTTTCCATCTTTTATTTCCTTCTTTCCTCTTATGATTTTCTGCTAATTTTTAGTATAAATCCTTTTTTGAGACTTCGCAAGATGACGTAGAAAATATTATGCTCTCCCTGTTCTTCAGATAAATTTTCGTAATACATCCAAGCCAAAATCAGTATTTTTCTTATCCATAGCCGTATTTTCTCTTAGTTGTCCTCCAGTGCAAACTCTGCAAATTTCTCCATCTCTTTTGTCTTGAACTTATTTTTATGATAGAAAATCTGACGATACATCGTAATTTCTATATCTTTCACATCCAAAAGTGTGAGTTTCTTTTTCTCAATATCATCTTCTACTGCAAAACGTGGCAGGAATGAAACGCCTCCCCCACGCATCAGCATTTTTTTGATAAATGCAGTATCACTGATTTCCAGCATCGGAGAAAGCTCTTTTCTTCTTAACGCCAGCTGGCCGTCAAGTGCCTGCCTGTAATTGGCATTGCGCTCTGTAAGATAAAAAGACTCTTTCAGCAGATCATCAAGCAATAAATTTCTTTCTTTTGCCAGCCGGTGACTGACTGATGTCACAAACATAACCGGTTCTGCCTTCTCCATCACCTTGATCCAGTTGCTGTCCCATCTTGGTGTATCCAGAATATAGATCAGATCCAGTTCATTATGTTCCATCATCTGGATCAGCTTTTCCGGAGAATCTACCGTGATCCGGATAGAAACCCTGGGATACTGTTCCCTGAATTTCCTTATGATCTTTGGAAATTTCACCGTACACAGAGACTCGATCGTCCCAATGTGAAGTGGGTTTTTCAATTCATCCGTATCATTCATGGATGCTTTCGCCTGATGAACATCATAAAGGATCCGGTTGGCATGCTCCAGAAATTCTTCCCCCTGCGGGGTAAGCACCACTTTCTTTCCTGTCCTGTCGAACAGCCTTTTCCCAAGTTCGTTTTCCAGCTGGCGGATCTGAACCGTCACTGCAGACTGCGAATACCCCAGCATCTCTGCCGTTCTGGAAAAGCTCTGCATCTGCGCGATCTGTATAAAAGTCTGTAATTGACGTAATTCCATCTTCTGACTCCATTATGAAAAATTTTCAACGTCTTCATAAAATCTATGAATTTGTTTCACTCATAAGTTGATGGTACAATATAACTAATAAGACGTCAATCCTTTTTACTTACGTAAAACAATTATTTTACAGGAGGTTTACTATGTCCTTTATCAGTGTTTTTGATGTCATGGGACCGAATATGATCGGACCATCAAGCTCCCATACTGCAGGAGCTGCCAGAATCGCTCTGCTTGCAAGAAAGCTTCTCACCGGTTCTCTTAAAAAAGTAGAATTTACCCTTTATGGATCTTTTGCCAAAACCTATCACGGTCATGGTACGGACCGTGCTCTTCTCGGCGGTATTATGGGATTTGCCACCGATGACGTGCGCATCCGCGATTCCTTCCAGATCGCGACAGACAACGGAATCGAATATTCTTTCATTCCGAACAACGTAGAAACCGACGTACACCCGAATACCGTTGATATCCTGATGGTAAATGAAGAAGGGCAGGAGATGACGATCCGCGGAGAATCTCTCGGTGGCGGAAAAGCCCGCCTGTGCCGGATCAATGGTGTGGAGGTTGATTTTACCGGAGAATACAGCTCGATCGTCGTCGTCCAGAAAGATGCACCGGGCGTTGTTGCTTACATTACCAAATGCCTCAGTGAGCTTGGAATCAATATCGCATTCATGCGTCTGTTCCGCGAATCCAAAGGGAATACCGCTTATACCATCGTAGAATCCGATGATCTGGTACCGGAAGATATCGCAGATACAATCAGAAAAAACAAAAATGTATACAACGTTATGGTTGTTCAGATGTAATTGGAAGGAGAATACAGATTATGGATTTTAGAAATGCAAAAGAATTATTAAAAGTCTGTCAGGAACAAGACCTTTCAATTTCTGCTGTGATGCTTCAGAGAGAGCTCACAGAGGGAGAACAGGATCCGGAAGAGACAGACCGCAAAATGGATCGTGTTCTTGAGATTATGAAATCAGCCGCTTCTACTCCGATCCATACCCCGGTCAAATCTATGGGTGGACTGATCGGTGGCGAAGCAAAAAAAATCTCAGATCACAAAGATGCCGGAAAAGGTCTTTGCGGGAATCTTCTGGAAAGAGCTGTCATTTACGCGATGGCAACTCTGGAAACCAATGCTTCCATGGGTGTGATCGTAGCTTCCCCGACTGCCGGATCTGCCGGTATCGTTCCGGGACTTCTGCTTGCCCTCCAGGAAACCTATGATCTTTCCGATGAACAGATCAAGCAGGGACTTTATAATGCCAGCGCGATCGGTTATCTTGCTATGCGCAATGCAACTGTCGCCGGAGCAGTCGGTGGATGTCAGGCAGAAGTCGGAATCGCATCTGCAATGGCGGCATCTGCAACCGTTGAACTGATGGGCGGATCCCCGGAACAATCCCTTGCCGCAGCATCCACTGTTCTTATGAATATGCTCGGTCTGGTCTGCGATCCGGTTGGCGGGCTGGTCGAATATCCTTGCCAGAACCGTAATGCTGCCGGTGTGGCAAATGCAACGATCGCTGCAGAGATCGCCCTTTCCGGAGTACGCCAGCTGATTCCATTCGATGAAATGCTGGAAGCGGTGTACACTGTAGGAAAGCGTCTTCCGGCAGAGCTTCGGGAAACAGCTCTCGGCGGATGCGCAACGACACCGTCTGCATGCGCAGCCTGCCATATGTGTGACTAAGCTGTGTAATGTTTTGCAAATATAGACCAACACACACTGCTTACAATTTTACGATATAAAAAGCTTCTTTTTCAGAAACGGCCCTCCTGTTTTTCTGAAAAGAAGCTTTTTTGTTTACTTATTTTGATTTTCTCACTTACTATTATGACATCTCATAATAATGCGCATAAATTCCACCCTGCTCAAGCAATTCATCATGATTTCCCCGTTCAGCGATTCCATTATTTGCAACCACAAGAATCTCATCCGCATTGCGGATCGTAGAAAGCCGGTGTGCGATCGTGATCGTGGTCCGGTTCTTCGCAAGCTCTTCCAGGCTCTGCTGGATCCAGCGCTCACTCTCATTGTCAAGCGCACTGGTCGCCTCATCCAAAATCAATATCGGCGGGTTCTTAAGAAATACTCTTGCAATCGAAATCCTCTGCTTCTGTCCACCCGACAGACGGGTTCCTCGTTCTCCTACAAAGCTGTCATATCCATCCGGCAGGGACATGATAAATTCATGGATATTTGCCTTCTTCGCCGCATCGATAATTTCTTCCATCGATGCCCCCGGTTTTCCATAAGCAATATTTTCCCTGATCGATCCACAGAACAGATAGACATCCTGCTGTACCAGTCCGATCTGGCTTCTCAGACTTTCCAGTGTCAGCTTTCTTACATCCTGCCCGTCGATCGTGATCACACCTCCGGTCACATCATAAAATCTTGGAAGCAGGGAACAGATCGTCGTCTTTCCACTTCCCGACGGTCCCACAAGGGCAATGGATCTGCCAGCCGGGATCTTAAAAGATACCTGATCCAGTACCGGCGTATCATCATCGCTGTAATGGAAAGAAACATTTTTATATTCCACTTCACCCTTTACATTTTCAAGTGGCTCCGCATCCGGTGCATTTACAATCTCCGGCTCCGTCTCCACAACATCCAGAAAACGCCGGAAACCGGAAAGACCTTTCTGCATCATCTCGGTAAGCTCCACAAGAATCTGGATCGGGCTGATAAAAATTCCGATGTAAAGCGCATACATGGCAAGATCGGCAGCTTCCATTTTCCCATGTGCGATCAGCCATCCGCCGAACACTAATGTGATCAGATACATCATTCCCTGGAAGAAAAGATTGCCACTCATAAAGCTTCCCATACAATGATAGTTTGCATCCTTGGATACCAGAAATCCTTCATTGCTTTTCTCGAATTTCTCCCGTTCAATCTTTTCATTTGCAAAAGACTGCACCACACGGATTCCCGCAAGTGTATCCTGCAGACTGGAATTGACATCCCCGATCTTTCTCCGGTTGTCCATAAAAGTCTCCTGCATCTGACGGTTCTGTTTATAAGAAAAGATCAGCATAAATACAACCATCACAAGCAGCGGAATCGCCAGTCTCCAGTTAATAAGAAACAAAAATGTAAACGAACCAACGATTTTAATTACGGATATAAATAAATTCTCCGGTCCATGGTGCGCAAACTCGGAAATATCAAACAGATCCGACACCAGCTTGCTCATCATCTGTCCGGAATTATTCTGGTCATAATAAGAAAAAGAAAGTCTCTCATAATGATCAAATAACTTCTGGCGCATATCCCGTTCCATATGTGCCCCCATCATATGACCCTGATAACTGACATAATATTTACAAAATGTCTGTATGATATACATCACAAGCAAAGCCAGTCCGATCGGCAGAAGTGCTCCAAGGATCTGTGACGGATCCTCTGTAAATAAAGTCTTTGTCAGTGATCTTAAAATCTGTGGAAATGCAAGATCCACCAGACTAATGATCGCCGCACAGATCAGATCCAGAAAGAATACTGTCCTGTACGGCGCATAATATTTTACAAATTTTTTCAGTGTATGCATCACTTTCTTTTGTGCAATGTCCGGATTCCCCGTTTTATCACACTTTACCTCCTTGTCCCCAAAATCATATATTATTATATCGGGAATCTTTCGTTATTTCCACCTTATTCTCAAATTACTTTGGGAATTTTCCTTCCTTCATCTTTTTATTCTGCTGTTTTTATGCTATGATAGGACAGATTGTTATGAGAGTAACTTATTTATTACACTTGAAAGGGGTATTTCTATGAATTTTATAACAAAAAGCTGGAAAGGCATCTTACTTTGTCTGGTCATCGCCGTTCCATGCTGGTTCCTCGGACAGACATTTCCGATCATCGGCGGACCGGTATTCGGTATCCTTGCCGGAATGATTATTACTTTATTATTAAAAGACAAATCCATGTTTCAGGACGGTATTACTTTTGTGTCAAAGAAGGTTCTTCAGTACGCTGTAATCCTTCTCGGTTTCGGACTGAATCTCTCCGTGATTCTGGAAACCGGAAAACAGTCACTGCCAATTATCGTAACGACGATTTCAACGTCCCTGATCATTGCATATCTGTTACATAAAGTTATGCATGTACCGGGAAATATTTCCACACTGGTCGGTGTCGGATCTTCCATCTGCGGAGGCTCTGCAATTGCCGCAACAGCACCGGTCATTGATGCGGATGATGAAGAAGTTGCACAGGCAATCTCTGTTATCTTCTTTTTCAACATGCTCGCCGCACTGTTCTTCCCGTCACTTGGTGCACTGCTTGGATTCTCAACCAAAAGCGGAGAAGCCTTCGGTATCTTTGCCGGAACTGCGATCAACGATACCTCTTCCGTAACTGCAGCAGCTTCCACCTGGGATTCGCTCTACGCCCTCGGTTCTGCCACACTGGATAAGGCAGTTACGGTCAAACTTACCAGAACGCTCGCGATCATCCCGATCACACTGGTTCTCGCATTTATCCGGACACGCAGCTCCAAAGCCGAAGGAAAGAAAGTGGAATTTAAAAAGATTTTCCCGATGTTCATCCTCTACTTTGTTCTCGCTTCCGTGATCACAACGATCGCAACTTCAGCCGGCGTATCCGCAGATGTATTTACTCCGCTGAAGACACTCAGCAAGTTCTTCATCGTCCTCGCCATGAGTGCAGTCGGTCTGAATACGAATATCATCAAGCTGATCAAAACCGGCGGCAAACCACTCGCTCTTGGTTTCTGTTGCTGGATCGGTATCACGATCGCCAGTCTTTCCATGCAGCATGTGCTTGGAATCTGGTAAATGAAAATCTTTCTCATACTTCAAAAGCCTTGCATAAAGCAGGGCTTTTTCTATAATACAGCTTGCCGATGCCAGCAAGATGTTCCTCTTATTATCCTTATGTCCAGAAAAGGGAATGTCCATGCCATAACACTAAACATTCCCTTTCCCATGGTTGATTTTTCATTATCTGTAATTCTCCGATTCCCACATTCGAAAACTCTCTCAGATTTTATTTTTCGATTCACCACTACTACACAGCTTTTCTGATGGATATTTCTCCCTTTTTCCACATCTCAAAATACAGATTAAATCCTAACTTCATTATACTATCCAGACTTTCTCAAATTTCCATTTATATAGATGACAAAAAGGGCAGCATACAGGATTTTGCTCCTGTATGCTGCCCTCATCATATGGTGTATTTGAAAGTTTTTAACGTGTTGTCATTATCCTTCGATACTGATATATTTCTTCTCTTCTACTGCCGGTTTTACTTCTTTCTTCGGGACAAAGAGTTTCAGGATACCATGCTTAAACTCAGCCTTGATATCTTCTTCCGTGATATCTTCACCTACATAATAACTTCTCTGGCAGGCTCCTGCGTAACGTTCACGACGGATGTACTTACCAGTTTCTTTCTCCTGCTCATCCTGATCCAGTCCTTTGGCAGCGCTGACTGTCAGATATCCGTCATTCAGTTCTGCTGTAACTTCATCTTTCTTGAATCCCGGAAGATCGATCTCCAGTTCATAACCATCTTTTTTCTCTTTGATATCTGTCTTCATCAGATTGCCTGCATGATGTCCATACAGTTTTCTCTGGATCTTACGATCTGCTTTATCATCATAAAATGGAAAATCAAAGAAATCATCAAATAAGTTATCATTAAAAATACTAGGCATTAACATAAGTCGTTCCTCCTTATAAATCTATCTGAATTTAGCTAACTTTCTTTTTAAGCGGCTGCCTCATCTGGCAGCCTTGTAACCGGACGCTTACAATCCGCATTCTGATTATCCTTCAATGGAAATGTATTTCTTCTGTTCTACAGCAGGTTTTGCTGCTTCTTTCGGTACAAACAATTTCAATGTACCGTCTTCAAATTTGGCTTTGATGTCTTCCTGTTTGACACCGTCACCTACATAAAAGCTTCTGCTGCAGGATCCACTGTAACGTTCACGGCGGATGTACTTGCCATCTTCAGCTTTTTCATCTTTCTTCGTGTTCGTCTCAGCACTGACTGTCAGATAACCATCTTTCAGTTCTGCTTTTACATCTTCTTTTTTAACTCCAGGCATGTTCATCGTTACTTCATAGCCTTTATCGGTATCTTTTACATCCGTTGTCATAAGTCCGGATTCACTGTAATCATATCCTCCAAATGGTTCTCCAAAGAAATCATCCAATAAGTTCTCTCCAAAAATACTAGGCATTAACATAAGTCATATCTCCTTTCAAAAGACATTTATTAATTTATTTAGCACATTCGGATTTACTCTGAAGTGTTGTTGTCATCTCAAACACCGGTCGGTGGAATCTTTATCATCTCTTTTTGTTCCCCTTCCTTTGTTCTAGCTGTAATATAACACTTATTATTAGCACTGTCAAGAGGTGAGTGCTATTTTTTTTGTGAAGAATTTGTGAACGCTACGAGCCATGCAAAATGGTGAAAATTCTCTATAATATAATCTGCAACAATTTTTCTATCTTCGTCTGTTCCTTATTAAGCGGCACTTCAGTGCCATTAGTGCCATCATCGGCGCCACATTTAACGCCATTAGCGCTATTTTTAGTGCTATTGGCGTTATTGGTATCAACCTGACCTCGATAAATATTGATACGCAAATCCACTTCGCCACCAATAAACTCCGGCTCCTGCAGTCCGGAAGCTTTTACTTTGTCTATAATTCTTGGAATGCCGCTTCCCCAATGCTCGATCAAATTCATGTAAGCAAATCCTATTAATACTTACATGAATTGATAAGATGGATATTTTATTTACTGGTTATTTTATAATTCATATTTGATAACATCATTTTCCTGCCCGATTGGAATCTCCCAGATAATATACTCCTTATCCGTAAAAAGCCCATATTCATTTCTGATCATATTTCGCTCCACATACCCGTAATATTCCAATTCTTTAATTGCTGACCTTACAGAATCAATTCCATCCCGGCTCAAAGATGCCAGCCCCTGCATGTTGTAATTCCAGTCCTCCGGCAGACTTAACATCAGAGATAGCAGTCCCTTTGCCTTTAATGACAAATCTTTGTTCTTGAAATGATGGTTGCTCATTACCGTAAAATTCTTATTTCGTTCTACACAAAAGACCTGTGCCATTCTATCTCACTTCCTTTCCAGACAGAAAAAGACGCAAGCCACATTTCTATGACTCACGCCTTCCTCTCTTTCATTCTTTTCCAACCAT
>OLSI01001382.1_pt1 | contig 16739 bp, 17 predicted proteins | sample 1672661 | NCBI WGS metagenome assembly OLSI01 (sample SAMEA3136711, study PRJEB25190) | human gut metagenome | biome: human gut; feature: human-associated habitat; material: faeces | place: Austria | collected 2013 | reverse complement strand
TTGCCAACCTGTACATGGGCCGCTACTATCTGGTCGAGCGTGCCACCGGGCTGGTGCTGCCCATTGACGGAAACGGCAAGCTGTATGTTACCGGGAAGTATCCACAGCTAAACAAGAAGCTGGAACGCACCGGCAAGTACAGCAGCCTTGCCACCAAGGGCGGCGAGTATACCGATTACATCTACAAAAACCAGTATTCCGCCGTAGCCGAAAGCCGCAAATTGAACGGCAGCAAAGCGTGGGATGGCTACTATCTGTCCTACGCGAAAGGCTACCTCTGCGATGAGGTCAACCACTACAAAACCTTGTCCTATGCTGACGAATCCACCTACCACATCCACGCCGAGCAGGAAAGCCAAGACGAAGTGCTGAAATCCGGTTTTTCTCTGAACAAACTGGTATCGACCACAGGCCAGCCCTCTCCGGCGCTGAAGCTGGAGGGCGCGGGCTTCACCGTTTACCGCATCTCTAAACTGAGCAAGGCCGCGCAGTTCAAGCAGAACCCGGATGGCAGCTACAATGCACAAAGCATTTTGGACGCCTACCGCAAGGACAACTACGATAACGCCACACTAAAATACGATTTCACCGCCGAAGGTCAGGCCATTGCCAATATGTTCGAGAGCAGCACCGATACGATCAACGCCTATAACGCGACCTTGACCGCAGACGGCGACTACGCCAACGGCAGGGGCAACGGCTGGATGCCCACGGATCAGCCCGCTGAATATAGGCTGGGAGAAATGTTCACCAACGATGAGGGCATCTTCCGCGTGGAGGGGCTGCCCTATGGGCAGTACCTCGTGGTAGAAACTACTATTCCCAAGGATGTGTTCCAGTGCGATCCATTCATCGTGACGGTAGACGCCAACAGCCCGCAGAGCCGATTCACGGTTCCGGCGGGCTGTGTCACTACAGCCACCAATAACTATATGACCTACAACGTACTGGATGAGGAATTGGAGGGCTATTTGCAGCTTATCAAGACCGACACCGAAACCGGCAAGGCGGTCAAAATCGCTAACACCTCTTTTGCCTTGTACAAATTAGATGACAAGGGTAATAAGACCCGCATTTCCATGATTGACCCCGCCAGTGGTGACGCCACCAAGAAAACGGATGTGTTCTACACCGATGCAGACGGCCTTATGAAAACACCCGAAAAACTGCCGCTGGGCAGATATTTGATTGAAGAACTGCAAGGCCCGGAAGGCTATTTCAACGATCCTGCCTACTCGGTGAAGTTTGAAATCAAGTCCGACCGCGTCTGGCAGGTCGTGGGCAATGCCACCAACGACATGGATGAGTACATCGTCACGGAGAAATACTGCAACCACGAAACCCTCGGTCAGCTTACCATTCGTAAGCTGGGCAATGTGCTGACCGACTACCAAGATGGACAGTTCATCTACACGCAGGACAACCTCGCGGGCGCAGTGTACGAAATCCACGCTGCAGCCGACATTGCCACACCCGACAGCCAAGGCACCTACTGGTACAAATCCGGCGATTTGGTGGCAACTGTTACCACCGGCACAGAGGGGCAAGTTGACGAGGTGAAGTTCAGCCCCACCCGCACGCAGGCAACCTATGATTTCTTGAAAATTTCCCATGATGGCACCAAAGGCGAAGTAACCGTGACCCTGCCGCTGGGTAAGTATACTGTTACCGAGGTAAAAGCACCTTACGGCTTTATCCTGACAAACCAGAGCTACACGGTCGAATTTGGCTGGGATAACCAGAAAAACGACATTGTGCTGGCAAAAACTATTGTCGGCCACGAGCAGGACGGCGACAAGGAATGTTCGTACAGCATTGTGAATGTCAAGGATGCCTCGGATGCCCACAAGAATGGGCAGACACTTGTGTTTGAAAATGCCCGTGTGCTGCCTGTTCCCGAAAAGCCCGGCGATAAGGTCAGCAAAATCGGTGTAGGCATTTACAAGCAGGACCGAGAGGCGCTGACCTATCTGCCCGGTGCGGTGTATGAACTCTACACCGTGGATGACATTTTCTCCGCAGACGGTATGAAGCTGCTGGACGCCGGTACAAAGCTGAGCACCGGCAGCGCCACCAATGCCAACGGTTTCGCGTGGTTCGATGTGGATGTTCCCATCCGTTCTGAAAGCTATCCCGACTCCGGCAACAGCGGCAGATACCGCATTGTGGAAATCACCGCCCCTGCGGGTTACCTGCTGGACAGCACCCCTGTGGATGTAGAGTTCACCTATGAAGGTCAGCAGATTGCATGGCAAATCGTAGATGGTACAAACACCAACCTGCGCACCAGTGTGGACATTTCCAAGCAGGACATCACCAACGGCAAGGAACTGCCCGGTGCAAAGCTGGAAATCCGTGCTGCAGACGGCAATCTGGTCGAGGGCTGGACCTCCGGCAAAGTGCCGCACACCGTGCGTGGGTTGGAACTGGAAAAGGAATACACCCTGACGGAGAAGCGCGCCCCGGACGGCTACGCCGAAGCCGAAAGCATCGTGTTCAAGCTGGTGCAGAACGGTACAGAGCAGGTCAATGAGGTGTATGTAAAAACGGACGATGACTGGTCGAAAATGAATGGTTCAACCATTGTAATGCAGGACGCGCCGGTACTGGATATCGACAAGACAGATATTGCTGGTAATCTGCTGCCGGGAGCTACGCTGACGATCCGTGATGCGAATGATGAGGTCGTCGACACTTGGACAACCAACTACAAAACGCATCGTGTTCCCATTTCAAATGATTTTCTCAAGCTGTCAGGCGAAGCCAAAGAGTACATCTACACCCTGAACGAAGATGCAGCCCCGGCCGGCTTTGAAATTGCAAACTCGGTGCAGTTCAAGTTGGAAACCGTTGATGACGGGATTTCTCTGTTCGTCCGCGAAAATGCCGATGCCGAATGGGTGCGCGCTGACAAGCGACTAATTCAGATGATAGACGAAGCTACGCCCCGCGAGGACACGCCCACACCCACTCCTGCTCCCACACCGCAGCCGACACCCGCTACAACCCCGGCACCCACTCCTGTTCCCACGCCGGTTATTACGCCGCGCAAGGTGCAGACCCTCCCGCAGACAGGAGATGGTTTCCCGCTGCTGGCTATTGTGGTCGTGTCCCTTGCGTCTGCGACAGGTATCGTGCTGCTGACCGTTAAGCAGAAAATTGCGCTGAAAGAAACTTCTGATAAGGAGAAAGCCGATGAAAGTTCTGATCGTTGAACCCGGAAAGTACCCCCGCGAAGCCGACATTGAACACACCCTTGAAGCCGAGCAGGCAGTTGTCGGCGGCACCATCGAGGCAGTGTACCCTTGGAGGGATAGCGCCTGCATCGTCTGTAATGACAACGGTATTGCAGAAAACCTGCCGCTGAACCGTATGCTGGGTGACTATGACATCATTCATGGCACGTTTTTTGTCTGCGGCCTGACCCGCGATGATTTTACCGACCTTACGCCCAAGCAGATGAAACACTACGAGGAAATGTACCACGACCCGCAGCTGTTTTTCCTGCTGGGCAAGACCCTGTGTGTGGAACACACTACGCCGGAAGGTTACGCGCAATTTATGCAGGCAACAAGGCAGCCCCCGCGCCAAGAACAGGAGCGCTGATATGAATACGATCCTCTTCGCCCGCAGCCCGCCTGCGGGCTTTTTCCTTTGTCCGAAATCATCCAACAAGCAAGGAGAAGAACTAATGAACGACATTTTTGAAAATACCGAAACCATGAAAGAAAACGAGCATCCTCGCTTTTACACCGCAGAATCCGTCATGCGCGGGCATCCCGACAAGCTGTGCGACCTTATTGCCGACAGCGTGCTGGACGCCTGTCTGCAGCATGACCCCGCCAGCCGTGTGGCCTGTGAGGTAATGGCAACCCACGGTCACATTATTGTGGCGGGCGAAATCACGACCAGCGCTAAGCCGGATGTGTTCAACATCGTCCGCGACACCCTGCGCGATGTCGGCTATGACCCGAAGGCGTACCAAATCGACTGCTACATCCACGACCAAAGCCCCGACATTGCGGGCGCTGTCGAGCCGGAATTGGCTGAGGGAGAGGACGAGGACACCCTCGGTGCGGGCGATCAGGGGGTTATGGTCGGCTACGCCTGTAACGAAACTCCCGAATATCTGCCGATGCCGGTGGTTGCCGCCCAGCGCCTTGTAACGCTGTTGGAAATCTCCCGCATGACTGGCGTTATCCCCGACATCGGCCCGGATGGCAAGGTGCAGGTCACGATGGAATACAACGGCGACACGCCCGTGCGCATCACCACGGTGGTCGTCTCTGTGCAGCACAAGGAGGACACCGACATCAATAAGCTGGCGGATCTGCTGGACGAATATGTGTTCCCGCTGGCCTTTGACGGTATGCCCGCCGATGACGCGGAAATCATCCTGAACCCCAGCGGTAAGTTTGTGCAGGGCGGCCCGGATGCCGATACCGGCTTGACCGGGCGCAAGCTCATGGTGGATACCTACGGCACCTTTGCGCCCCACGGCGGTGGTGCGTTCAGCGGAAAAGACCCGACCAAAGTAGACCGCAGCGGCGCGTATATGGCGCGGTACATTGCCAAAAACATTGTTGCTACACACCTTGCAACACGCTGTCAGGTGACGCTGGCGTATGCCATTGGGCAGGCCGAGCCGGTTATGGTGGATGTGAATACGTTTGGCACCTGTGACGCCGGTGAAGATGATTGTTTGGCTGCCGCCGTGCGTAAGGCGTATGACCTGACCCCCGCTGGCATTATTAAGCAGCTGAACCTGACGAACCCAATCTACAAATATACAGCCGCAGGAGGTCACTTTGGCCGCAAGGATTTCCCGTGGGAAAAGGTCGATAACATGAGCGACTTTATCTCTTACATTCAGTAATGCCCGGCGTAACACAAGAGCAGATTGCCGCCGCCAGACGGATGTCGGCGATTGAATTCTTACAAAAATATCGCCCCAACTCGCTCGTGAAAAGCAGCGCCCGCGGCGAGTACCAGTTGGCCGAGCATGACAGCTTCAAAATCAACGCCAAATCGAGCCTCTGGCACTGGAAAAGCCGGGACATCGGCGGCAAATCCGCACTGAACTACCTGATATATGTGGAAGGCGTGCCGTTTGTCGAGGCCGTCCGGCTTCTATGCGAGGAAAGCCCCGGCTATGTCCCGACCCCGCATGAACAGGTGGAGCGAAAGCGCCCGTCGTTCAGGCTGCCGCCCATAGCAGAAAACTGCGACAGAATCACACGTTATCTGCTGGGGCGGGGAATCTCGCAGAGTGTCATCCGATACTGCATTGAGAGAAAAATTCTGTACGAAAGTGCAGAATATCACAACTGTGTTTTCTTGGGAAAAGACCCACAGGGCGTGCCGAAATATGCTGCCCTGCGCGGTATTTATGACTATGGGAAACCGTTCAAGCGCGAGGCTCCCGGCAGTCAGAAGCAGTACGGATTCTGCATCCCGCCGATGCAGCCCGGCACTACCGTGGCCGTGTTTGAAGCCGCCATAGATGCCATGGCCGAGATGACGCTCTGCGGGGATGCTGCGGACAAGTACCGTCTGTCGCTGGGCGGGGTCTCGTCCTCCGGCAAAGAGCCGCTGGCGTTACAGGAGTTCCTGCGCCAGCACCCGGAAATTACCACGATAGAACTGCGGCTGGACAACGATGCCAAAGGGCGCATGGCGAGTGTCGGCATCCGGAAAATCTACGGTGACCGCTACACCGTGCATGACCTTCCGCCCGACATCGAGAATGGAGATTACGCTGATATGGCAAAAAACAACCGGATGGCAAGAACTGCCGCCCACCGCGCGGCGCCTTGCCGATAGAGAGAGATCAACATGAAAGTTAGAAATCGTTCGCCCACTTATAGGGCATAAACAGGAGGTAAATCGTTATGGCTGTGTTCCGTGTACAAAAGACGCAAAATTATACCATTATGTCCAACCATCATCTGCGCAACAAGGCTCTTTCGCTCAAGGCGAAGGGGCTTTTATCTTTGATGCTGTCTCTGCCCGAAGATTGGGATTATACCACGCGAGGGTTGGCGTCTATCTGCAAAGAGGGTGTGGACAGCGTGTGTGCCACCGTGCGCGAGTTAGAAGCAGCGGGTTATATTATCCGCCGCCGCATCCGCGACAAGAACGGCCAGATGCGCGGCATGGAGTACACGGTTTTAGAGCAACCGCAGCCCCCGGAACAGGGTCCCGAAGAAGCAACGCCTAAGTGTGCCCAACCAAAACAGGCAGAGCCTAAACGGGAAAAACCTGTACAGGAAAATCCTGCACAATTAAATACTAAAGGAATAAATAAAGAAGAAACAAATAACGTATCGAATCCTATCCGCGCGGCGGGCCAGCGGTCAGAGTACCGCGCCCTGCTGCTGAAAAATATCGAGTATCCAATCCTTGCGCAGAATAACCCGATGGATACGATGCGATTGGATGAACTGGTGGAGTTGATGCTGGATGTGGTTTGCTCCAAACGGGCTACTATCCGTATCGCTGGCGAAAATATGCCTGCAGAGGTAGTAAAATCCAGATTTCTCAAGCTGAACGCGGAACACATCCAGTATGTTCTGGATTGCCTCAAGGACAACCCGCCCCGCATCCGAAACATCAAGCAATACTTACTGGCGGCGCTCTACAATGCGCCGCTGACGATAGAAAATTACTATGCCGCGCAGATCGACCATGACCTGTGCGGCAGAAATTGAGGTGATGCAATTTGCAGATGAAATTTTATTCTCCCTTGACTGCGGACTTTTTCCCGAATGACACCGAGGATTTGGACGATGACTACAGCGAATACGAGGGTATCCCTTATACCGGCAAGGAATTGACCGGCTACCGCGATGTTATCCGCGATGCCACCTACGAGGATGTCAAAGATTTTTACGGCGACCTCATGCAGTATTACCACGAGGACGATTCCGTCCGCCGCAAGGTGGTAAGTGCTGTGCCGTCTGTGGAAATTTGCGGCAACAAACTGTGCGGGTGTCTGACCGTGGAGCTGAAAGAACCTCTGCTCGATGATGAGCAGACCGTCCTGTGCAACTACATTACCGGTCAGTACAGCGACGGTTGGGGTGAGGGCTTTGAGCAGAGGGATATTCGTGTGGATGACGGCACGTTGGCTGTTCATTTCTGGCAGGAAGATGGATTCAAGATGACGCCATCTTTTGAGAAAATCCCGAAACCGGAAAAGAATTCTCTGCGCCCCAAAATGCAGCTGATTGGGCAGGACGGCAACATTTTCGCCATCATGGGTCGCGCATCCCGGCTGCTGAAAAGCAGCGGGCAAGGTGACAAAGCCAAAGAAATGCGTGACCGCGTTATGTCCTGCGACAGTTACCAGAAAGCGCTCAACATTATCTCCGAGTATGTGGAAACCGAACTGTCGCCCAGCCCTACGCCCAAGCGTGACCGGGGTGATGCCAGATGAAGAAATATGAGATCACCGACATTGCCCATCCCGACAATCCCAACCTGCACCGCATCCGCGCGGTGACGGACTTAACCGAGGATGTCCTTGCCGGGATGCTCGGCGGCTATGTGGAAAGCTGCGATAACCTCGACCAAGAGGGTCGCGCATGGATTTCGGAAGATGCCATCGCCTGTGAAAATGCAGTTGTCTGTGGTGATGCCATCCTTACAGATCACGCCGTTGCAAGGGGCTGCGCTTATGTCGGAAAGAACGCCACCGTAATGGGGGATGCCACTGTGCAGGATGATGCCATCGTCTGCGGCGGACTGCTCACGGGAAAAAGCTGTGTCTGCGGTTATGCCGTGATTCGGCAGGATGAGCAGACCTTGTGCGCACCGATCATTGACGGCAGCGCCCGCATCTATGGCGAAATCTCCGGCAATGTGGTCTGCCGCGGCAATGCCGTTGTTCTGCCCGGTACCAAGCTCGACAACAGGACGCAGGACTGCTTTGTACTCGAAGATGACCGTGTTTCTGTGCAGACGGCAAGCCGGATCCCGCCCCCGAAAGAACCCCGTACCCATGATTTTGAACGATAAAACGAAAGGAAGATGCCTTTGACGAACACTCCCGAAACGCTCAACATTCTCGGCCCTGATTTCCGGATGCCCGAACACTGCGGCAGTGACCGCTGGTCAATTTTGCACGGGGATTCCCTGCAGATCCTCCGCCAGTTTGAGCCGAACAGCTTCGATGCCATCATCACCGACCCACCCTATGCCAGCGGCGGCAGCAGCCAGACCACCAAGAACCGCAGCACCAACGAAAAGTACAGCAGCATGAGTAAGGACAAAGCACTGCCCGACTTTGACAGCGACCAGATGGATCAGCTGAGTTGGATGTTCTGGACGGCGGCATGGCTGCAGGATGCCCGCCGCATTGCCAAGCCCGGCGCGCCTGTCTGCCTGTTCATCGATTGGCGGCAGCTGCCCGCCATGACGCTGGCTTTGCAGTGGGCGGGCTGGACCTGGCGCGGCGTGGCGGTGTGGGATAAGGTCGCCAGCCGTCCGCAGAAAGGACGCTTTCGTCAGCAGTCCGAGTACATTGTGTGGGGGTCCAACGGCAAAATGCCGCTTGAGAGAAATGTTGGGTGTCTGCCGGGCGTGTTCCGTTACCCGAACCCGCAGAACCGCATCCATGTCACCGAAAAGCCCTTGCCGCTCATGCGGGATGTGGTGCAGATCTGCGAACCGGGCGGGCGCATCCTTGACCCCTTTGCCGGGGCGGGCACCACCGTGCTGGCCGCCGTGCAGGAAGGTTATGAGGCTGTCGGCATTGAAATGTCGGACGCCTACTTCCGCCGCAGCACCGAACGGCTGAAAACTGCCCTTGAATCCGAAGTGAATCAGAACTGATTCACTTTTGACCGCCAACTTAAAAATAGTGAATCAAATCTGATTCACTCCCGAAATTCAGAAAGGAACCACGAAAATGAAACGACCTTGGGCTTTTATCTGCGCCAGCGAGGGCGCGACCTCCAAACATCTCCGCAATTATTGCCGCGAGGTGTACCTGCTGGGCTATCTGCCGGTATGCCCCAAATTGCAGGACAGCCAGTATTTGGTGCTGGAAGATGCCATGGAACGCAGCGAGTTCACCGCCATTGTGAGGGATAAGCTGCTGCGCTGCCCGATGCTGGTGGTCTGCAGCCGCAATCAGGATGCGACCACCAACGCGCAGATCGGTTTGGCGCAGAAATACAACCGTATTGTCACAACCTTGGACGGTTTGAAAAAAGCCGTTTCGGAAGGCGACGACCTTGTGTCATGAACCGTTTTGCGGGGTGTCGTGTTTGGCTAGCATAGCGTCTGGTCGACCAGACGCACATTTTGGGGATGCCCCAAACCCCTGCCGTGCGTAAACGCAGATTTGTTGTCTCATTCCATGTCGATGAGAATGAATTATCATTCTTGAATCGGCAGGTTGCGGCCAGCAGTCTGAACCGAGAGGAATACCTGCGCACGCTCATAGTAGGCAAAGAAATCCATCCCCGTCCCTGCACGCACCACACCGATCTGCTCCGCAAGGTGGCAGGGCTGTGCAACAATGCAAATCAGCTTGCCCACCGTGCCAACAGTACCGGAACAGCAGGGCAGGGGAGTGTGGATGAAATGACCCGGCTAACCCAAGAGGTTTGGCGGGAAGTAAAAGAAAACTGGTAAAGGAGTCACTATGAAAAATGGCTTACACATCCGTGATCCCTGTGCGCCGCCTTGACCGCACAGTGGACTATGTACAAAACAAAGCAAAAACGACACCGAAATCACTGGAAGAAGCTGTGGACTATGCGGCAAACCGGGATAAAACCGAATCAGCCTGTTTTGAAACAGGGCTGGGCTGCACAACCACCAGCGCCTTTGAAGATATGCGATTGAATACGCTTCGCTGGCACAAAGAAACCGGTGTGCAGGGATACCATCTTGTCCAGAGTTTTGCAGAAGGAGAGGTGACTCCAGAACTGGCGCACCAGATCGGTGTCGAGTTTGCTGAGCAGCTATTGCTTGGGAAATACCAAGCAATTGTGACAACGCATTTGAACACTAAGCATTACCACAACCACATTGTATGGAGCGCCGTCAGCTTGGAGGATGGGAAAAAGTACCACAGCAACAGCAAAAGCTATTACACTGAGGTGCGCGCACTTTCAGACGCGCTCTGCCAAAAGTATGGGCTTTCCATCATTGAAACACCGGAATCGCTGCGAGGAAAGCGGCAATATGAAAAGTGGAGGGCTGAGGAAAACAACCAACCCACATGGCGCACTGCCATCCGGCAGGATGTGGACGAAGCAATTCAACGAAGCCTTACATGGCGGCAATTTCTTACTGTGCTGGACCGCAAAGGCTATGAAGTCCGATTGGGACGCAAGTATCCTGTCCTGCGCCCACCCGGAAAGGAACGCTTTGTTCGATTCAAAACGCTGGGCAAGCGGTACACGCCAGAAGCCATCCAGACGCGCATCCTGTATCCACGAACCTACCGCCCGTATGTAGAAAATACCCCTGCCGTTCAACATAGTCGTCTACGAAGCAAAAAGAAGCCACGCCGCAAGTTGACCGGCCTGCGGGCGCTGTATTATCGTTACCTGTACGAATTGGGTGCGCTCACTCGCAAGCCGCGCCGTCCAAGTTATGCCGTTCGGCAGGATGCCTACAAGTTAGACCAGCGCATCCGGCAGATGGAGTTCCTATCCAAGCACAACATTGACACGCTGGAGCAGCTGGAAACTCACCGAAAAGCCCTGCAATCAGAAATTGGGCAGTTGCAGACAAAGCGTAAGCAACTGCCCAAAACCGATGATGTACAATCGCAGCATGAATCGGTCAACACCGCCCTAAAACAGCTTCGCCAAGAAGAACGCCTCTGCCGCAAAATTGCAGAACATTCAATCGAGGTGCAGCAGCACCTCACCGAAGCCCGCCGCGACCGCGCTGAACAGCAACAGCGCGAACAGGAACATGCGCGTGACCGCCGCTCCAACATTGATTTAACACTATAATTCGGAAAGGAAAATGCCCATGAAATACCCCAACAAAGACTACATCGAACATCTACGCCGCAAGTACCAGCCCGGTACGCGGCTGCAACTCAGCTGTATGGAAGATGAGATGGCCGTTCCGCCCGGCTCTATGGGAACCGTTGATTTCATCGATGATGCCGGACAAATCCACATGAATTGGGACTGCGGGCGCAGTCTTGCCCTCATCCCCGGCGTGGACTCGTTCAGTCGCTTGCCCTCGCCCAAAGAAAAGGCCGGTGATGCCAGATGAATTACGGCTCTGAACCCGCAGACCAGGTCGTCCGCTACTCGCTGGAGGGTGCAGAGTTTGCCCTGCGCATCTCCGGCACCGCTGCGAAAAACTTCTTTATTTTCGCACAGGCGGTGCTGCACGACAGCAAAAAGACCCACGGCAAAACGCACCTAATCCGTTTGCTGAAAGAACAGAAGCCGCTGAAATTTTTCACGGTGGACAAAAACCGTATGCACGATTTTGCCCGCGCCGCCAAGGCACATGGTCTGCTGTTTTGCCCCATCCGTGACAAGATGGACCCCGACCACATTGAGATCGCCATTTTACAGGATGATGCCTCCAAAGCCAACCGCATCATCGATAAGCTGCAACTGGCTATTGTGGACACCGGCACAGCAGAACTTATCGACACTGTGCAGCAGGAGCGTGGTGAAACCGCTCCGGAAACCGAGCGCGTCCAGACCGAGGACGGTGCGGTAGATTTTGAGGTCGGCGCAGACGAGGAAAAGTTCAACATGGGTTTTCCGCAGGGCTCGGAGAACGCCAGTCCGTCCGAGCCTTTCTCCGACAGCAGCAAATCTTTTGCAAACTCGCCGTCGCCGCGCGCCGATCAGCTTCGGGCCAAGGGTGAGCGCCCCAGCGTGCGCATGGAATTAAGCGACATTACTACCTATCTGCGCCGCAAGGTTGAGCCGCCCAAAGACCGAATGCCGAGGATGCCCGTAAAAATCAAGCGAAAGGACAAGGTGCTGTAAATGGACTTGAATAAATATCTCAACAACGCCGCGCCGTCAGAACCGCAGTATTCTAAGGAAGAATACGCTGCCATGAAGAAAACCGAGCGTGAAGCGGTTTGGGCGCAGGTGGATGCCCGCATGGGTGAGGTACTGGCAGATGCCCCGGCCTTGCAGGAATTTCTCAACTTCATGTCGCAAAGCAGAAACTCGCTGCCGAACCAGCTTTTGCTCTCCGGCCAGAACGCCGACATCACGGATGCCCGCACATTCCAGCAATGGAAGGATGCCGGAAGGCATATCCGTACCGGCGAGGAAGGTTACACGGCCATTGTGGGGCAGGTGTACGAGAATAACGGCCGAAAGACTTCCGGGTATAATATCGGCAAGGTGTTCGACATCACCCAGACGCGCGGCAGGCCTGTGCTACCGCCCGCCGAATACCAAGTGGATGAACTGATCGCCGCGACCATTGAGAGCAGCCCAGTGCCGATTCAAATCTCGGATAGTCTGCCGGACGGCATCCAAGCGCAGTATGTTCCCAAGAACCGCACGATTTATGTCCGCAACGGCATGGATGCAGGCACGACGCTGTGCGCCATCGTCCGGGAATGCGCACAGGCAGATTTTCACAAGGATTACACCTACAACCGCCAAGCCTACGCTCCGCCGAGTTACTGTGCCGCCTACATGGTCGCGCATCGGTATGGGCTTGACACCACCGCTTTCAACTTTGACCGCGTGGTTGCCTTGTACGGCAATCTGGGCACAGAACAGCAGCGGGGCTTTCTGTCGGATGTGAACATCGTTGGTGGTGGGCTGCTGCGCAGTCTGAGTCGCACGCTGGCTGTACAGACCCGCGAACCGCCCACCGCAGAATACGCTGTTGCCGTGCCGTCTGCTAAGAAGCAATCTCGCCAGCAGGAGCGCGGCTGATTGTTTTCCGTTTGTTTTCAAATGACGGATAGCTATTGCGGCAGTTCTATGATATGCTGTGAGCAAAGGATGGTGAAAAACAATGACAGAACGTAAAGTTAAACTTGACCGTGCCAACAAAAGCATCCTGCTCCGGGCGCTGGGCGATGTCTACTACGGCCAGCGCGCCAACGGCGGCAGCACCGAGGTGACCGGACGGCTCATCCTTCGGGTGAACGATTTGCCCGCAGGCGGCAAGCTGACGCTGTCAGCGGCAGAGTATCGGCTGGCAAAAGCGGCTCTCAACCAACTGCGCACCCAGCGTCTGGCTGAGGGCGGCTACACTGATGCCGTGGATGACGCACTGACCCGGCTGCTGCACGCGCACACGCCGCTGTTTATCTGGTGAATCCGACTATGACATGGGAAAAATTCTGGTCGATCATTGACCGAGTCCGCGCCCAAGCGGATATGCAGGATGAGGCGTCCGTGAAACAGTTCCTTTACACGGAACTCATCAAATTGCCGCAGGATGAACTGCTCGGTTTTGATTGCGCATGGCAAAGCTACCGCAATAAAGCCAACTTTCCCAAAATGGTTGCGGCGGCTTGCATCATCAATGACGGCGGTTCGGATGACAGATTTACCGATTTCCGTAACTGGCTGATTATGCAGGGGTACGATGCTTATCGGCAGGCGCTGATTGATCCCGATAACCTTGCGGCGCTCAACATTCCGTTCCGAGATACTGAGTGGATGGGATGCGGGAATGTGGCGTGGTATGCCTACGCGGGGCAGAAGCTGCGCACCTATTTTGAGAAAGCAGGTATCGCCGCTGAACTGCACAGAAGGTATCCAACCCTGCTGAAATTGCCTGACGATTTACATCGGGCAATCATGCAGGAGCAGCTTGCGCCCCACCGTGCGCAGGAAACCGAATGGGAACGGCAAATGCTGCGGACGGAAGTTAAGCATTACATTGAAGTCAGTGACTTGGCATACAGCTACAACAAATTCTATGCCCAAAACATGCCCGACAAAGTGGCATGGGAAACACTGCAAAGCGATTTGTTTGCAAATCTGCCGCAAATCAAGGCGGAACGTATGCCGCAGGACTTTTCCGTAGTTTTGCCGAAGTTGTGGAGAAAACGTCAGGCATGGAATGCCGAGCGAACAAAACGCCCGCCCTATCGCGGCGAAGAAAGGTAGCCCACCACGCCGGGAAGAAAGAACCCTTGGTGGGTTTGGCTGCTGCCGTTGCCCCTCGTGTGGTGGGCGGCACTGGCGGTGGCTTGCCGTTGGCAGCCGGGCATGAAAATAACAGCTCTGCTGGATGCGCTGAACAGCGCACCGGCAGAGCCGTTTGCGTTGGCGTGGGTCAGCAACAGCCCGCGCTTTTTGCTGGTGTTTACGGTGATTTACGCGGTGGTGGTTATCGTGGCCGTGACGGATCAGAAGAACACCCGCCCCGGTGCGGAGCATGGCTCGGCGGCGTGGGGCGATGTGTTCCGGTTAAATAAGTTCTACATGGACAAGCGAGGACCGAATCTGTTGCTGACCCAACACTTTCACATCGGGATAGATGGCTACAAACATAAGCACAACACGAACATCCTCATTGTCGGCGGCTCCGGTGCAGGCAAGACTCGCACTTATGGTGTGCCGAATGTGCTGGAATGTGCCTGCTCTATGGTCATTACAGATCCCAAGGCTGAAATTTTGCGTAAGACCGGCAATTTGTTAAAGCAAAAAGGGTATGAGGTAATTGTCTTTGACCTTATAAATCCCGCTGCATCGTTCTGTTACAACCCGTTTGTGTATGTGCATGATGACCGTGAAGTGCTGACCTTGATTGAAAATCTGATTCAAAATACCACGCCATCACATTCAAAAAGCAGCGACCCCTTCTGGGAAAAATCCGAAACCGCCCTGCTCCAAGCCCTTATGTTGTACCTGCTGCACGAGGCCCCGCCCGAAGAACAAAACTTCCCGATGGTGATGGAGATGATAGCCGCCGCCGAAGTCCACGAGGACGATGACAACTACCAATCCCCGCTGGACATCTTGTTCGAGCGCTTGGAAATGCGTGAACCCGACAGCATCGCTTGTAAGCAGTACCGCATTTTCAAACAAGCGGCTGGCAAGACCGCCAAGTCCATTTTGGTCAGCGTGGGTGTGCGCCTTGCCGCGTTCAATCTGCCGTCCATCGCCAAGCTGACGATGACGGACGAGCTGCATTTGCAGGAATTGGGCGAGCGCAAAATTGCGCTGTTCTGCTGCATACCGGACTCGGACAAGTCGCTCAATTATCTGGTCGGCATGATTTACACACAACTCATCCAAACGCTGTATCGCCAAGCCGACCGCGTACATAAAGGTCGTCTGCCTGTGCCTGTGCATTGCCTTATGGACGAGTACGCCAATATTTCCATGCCAAAAGATACCTTTTTGTCAGCACTGGCCACCATGCGTTCCCGCGCCATTTTCTGCTCCATCATCGTGCAGAACATGGCGCAGCTCAAAGCCATGTACAAGGACGATTGGGAATCGCTGGTCGGTCTGTGCGACGAGTTTCTCTATCTCGGCGGCACCGAGAAAGAAACCCACAAGTATGTTTCGGAACTGCTGGGCAAGGAAACCATCTCCACCACCAGCTATAACCAAAGCAAGGGACGCAGCGGCAGTTACAGCATCAACCACCAGCAATCCGGGCGCGATCTTATGACCCCGGACGAGGTGCGGCTGCTGGACAACAGCAAATGCATCCTGTTCATCCGAGGGGAGCGCCCGGTGGTGGACTACAAATATAACCTGCTCAAGCATCCCAACATCCGCTGCACCGAGGACGGCGGCGCAGCCCCTTACGACTACACCGCCGCCGACAATGCGCGGGACGATCTGCCCGGCGCACCCGACAATTACGAACTGCTGGATATGGACGATTTTCTGCCCGCCGAAGCCGCAGAAATGAAGCCAACCATACAAAGAATTAGGAGGCCCAAATGAAGCTGAATAACAACAAAAAATCCGTAAAAATTTCTCGCAGCCTGTTTATGCTGTACGCCGTCATGGTGTGCGGCATTGTTTTTGCCCTGCCCGCCTTTGCCGCAGATGACCCGCTGGTCGTGGTCGAAAATCTCTCCACATTCATCTTTTCGCTGATCCGCGCGGTGGGCCTTATCCTGCTGGGGTGGGGCATTGTGCAGGTTGGTCTGTCTTTGCAGAGCCACGACCCCAGCCAGCGCAGCCAAGGTTTCCTGACGCTGGCCGGTGGGCTGGTGATTACCTTCGCCAAAGAAATCCTCGACCTCATTACCGCGTGAGGGCAGCACCAAGAGGAAAGGCAGTGATGCCCTGTGGGTGAGTCTTGGATTGTCAGCAACCTGAACGCTGCACTCTCCACATGGAATGACAAGCTGGGAGAAATATGGTCACTGCTGACCGAAAGCCCGCAAACCTTCAAAGGTGGGCAAGTCTGGGGTGTAATGACCGGTATCCACGGCGCGTTGCAGGCAATCGGCTATGGGCTGCTCGTGCTGTTTTTTGCCGTGGGTGTTATGAAAACCTGCGGCAGCTTTGTCGAGGTCAAAAAGCCGGAACACGCGCTTAAGCTGTTCATTCGCTTTGCGCTGGCCAAGGGTGCTGTGACCTACGGGCTGGAATTGATGCTGGCGGTGTTCTCTATTGTGCAGGGAATGGTGTCTACCATCATCACGCAATCGGGCAGCTCCGGCATGAGCAGCGTGACACTGCCGCAGGAATTGATCGACGCCATCAACAACGTGGGGTTCTGGGATTCCATTCCGCTGTGGGCGGTTACGCTGATCGGCGGGCTGCTGATTACGGTTTTATCTTTTA
>OLSI01001381.1_pt1 | contig 16747 bp, 19 predicted proteins | sample 1672661 | NCBI WGS metagenome assembly OLSI01 (sample SAMEA3136711, study PRJEB25190) | human gut metagenome | biome: human gut; feature: human-associated habitat; material: faeces | place: Austria | collected 2013 | reverse complement strand
AATGAAAATACAGAAAGATTATACAAAAAAGTAGTAGAAGACTCTCTTAACAGTTTAACCAGAAAAGAAGGTCAGTTCTACAAAGGTACGCTCAGACAAAGGCAGGTACTGGAGACAGAACAGAGTATTATTATACTTGGCGATGTAGAGTTTGGTGCAACCGTAGTATCCAAGGGCAATATTGTTGTGCTGGGTGCGGTAAGGGGAACGGTACATGCCGGGGCAACAGGAGATCGGAATGCGTTTATTACAGCGTTGTCGATGAGACCGCATGTGATGAAGATTGCAGATATTGTATCAACACATACATATCTTCAGGACGAAACCGTAAGACCAAGTATCGCCCGTCTTGACGGCAAGCGCATTTATATCGATCCACTGGAGAATTTAGAGTGGTAGGAGGATCTGAAAAATGGGTGAAATTATTGTAGTGACATCGGGAAAAGGCGGTGTCGGAAAAACAACAACGACAGCAAATATAGGTGCCGGACTTTCAAGGCTCGGGAAAAAGGTACTGGTGATCGATACGGATCTGGGTCTTCGGAATCTGGATGTTGTCATGGGACTTGAAAACCGGATCGTATATAATCTGGTCGACGTGATCGAAGGTGGCTGCCGTTTGAAGCAGGCGATGATCAGTGACAAGCGTCATGAAAATCTGTATCTGCTGCCATCGGCACAGACAAAGGATAAGTCAGCGATCACACCGGAGCAGATGATCAAGCTTACAAATGAGCTTCGAGATGAATTTGATTACGTTTTACTGGATTGTCCGGCAGGGATTGAGCAGGGATTCCAGAATGCGATTGCCGGAGCTGACAGAGCATTTGTTGTGACAACGCCAGAAGTATCCTCCATTCGTGATGCTGACCGCATCATTGGGCTGTTGGAGCAGAATCACATGAAAAAACTGAATCTTATTATTAACCGTATCAGGATGGATATGGTGAAAAGAGGAGAGATGATGTCAGTAGAAGATGTGACAGAGATTCTTCCTATCGACCTGATCGGAGCAATTCCGGATGATGAACAGGTCGTGATCGGAACGAACCAGGGAGAGGCGGTTGTAGATATGGATTCGCTGGCAGGAAAAGCATATACCAATATCTGCCAGCGTATAACCGGTGAAGAAGTGCCATTTCTCGATCTGGATAAACAGGAAAGTTTGTTTTACAAACTTTCCCATATGTTTAAAAGAAATTAGGAGGATGTATCATGCATGTATTTGAAAGAGGTATGCACCACTCATCTGTCCGCATTGCAAAAGAACGTTTGAAAAGCCTTCTTGTTTCGGACCGGGTGCAGTGTCAGCCAGATACTTATGAACTTTTGTGCGGAGAATTATACCACACAATCGGAAAATACATGAAGATAACCGAAGATAATTTTAAAGTGGAAATAACACGTTCACAGATTAGAATCAACTTGACAGGAGAAAAATCGTGAGATTACCAAAAAAGACAAAACCTTATCATTTAAAAGATGTGAAATTCGGTCTGGTCATTTCTGTTATTGCTATATCGATTATAGGAGTTATGGTAATCGGAAGTGCAAAGCAGGCAGTACAGGGAAGACAGATCATAGGACTTGTCGCCGGAGTGATCCTGATGATCATTCTTTCGATGATAGACTATGTATGGCTTCTGAACTTTTACTGGATTTTATACGGGATCAATATCATTGCACTGGTATGTGTAAAGCTTTTTGGAACCAATGTAAATGGTGCACAGCGGTGGATCGATATCGGAGTGACGAATTTTCAGCCATCAGAGCTCAGCAAAATACTGGTTGTCGTATTCTTTGCAAAATTTCTGATGAATCATGAGGATGATCTGAACAGTGCTGCAACCATCCTGAAAGCAGTAGGACTGATTGCACCAACACTGATCCTGATCGTTCTTCAGCCAGACCTTTCAACAACCTTATCCATAGCGCTTGTCTTTTGTGCTATGATGTATCTGGCGGGACTGAGTTATCGATTTATCGGAACCCTGATTGCGATTCTGGTTCCGGTTACGATTATTTTTATCAGTATTGTTGTACAGCCAAATCAGCCATTTCTGCACGATTATCAGCAAAAGCGTATTCTGGCATGGCTGGAACCGCAGAAATATGCAAGTGATGAAGCTTACCAGCAGAATAATGCAATTACGGCGATTGGTTCCGGACAGCTTACCGGTAAAGGACTGAATAATAATACAACCACATCCGTGAAGAACGGAAATTTTATTTCTGAGCCACAGACAGACTTTATTTTTGCAATTGTAGGTGAAGAATTAGGTTTTGTGGGTTGCTGTATCGTGATTGGTCTGTTATTATTGATTGTAGTACAATGCATATTGATAGGACTCAGGGCACAAGATCTGGCGGGGCGGATTATTTGCTGCGGTGTAGCCGCGCAGATAGGATTTCAGTCGTTTATCAATATCGGCGTGGCAACAGGGATCTTACCAAATACAGGAATTCCCCTTCCGTTTGTTAGTTACGGACTGACTTCACTTGTCAGCTTATATATGGGAATCGGCATTGTATTAAATATAGGGCTTCAGCCAAAAAAATATCAGTAAAAGGAGCTGAGAAAATGAATATCGGACTTATTGCGCATGACTCTAAGAAAACACTGATGCAGAATTTCTGTATTGCATATCGTGGGATTTTGAGCAAGCATGAGTTGTATGCGACCGGTACAACTGGCCGGCTGATCGAAGAAGTTACTAATCTTTCTATTCACAAATATCTTGCGGGACCGCTGGGCGGCAAACAACAGCTCGGTGCGCAGATTGCACAGAATGGAATTGATGCTCTGATCTTTCTTCGAGATCCACAGAATCCAAAGCCACATGAACCGGATGTAAATGATGTCATTCGTCTTTGTGACATGCACAACATCCCGATGGCTACCAATCTTGCAACGGCAGAGATTATTATACTTGCATTAGACAGAGGAGACTTGGATTGGCGTGAGATGTATAAGTAGAGCAAAAAGTGCCGCACTGGTATGTGTGGCATCGATAAGTCTGTTTACAGGTGGTTGCATCGGAGGAAAAGGAGCAACACCTGTGACAGCATATGAACTTAAAAATTATAATCAGGATTTATACCAGGGAAAGCTTTATGCAGAGGAGCTGTGTGTAGCACAAAATGATGTGGCGTTAGAGGGATATACAGAAGATACTGAATTGCACAGTGCTGCATTATTTGATCTTACAGGAGAACGTGTATTATATTCTTATAAAGCGCATGAACGACTGTATCCTGCCAGTACAACCAAGATCATGACGGCACTTCTCGCTATTGAGAATGCAAATTTGGATGACCAGGTGACGATCAGTGGAAACGCAGATGCATCCAGTTTTTCGGCGGATGCACAGGTGTGCGGCCTTGCAAAAGGGGAAGTCTGGACACTCAGGGATCTTTTGGGAGCTCTTCTTTTGTATTCTGGAAATGATGCAGCAACCGCAATCGCGGAATATGTAGGTGGATCAGAAGAAGCGTTTGTTAATATGATGAACCGCAGAGCCCAGGAATTGATGGCGAACGGGACTCATTTTATGAATCCGCACGGACTGCATGATGACAATCATTATACAACAGCGTATGACCTTTATCTGATATTTAATGAGTGCATAAAGCATGAAGATTTTGTAAATATCATACAGAGTGAAGCATATACCGCATATTATACAGATGTGGACGGTAACAGCCAGGAGGCGTTGTTTACACCGACCAATCTCTATGCGCAGGGAGAGGTGGATGTGCCGGAGAATGTTACGATCGTAGGCGGAAAGACCGGGACAACGGATGAAGCAGGATATTGTCTGATTCTGATGGAAAAAGATTCCAGTGACAATCCATACATATCGATTGTTATGGGAGCCTCAGAAAAACCGGTTCTGTATGAGGATATGACATCATTGATCAAGGCAATCCCGTCTGGTCAGCAGTAAATGTGGTGTGTGAATCTTATCGTATACACAAAAAGGGGCATCTCTTGTCTGGGAGCCCCTTTCTTTTTTTCAAGCATGTAGAAAATACACCGAGATGGTATCAGGTACATTATCTGAGCGTATTAAGATTCGGACATGGATCCAATTCTACCAAAAAGACTGATCAGGTAGAGTCCACACAGTCCGACGATCGTGTAGACGATACGTGAGAGCCATGACATGTTTCCAAAAAGCCAGGCAATAAGATCCAGACGGAATATACCGATCAGAAGCCAGTTCACGGCACCGATGATCACGACGGTGAGTGCTGTATTATCAAACCATTTCATGTAAATATCCTCCTTATACGATTCTATACGGTTAGTATGTGTTAAAATTTTGTAATTATTCATAAATGAGAGGAAAAATATGTTATATTATAAATATTCGGATTACCTGAAAAACAAATATGGTGAAAAAGTATACAAGCTTCCGGTGAACCTTCCGGTCACATGTCCAAACCGTCTTGACGGAGATGGATGTGCATTCTGTGCCGGTGCAGGAACCGGATTTGAGGCAATGGCGTCTACAGTTTCTGTCACAGAACAGTTGACACGGACCAGACAGATGATCACGAGAAAATACCATGCCAACAAATATATTGCATATTTTCAGAATTATACCAATACCTTTCTTCCGCCGGACCGATTTCGTAGTTATCTGATGGAAGCTGCCCGGATTCCGGGTGTCGTGGAGATATCTGTTTCCACAAGACCGGATTGTGTTTCGGCTGAGTATCTTGATATTATGAGAGATATCCGCGCGATGACCGGAATTCAGATGAATGTAGAACTTGGATTACAGACAGCAAATTATCATACACTGCAGATGATCGACAGAGGACATGGTCTTGCAGAATTTATCGATGCAGTACTGCGGATTAAAAGATATACTGGTATTTCAATCTGTACCCATGTGATTCTTAATCTTCCGGGAGATACGGCAGCGGATGCAAAAGAGACTGCAAGAATCATTACTGCGCTTGGTGTGGATATTGTGAAACTGCATTCGCTTTATATTGCCAGAAATACACGGTTGTGCGATTGGTATGAAAATGGTAAAATAACGGTATGTTCAAAGGAAGAATATTTTGAAAGAGTGATTACGTTTCTTGAACAGATTCCGGAAACCGTGGCAGTAGAACGAATGTTTTCAAGAATTCCTGAGAAAGATGCGGTGTTCTGTAACTGGGGATGCAGCTGGTGGAGGCTGAGGGACGAACTGCTGCAGAAGATGGAAGAGGAAGGCAGGTATCAGGGCAGGTGCTGTGATTATCTGAATGGTGCGGCACTGTGCCTGTTAAAATCCGAATAGATTTGGAGGCTTGATTTTTGGCTGGGAAAAAGAAGAATACGGAGGTCGTCAGCCTCCAGAAATATAAACGAAAAGGACATTTAAATATTGGTACGATTCTGTTTGGAATTATTTTTGTGTATCTTGTTTTTACCGTTCTGATCTATTTTACAAAAGACAGAGTGAGTGTATATGAGGTACGGGAAGGAAGCATTTTAAAAGACAGGAATCTTACCGGAATGGTTCTCAGAAAAGAAACGGTGGTAAATGCTGAAAAAAGCGGATATGTCAATTATTTTGTAGACGATGCACAGAAGGTTGCACTTGGAACCAATATTTACACCATTACGTCTTCCAAGCTCGAGACACAGACGGATCAGGACAGCAATGAAGAAGTTTCCCTGAATGCAGATGAATGGAACAGTATTCTGCTGAAGGCACAGGGATTTAATGAATCCTATTCACCGGAGGAGTTTAAGACGGCATCAAATCTGAAAAGTGAAGTAACAGCGATCTTACAGAACAATACGACACAGAGCAGGGTTGCACAGCTGAATTCTATTCTGCAGTCCGGAAATGTAGATGCATTTCAAAGCCCGGATGACGGAATCGTGGAGCTTTCGGTAGATGGCTATGAAAATCTGACGACAGATAATATCACGGATGAGATGTTTGATAAGGCAAATTACAGTGTCACAGAGCTTTCAGGCAACCAGAAGATTGATGCAGGGCAGCCGGTATATCGCCTGGTCACAGATGAAGAGTGGACGGTAACGGTACGCCTGACTTCTGATCTGGCACAAACCTTCCAGAAAAAAATGAACGGGGAAGATTCCCTTTCTGTTGAGGTCAGATTCCTGAAGGATAATAAGGACCTGTGGGGAACTATGCGACTTACGGAAAAGAAAAATGATATTTATGCCAATATTACTTTTAAGGATTCCATGATCCGGTATGCAGATGAACGGTTCGTGAATATTGAACTGATCCTGGAAGACGAGTCCGGGCTTAAGATTCCGAAAACCTCGGTAACGGAGAAAGACTGTTATGCTGTTCCGATAGATTATATCACGAGCGGCGGGGCTTCTCAGAACGAAGGTGTCTACAGGCAGACGACCAAAAAAGGAAAGACGACAACGGAATTTATTCCGGTGACGATCATTAACGAGGATACGGAATCGGGTATTGCATATCTGGATACAGAGAATCTGAAAAAAGGAGATACTCTTTTGTTGCCGGAATCTTCCGATACGATGGATCTTTTGAAAACCGAAAGCATCAAAGGAGTTTATAATGTCAATAAAGGCTATGCTGTATTCAAGCAGGTTCAGATCCTGAGTGAGAGTGATGAATACTATATTATTGCAGAAGGAAACAGCTATAGTCTTTCCAATTATGATCATATTGCCCTGAATGGAGATTCTGTTCGGGATAATCAAATAGTAAGTCAATAAGAAATGGAGTGAAAGAAATGATCACAGAAAACTTAAAAGATGTGGAAGCGCGTGTATGCGCTGCATGCGAACGCTCCGGCAGAAAACGGGAGGATGTAACACTGATTGCTGTCAGCAAGACCAAACCGGTAGAAATGCTGGAAGAAGCGTATGCTTACGGTTGCCGTTATTTTGGTGAAAATAAAGTACAGGAACTGGATGAAAAATATGACATAATGCCAAAGGATATTCACTGGCAGATGATTGGTCATCTGCAGCGCAACAAAGTAAAATATATCATCGATAAGGCAGAGCTGATCCATTCTGTTGATTCTATTCGTCTTGCGGAAACAATTGATAAAGAAGCAGCGAAAAAAGGTATTGTTGTAAATGTGCTTCTCGAAGTAAACATGGCAAAAGAAGATACAAAATTCGGTCTGATGCCAGAGGAAGTTATGGATTTTATTCATGAAATTGTCAGATTTCAACACATAAAAGTACAAGGATTGATGACAATTGCTCCGTTTGTAGAAAACCCGGAAGAAAATCGTATACATTTTGCAAACTTACGAAAATTATCTGTTGACATTGCAAAGGAAAAAGTTGATAATGTTAACATGAGTATTCTTTCAATGGGGATGACCAATGATTTTGAAGTTGCTATAGAAGAGGGAGCCACCATGGTTCGGATAGGGACAGCAATTTTTGGCGAGCGAAATTATGCTCATCAGATTTAGATACTACAGATAGGAGTGTATAAGAAAAATGGGAGTATTAGATAAGTTTTTAGACGTTATGAAATTAAACGGCGACGATGATGAGTATGATGATGATTTCTACGATGAAGATGACGATTTTGAAGATGAGTCATATGAAGAAGAGAAGCCAAAAAAGAATATTTTTGGAAAGAAAGACAAACCGGCTGCTTACGAAGAAGAAGAGGAAGACTATCAGCTTAAAAAATCAGGTCGTTCAAATAAAGTTACCCCGATGCGCCAGCCTTCTACACGCAGAAATGCTCCTGCAATGGAAGTTTGTGTAATCAAACCAAACGCAATGGATGATACACGCGAGATTACAGAGACTCTTCTCGCGGGAAGAACTGTTATTTTGAATCTGGAAGGTATGGATCTTGAGATCGCGCAGAGAATTATTGATTTCACATCAGGATCTGCTTTTGCAATTGATGGTAATCTTCAGAAGATTTCAAGTTATATTTTTCTGGTAACACCGGCAAATGTTGATATTTCCGGCGATATGCAGGATCTTCTGAATACTTCGTTCGATGTGCCGATCCAGAACCGTTACTAGAAGAAAGAAGACAGGGTATGGAAAAAGAAGAGACTTTACTTCGTAAACGTCTGATTGAGCTGTCTAACAATGCTTATCAGAGAGGAATCATTATGTATTCCGATTTCCTGAACCTGAATGAACTGAATATATTACATACTACGCCGAAGGATTCTTTCCCTGTTCCATACAGGACCTTTGGCGGGTATGATCCGTCAGAGCGTCAGATGGCAGCATTTCTACCTGATGCTTTTTATATGTATATGGATGAGGAAAGTATCCGCAGTACATATCCGATCCGCATTCTGAAGATCAGTCCGCTACAGCCAAAATTTGCTGAGGAATTATCACACAGAGATTATCTGGGTGCACTTCTGAACCTTGGGATCACACGGGCAAAGACGGGAGATATTCTGATTCACGATAAGGAAGCTTATGTTTTTGTACATCAGGAACTGACGGAGTTTCTTGTAAAAGAACTGACCAGGGTACGTCATACAACCGTTCGTGCCGTAGAAGTAGAAAATGCAGATTTTAAATGGGAGCCAAAGTACGAAGAGATTAAGGGGACTGTTGCGTCAGTACGCCTGGATTCCCTTCTTTCCCTGGCTTTTTCTTCGTCCAGAAGTAAACTTACTGCATTGATTGAGGCTGGGCGTGTATATGTAAACGGAAAGCTGATTACCAGTAATGGATATCATGTAAAGGACAACGATATCATTTCCGTAAGACAGATGGGACGTTTTCAGTACGAAGGAGTTCTTTCCGAGACAAAAAAGGGACGTTATTATGTTACAATCCGAAAGTATATCTAATGGCATTAGCAGTAAAGGAGAGCATATGAAGAACAGACCAGGGTTAAAACAATATATTTTTGCAGCACTTGGAATCGTAATCCTGGTGCTTCTGGATCAGTATACAAAGCTTCTGGCAATTGCACATTTGAAGGAGCAGTCTGCATTTGTGTTGTGGAATAATGTTTTTGAATTGCATTATCTTGAAAACAGAGGAGCTGCATTTGGGATTTTTCAGAACCAGCGATGGTTCTTTGTCATCATGACCGTTGTGATCCTTGTTATTGTGAGCTGGTTTTATGGCAGAACTCCGGTAGAAAAAAGATATCTGCCACTCAGAATCTGTATGATCGTTCTGACAGCCGGAGCAATCGGGAATTTTATTGACCGTCTGACCAGAGGATATGTGGTTGACTTTTTTTATTTTTCACTGATTGATTTTCCGATTTTCAATGTGGCGGATATTTATGTGACTGTGACGTTTATCATTCTGGTTCTGCTGATCTTTTTTTATTATAAGGACGAAGATTTTTCTATTTATTCGCGCAGACAGGAGCAGAAACATGCAGATTAAAGAATTTCAGAGTGAAGAAAATGCAGGGGAGAGAATCGACAAATTTCTCACAGAGAAAGTGCCGGAGCTTTCCCGTTCTTATATTCAAAAACTGATAAAAGAAAAAAATGTAAAGGTAAATTCCACAGTAATCAAATCTAACTATAAGGTTGCAAAAGGAGATCAAATTCAGATTACGATACCGGATTTGACGGAACCGGATATCCTGCCGGAAAATATACCATTGGATATTCTCTATGAGGATGATGATATCCTGGTGGTTAATAAGCCGAAAGGTATGGTAGTGCACCCGGCAGCAGGTCATTATACCGGAACTCTGGTCAATGCGATCATGTATCATTGCAAAGACCGGCTTTCAGGAATCAACGGTGTAATGCGTCCGGGAATCGTACACCGGATCGATATGGATACTACCGGTTCTCTTCTGGTATGTAAAAATGATACCGCACACCAGATCCTTGCAGAGCAGTTAAAAGAGCACAGCATTAAGCGGATTTATCATGCGATTGTACACGGTAATATCAAAGAGGATTCCGGTACTGTGAATGCGCCGATCGGACGCCATCCGATTGACCGGAAGAAAATGAGTATCAATGAGAAAAACGGCAGAAATGCAGTGACACACTACCGGGTCCTGGAGCGGTTTGGCGATTATACTTATATTGCCTGTGAGCTTGAAACCGGTCGCACACATCAGATCCGTGTGCATATGGCAAGTATCCATCATCCGTTGCTTGGAGACTGTGTATATGGTCCGGCAAAATGTCCGTGGACACTACAGGGGCAGACACTTCATGCGAAAATTCTTGGAATTATCCATCCGAGAACCGGAAAATATATGGAATTTGATGCCCCACTTCCGGAATATTTTGAAAATTTATTGAAAAAACTACGCAAAATGTCATGAAAATCTATACATTTATTATGAATTGTTATATAATATGTATAGGATAATCATGGAATAATGACCTGCAAAGGAGCGTGACGTTTATGAGTAAAACACATACAATTATAACAATAGGTCGTCAGTTTGGAAGCGGAGGACGCGAGATTGGAAAACGTCTGGCAGATGAACTGGGAATTGAGTTTTATGATAAAGAATTGTTGTCACGGGCAGCAAAGGACAGTAAGATATGCAAAGAGCTTTTTGAGACACATGATGAAAAACCGACGAACAGTTTTCTCTATTCATTGGTAATGGATACATATTCTATGGGATTTGCATCCGGTTCTGTCAATGAAATGCCACTAAATCACAAGATTTTCCTTGCGCAGTTTGATGCGATCAAAAAGATTGCGGAGGAAGGACCGTGTGTACTGGTAGGAAGATGTGCGGATTATGCACTGGAAGAGCGGGATGATGTACTAAGTGTATTCATTCATGCAGATCTGGAAGACAGGATTAAAAATGTAGCAAAGCTGAATGAACTGACAGATAGCAAAGCAAAAGATCTGATACATAAGACAGATAAACGCAGGGCAAGCTATTACAATTATTATACCAACAAAAAATGGGGCGATGCCGAAAGTTATGATATTTGTATAAACAGTTCCAAGTTTGGTGTTGACGGATGTGTGAAAGCTATCAAAGATTTTCTTGAATTAGAGGCAAGCTTGGAAGAGTAAGAACAGCGATTATAATGTTATAAGACGGGGGAAATAAAAATCCCCCGTTTTTTAGACCTGTAGCAAAATACTTATGTTCTGATAATTTCGGAACACAGGCATTATAGTGTCAAATAAAGAGAAGAAAGAGGAGACAAGAAAACATGAAATTTGTAATTCAGAGAGTAACACATGCCGAGGTTGCGGTAGAAGGAGAAGTGATCGGAAAGATTGGAAAAGGATTTATGGTGCTGATCGGAGTGGCACAGGATGATACCAGAGTGATTGCAGACAAAATGGTAAAGAAGTTGACAGGACTTCGCATTTTTGAAGATGAGAACGGAAAGACCAATCTTGCCCTGAAGGATGTGGATGGAGAACTTCTTCTGATTTCCCAGTTTACCTTATATGCAAACTGTAAAAAAGGATTCCGCCCAAGTTTTATTGAGGCAGGTGCACCGGATATGGCAAATGAACTGTATGAATATATTATTGAAGAATGTAAGAAAGTGATCCCGGTTGTGGAAAGAGGAAGCTTTGGCGCGGATATGAAGGTATCTCTTTTAAATGACGGTCCATTTACGATCGTGTTGGATTCGGAGCAGATTTGTTAAATTATTATTTGGTTTCTAAAGATGTATCGTGTATAATAGAATACAGATGGAATACACAAGAAAGTGGGGAATGTAATAATGAGTTATGAAGCATTAAACAGCAGGATTATGGAGATGAAGGATGAAATTCTTGCTGGAATCCAACAGAACATGAGAATTGAAAGCGTGCGTGGTGAGGCACAGCCAGACGCGCCATATGGTCCGGGACCGAAGGCTGCTCTGGAAGATGCCCTTGAACTTGGCCGCAAGCTTGGCTTCAAGGTTGGGCAGGCAGACAATCGTATAGGCTGGGTAGAATATGGAGAAGGAAAAGAGATGGTAGGCGTTCTTGGTCATGTAGACGTTGTACCGGCTGGCGATACCGGTTGGACTTATCCTGCTTATAGTGCCGAGATCCACGATGGAATTCTTTGGGGAAGAGGATGTCTGGATGATAAGGGACCGATCATTGGATCAATTTACGCATTGAAAGCGATCCGTGACCTGAATCTTCCAATTGACCGTAGAATCCGTGTTATTTTTGGATCTGATGAGGAATGTGGATCTTCATGTGCAGCGTATTACGTAGAGAACGGATATGAGATGCCGACGATCGGATTTACTCCGGATGCAGATTTTCCGGTTATTTTCTGTGAAAAAGGAACGACCGGCATCAAAGGCGGTTCTAAGGTTTATGACAAAGGTCATATCGAAGTGGAATATTTTGGTGGTGGAATTGCTGACAATGTCGTGATTCCAACTTGTAAACTGATTGTAAAAGGAGACATTAAGGTAGCAGAGACAGAGGGAATCACTGTGACGCATGAAAACGGAAAAACAATCGTTGAAGCGGTGGGAAGAAGTGCACATGGAAGTACCCCGCATCTTGGTGTAAATGCAGCAATTCTTCTTTTGAATGCAGTGAAAGAGAATGAATTTGGTGGAGAATTCCAGCAACTGATGGAATTTCTTCTGAAAGAGATTGGAACGGAGACAAATGGAGAATCACTGGGAGTACATTATGTGGATGAAGAAACTGGTGAGACAACCGTAAACCTTGGTATTGTTTATTATGATGGAGAAGAGACCTATTTTACATTAGATGTCCGTTATCCCAAAAATGCAGATCCGAAAGTTGTTGATGATACACTGATCAATCATATCAACAGTTACACATTCGATGTGCTCCGGAAAAATAACCACAAAATTCTCTATGTACCAAAAGACTCTGAACTGGTGACAAAGCTCGTTCATGTATATGAAGAAGAGACTGGCGAGCATTTGGAACCACTTGCAATCGGTGGTGGAACTTACGCAAAGAAATTCCAGAACATGGTTGCATTCGGACCGGTATTTCCAGGTGAAGCAGACGTGATCCATCAGCCAGATGAACATGTGGAAGTAGAAAAGCTTCTCCGTGCACTGCAGATTACGGCAGCAGCAATGTACGAACTTGCAAAAAAATAGTAGAAAACAGTACTGACTGAATCATCTGAATATGTCATATATAGATACGAGCATCGAAGGGTGAGTTGTTCAATGGAAACAAAAGCCGGATAAGATGACAGGTTGAGAATACCTGTACATCTTATCCGGCTTTTTTGATGCATTTGAAAAAATATTTATGATAGTAAGAAAAAAAGGGATATGGAGAAGAACATATATAAAAAACAGGTGATTACTTGCAAAAAGCACTTCTATCTGAGATGGTTCTGCAAGTAATCACCTGTTTTTTTAAAATTAACGGAAGAAGCGCATAACAGCAGCAACTTTCCCTAAAATCGTAACATCTTCAAGGATAAATGGTTCCATTACATCATTCTCCGGCTGAAGACGGATCACACCTTCTTCTCGGTAAAACGTCTTTACCGTTGCACCGTCATCAATCAGAGCAACAACCATGTCACCGTTCTCTGCAGTTGCCTGCTTTTCCACAATGACATAATCTCCATCCAGTATACCGGCATTTATCATACTTTCACCCTGAACTTTCAGCATAAAGAGTTCTTTATTTGATGAAATATATTCAGTAGGAACAGGATAGTAATCTTCAATATTCTCCTGTGCAAGAACCGGTTCTCCTGCAGCTACATGGCCTACGATCGGAATCTGAACCATCTCACGTCTTGTGAGATTAAATGAATCATCCAGAATCTCGATTGCACGTGGTTTGGTTGGGTCACGTCGTATGTATCCGTTCTTTTCAAGAGTCTCGAGATGAGAGTGTACAGAAGAAGTTGACTTCAGATTCACAGCATCACAGATCTCACGTACAGCCGGTGGAAAACCACGTTGCAGGATCTGGGACTTAATATATTCAAGTATCTCTTCCTGTTTCTTGCTAATATTACCTTTACTCATAAAAGACCTCCTAAATCTGTATCTATATCAATTTGAATTATTATCCGAACTATTAAAATTATCATATCATACAGAAGAAAAAATAGCAAACAAATGTTTAGAAAATACGTTCGATTTGCATATTGACAAACGTATGTTCTTACTGTATATTAGTAACAGAACAGTTGTTCGGGAACATGTTTTCTGGTATATAGGAGAACTGAAAAGATTACAGAAGAAAAGGGAGGAATTTATCATGCGATCAGAGAAAAGAAAAGATATGTATGCAGATCGATATCATGCAGGAGCAAAAGGACAGAAGCACTGTCATTATGCAAAGCACCGTAAGACGAATTCTATCAGACGGTTTGTGACAGGGATTGTGGCTCTGGTGATGGTTATGTCACTGAGTTTTGGATTTGGAAGCTTTTTCTCCAGTGCGCACGATAGCAAAGCTGAAGAACCTTCCGGAGAGAGATATTATAAAAGTGTCCAGCTTGAAAAAGGGGATTCACTCTGGAGCATTGCACAAAGATACAGACGAACAGAAGATTCCATATATGAATATATGGATGAGCTGGCAGAAGCAAATCATTTAAGTTTAAAAGACAGGAATAATCTTCAGGAAGGAGACTATCTGGTTGTTTCGTATTATGGAGATGATTCTGTTTATTAAAGACCATCTGTGCTGTCAGGTAGCAGCGAATAATCTGCCTGATAGCACATTATATACACTCTATTTTTTATAAAAGTCTAAAAGACTAAGACATTCTTAAGGTCTCTAACCAAGATCCCATCGCTCACCCCGTCTTAGTCTTTCCGGACTTTTTAATTTTATACTAAGAAATTATTACTGGAACAGGTTTTAAAAGAATACACGGAATGTATGGATGAATTATAAGACAAAACTTATTTTATATTTTTAAGGCTATACTTGATTTTACTAGTGACTTTAAAGGATTATCATGATAAAATCAAACAGGTGTATTTAATTTTAGAATAAAAGAGGAGATTTTGTTATGGATAATCATAAAAAAAGGAGTACATTTTCTGGCAAATTAGGATATGTACTGTCAGCAGCAGGAGCTTCTGTAGGTCTTGGAAATATCTGGAGGTTTCCTTATCTTGCGGCGAAATATGGCGGAGGAATTTTTCTGCTTATCTATATTCTGTTAGCCCTTACTTTCGGTTATACGATGATAATTGCTGAATCAGCAATTGGCCGTATGACAAGAAAAAGTCCGGTAGGTGCGTTCAAATCTTTTGGAAAGTCAAAATGGATTTCTTTTGGTGGATGGATTAATGCGATTATTCCGGTTCTGATTGTACCATATTATTCTGTAATTGGAGGATGGGTTATCAAGTACCTTTTGGAATATGTAAAAGGGAACAGCAGTAGTCTGGCTCAAGATGGATATTTTTCAGAGTTTATTTCAAATGGATTTTCTACAGAAATCTGTTTTATCATATTCTGTCTGATTACATTGATTATTATTTATGCAGGTGTTCGGAATGGAATTGAGCGTGTTTCAAAGTTTATGATGCCGATTTTGATCGTGCTTTCGCTGATCATTACCATTTACTCAGTAACACGACCAGGTGCAATGGAAGGCGTGAAGTATTTTCTGGTGCCAAATCCAAAGAATTTCTCATGGATGTCTGTGGTAGCTGCTATGGGACAGATGTTTTATTCCCTATCGATCGCTATGGGAATTTTGGTCACATTTGGTTCTTATATGAAGAAAGATATTTCGATTGAAGATTCTACAAGAAATGTAGAAGTATTTGATACAGCGATTGCAATTATGGCAGGACTTATGATCATCCCAGCCGTATTTGCGTTTTCAGGTGGAAATCCGGATACGTTACAGGCAGGGCCGGCACTGATGTTTATTACAATACCAAAGGTGTTTGAGAATATGGGATTGGGAACGGCAATTGGAATTCTGTTCTTTCTGCTTGTTCTTTTTGCTGCGCTGACAAGCTCAATCGCATTGACAGAGAGTGCAGTATCTACATTTGAAGATGAAATCGGCTGGAGTCGTAAAAAGTCTACTGTGCTTGTTGGTGTGATCATGATAGTATTAGGAAGTTTATCTTCACTTGGATATGGGCCACTTGCATTTGTGAAAATTATTGGTATGCAGTTCCTGGATTTCTTTGATTTCCTGACTAATTCGGTAATGATGCCGATCGCGGCACTGATGACAAGTCTTTTGGTAGCTAGAGTTGTTGGGGTAAAGAAGATAGAAGAAGAGATTATTCATGGAGAAAGTGCATTCCGCAGAAAGAAGATTTTTGCTGTTATGATTAAATATCTGTGTCCAATCTTTGTTCTGATTATTTTGATCAGTTCTGTGGCGAATGCATTTGGATGGATTTCCATGTAGAATAATATGTGAAAAAAGGAGTGTAAAGAAATGGAACAGATGAAAGTTGGAATTATCGGTGCTGGGCGAATTGCAGAAAATATGGCGAAAACACTGGACGGTATGGACGATGCGGCTGCATATGCCATTGCTGCAAGAAATCTTGACAGAGCGCAGAAATTTGCCAAAGAATGGGGATTTGAAAAGGCATATGGCTCATACGAAGAACTGGTAAATGATCCGGAAGTAGAGTTGATTTATATCGCGACACCACATCCGTTTCATATAGAACAAGCCAAACTTTGTATCAATCATGGGAAACCGGTACTTTGTGAAAAACCATTTACTGTAAATGCTGTTGGAGCAAAAGAAGTATTTGCTCTCGCAAAGGAAAAAGAAGTCTTTATTACGGAGGCAATTTGGACAAGATACCTTCCATCCCGTAAAATAATCGATGATATTATTGCAAG
>OLSI01001376.1_pt1 | contig 16788 bp, 17 predicted proteins | sample 1672661 | NCBI WGS metagenome assembly OLSI01 (sample SAMEA3136711, study PRJEB25190) | human gut metagenome | biome: human gut; feature: human-associated habitat; material: faeces | place: Austria | collected 2013 | reverse complement strand
TCCCGCATAAAATCAAGGTATATTAGAATGTAGAATTTACTTTTTCATTCAAGCTCTAACTCATCACTACTGAAGTAACGAGAATGCGACGCGCGGTCATTCAACATTGCATCATCTGCCCTGTGATAAAGCTTATTCCATAAGTTTATTCCTTCTGTTCTATCTTTATTTTTTCTTCGCTGGTGCAGGATCAGTAAGCTCAGGAATCGCACCTCCTGCGATTACCCATAGATAAAGGCTGGCAACGGTACCATAAGGGGAATATCTTTTTCGGTATCGTTCAAACTTAGCCTTATCTATTCATAGATAAAAAGTTAATTAACTTTGGTGTTTCTATCGGACAAATCATTTTTATGCCAGGTGTGGCGATTCAGTTTTTTATTGTATCCCTATGTATTGGTCAGAGCTTTGGCACAGAGATAACCATCATCTGGATCATAACCTCCATTATAACCAGTACGATTCTGACAATTGCAACACCGCCAATCCCCGGCGGAGGTTTATCCTGTTATACCATTTTATTTACACAATTAGGAATCCCTTCTGCAGGAATTGCATTAGTGATCAGTATAGAGTTACTTATGGATGCATTTTTAACAGCCTGCAATCTTGCGTTTCTGCAGACAGAGCTTGTACTTTCTGCAAAAAAACTAAACTTGCTGGATGAAGAAAAACTGCGGAAATAATTTTCCTGTCATCTGAATATATAAAACATACGGCCACCGGATTAACTGGTGGCCGCATATATATTCAGATGATATCATGTTTTATCATTTCACAGTAACCGTCAGTGCTACATATACACCGTTTTGTGCATATACCCATATCGTACAGGTTCCTTTACCAACTGCCTGGATAAGCCCTTCCGGGGTGACAGTGGCTACTGCTGTATTGCAACTTTCATAGCAGAGTTTTCTGTGGTGTCTGATCTTTTTGTCCTTTTTTATTTCTTTTGCTGTGATCTGTGCTGTTTTTCCTTTTTTTAGGGTTATTTTTGAAACATTCTTTTTGTTTCCGATCTTAGTTACGGAAACAGATTTTGCAATTCCGTATTTGCTGCCCTGTGTGATTACATGTATGGAGACAGATGTATCAGTAACTACCTTTTTTCCATCTACTATCTTATATGCTTTTACGATATATTTATAGAAAGTGCCTTTTTTCAGGTTTTTATGTGTCCATGTACGTCCGTTCGTAATAGTGGCAAGCTTTTGGTATTTGTACGTCTTTGTATTTGTATTGCAGCGGTTTCCATATACCAAATATCCGTCCACACCATCAAGTTTACTCCATTCTAAGGTTATGGAAGTTTTCGTCTGGTTTACAGAACGGACTTTTAAGCGTCCGAACCCTTTTGTTTTGTTAATTACAGGCTCATCAGGAATCTTCACTGTGATCGTTATTGAAGCTGTGTTTTTTCCATCCTCTGTAGTTACTGTAATTATTGCCATTCCATTTCCGATTGCTGTTACTTTACCATTCTCATCTACAGCAGCGATCATTTCATTTTCAGATTTCCAGATCAGTTTCTGGGCGTCTGCGTTCTCAGGTTCGATCTTAACTTTCAATTCTGTGGATTCACCAAGCTTCGTCAGTGTTTCCTTCTCTGCTTCAATCGAGATCTTCTCAATTTCTACAGGAATTTTTACGGTTACGGCTACGGTTGCGGTGTAATTTCCGCTTACGGATGTGACTGTGATCGTAGCTGTTCCATTTCCAACTGCAGTTACTTTACCCTTTTCGTCTACAGTTACCACATTTTCGTCACTGGACTTCCATTTTACCCGCGTATTATCTGCATAAGACGGAATTACCTCAGCGGTAAGCTGTGCAGTTTCATCTTTTCTGTTAAGAGTAAGTGTATCCGGAGATACCTTAATACCTGTTACCGGGTAACTTGGGATATAGATTGCCGGGATTGTTGCCGTTTCTTTGTATCCACAAACCTTACAGTTTCTTTCCTTCTCTCCTTCCACTCCGATTGATGCCTGCTTTATTACTGTCCAGCCATCAAATTGATGTGCTTCCTGTGCTGTATCCTCATTTCCAATGCTGCAGTGCTTCCAGTGGTTTGTTTTATCAGACTGCCAGGAATAAGAATGTTCAAACGCAGGAATTACAATAGATGCTGTTTCTTTAGATGTCGCTCCTGCTTGACTTGTAGCTGTTACCTCCACCTTATAGGTTCCCGCCTCAGAGACTGTAAGAGTTCCTCCTGTCTGACCATCCAGAGTCTGATTATCTTTATACCATTGATAGCTGTACGTAATGCCTTTATCGTCAAGCACATGCGTTGCCTTTGCCGTTAAAACAATTTTAGAAGACGGACAGCCTTTTTCTTTATCCGCTGAAACTTGGACTATTGGCTTTACCAGAGCCCATACTTCCCGTACTATCATATTGTCTGTGATCTCAGAAGCAGGATCCCAGGTAGTATTGTCACTTACATTAAGCCATCCAGTTCTTACGTAACCAGGTATCACTGCCGCTTTAGGAACATCATTTGGACTCACTTTTTCTCCCTTTATAAGATAAATACTTTTTTCTGGATTAAGCACAGGAAAAGCAGTAATGTCAGCAAAAGTCCTCAATCTAACATTAACTTTAACTACCCATTTTAAAGTTGCTCCTTTTTTTACCAGCTCCCTGTTACTGCCTTCTTTAGAACAAAAGTGTGATTGATAATTCTTGGCTATAGATTCACTATCATATATAACTACTGACGTATCTGGATCGTCACCATATATAGGACTTACTAAAATAGGTTTGTTTACGTTAAATGAATCGTCCACATGAATAAGCGGACTATAATTTTTGCTGTCTGCAGCACAATAATCATCGGCAAGTGTTACGCTTCCCGTTATTACCGGACTGCCGCTAAGATACAGATCTGCGAAACCGGTATCTTCAGTCAGATTCGGATCCTCCCCCATCAAGACGATCGCATTTTCTTCAAGATTCTCTCCTGTTCCACTGTAATTATGTGCTATCGTTCCACCGAAAATTTCCACTTTCATATCATCTCGAGTTCCCTTAGAACATATAGCGAAAATACCGGCTCCGCTTTCATTCGCACAATTGTCGCTGATAGTTCCACCTTCTATATTAAGCAGACAACTACCAGCTTTCGTTCCCTCTGTGTATATCGCACCGCCTTTTGTTGCCTGATTATCATTGATTCCACCTTCCTTTATGTAAATGCTTGCTTGGTCCAAATATATTCCACCTCCATATGTTGCACGATGTCCACTGATTCGACCTCCATTAATATAAACATTTCCCCCATTCGCATATATTCCACCGCCTTTTGTTGCCTGACTGTCAATGATTTGACCTCCGTTTATGTTAATACTTGAGTTATCCGCATATATTCCACCGCCATACGTTGCACTATGTCCACTGATTATACCTTCATACACATTGACAGTTGCATTTTTCGCATATATTCCACCGCCATGCTTAACTGTGTTCTGCGTATCTCCCTGGATTTTACCACCATTCAGATTTAAAGTACCTTGTGATACATAAATACAACTTTTTCCCAGGAACGATTCAATCCTAGTACCTTTCCCTATAGTCAACGTTCCAGTCACCCTAATAGGATCATTAGAGAACTGGCAAGACCTACCATCCGGTGTTTCGTTATATATTTTTATATTATTTAGCGTTACATCACCACTTATATACAGCATACCTAACATATTGCTTTTTCCCGGGCGAAATGTCACATTGCTCAGTGTCATTTGACTATCGACCGTCACAGGATTAAGGAGATAAATAACACCATTTTGTGCAACAAGCCCTAATGCTTTCGAAAGAGTTTGTACAGCAGCCGTATCACTCTCTCCAGTATTATTATTGTTTCCCCGTGTCGGATCCAGGTAAACAACCGCTTTTTCTTCTGTCTGCGCAGCCGGAACACTGTCATCGTAAAAATCGCTTACAACTTCTGCATCATTTCCGCTGGAAAATCTCGCAGACTCCGCATCCCCATAGTCTTCTTCCATAAAAAGGGGATCCTGAAACTCTGTCAATTCTTTCTTCATATCTGGTAAGAATGTCAAAAGACCAAAAAATAACGCAGTTACAACGGTTATAATAATAGTAATCATATTAATAGTTTTTTCTGTTATTAAAGACATAGAAACAGCAATTTTAGTTGGTACTATCATCAATACTAGTTTAATTATAATAAAACTTTTACTATTAAAGGACTTTATATATTCTTTTATAATTCTATTAAAGTTAAAATATGTCATATCTGTACATTTTGATAAAATACTTATTCCAAATAATACCAGAAGTAATACTATACATGGATCACTCACTATTCCATGTATTTGTTCTATTATATTCTGAAATTTGATTTGCATTTAGCATCACCTTTTATTCCCTCACAGCTTCTAAATAATCATATACATTTTGTTCTATCAATTGTTTTACCGAATTATGTGTAGGATGTCCATCTATAATTTGCAATTCCTCTATCGGTAATTCCATTGTAATAACTATTCTATCCAAATTTGTAATATTTAAGGTTTTTGTAGCACTACCAATATTAAATTCCATACGCAATTCATCATAATCAAAATCATCTATATTAGCTATTTCTCGAATTCCATTTCTTCCATTTATAAAACCTAAAATAGCTTCTCGTTTACGTTCAATAACACCTGCCAAATTAGAAAATATCCTTTCTTCCTTAATATGTATTCCTTCATTGGCCCCTAATCGTCTATTTGTATCTGCTGGTGCTATATATCTCAGGAATCTCAATTTTTTCAATGAACCAGAATTCATAATAGTATTTATAAACTGAATAGGAATCATTGGTGATATTTCGAAATTTATACCTTGATAATTTTGCCTTAAAAAAGATTTAAATCTGTTTATAAAATTAGTCTTCATTCCATATCGACCTTCCGTTTGAAATCCAATAACTCCATGATTTACATTTCCTTCAGAATACATGAATCCAAATGAAAATGGCAAAACTTCTGCATCTTCTCTATTTCGATTTTTTATATTCCCAGTAGTTGTATCAATCAACTCGCTCACAATTCCAAAATCACCCGTTTTTACTCTCCCCGACACAAATTTATACAACGCTTGTCCTCGTTCATTTTGTCGTGTATTTCTTTCTATTGAAAGAATAGTAAAAATATTTTCTGATTCTATATCTGTATCGTATGTATTATGATATTGATTTGCAAACGTATCTACAATATCCATAAAATCATGACCTCTCAAATTATGTAAATTCGTTTCTTCTACATTATTATCCTTAACATGAAATCCATAAATTGATAATCCTATTTTTTTCATTTTATCCCTCCGTGTAATCATCATTTTTTATATTTTATCACTGTTTTATACATTAGACTACTTATTTTAATAAAAAAATTAAACTTATTACACGCCCGAACATTCGTTCTTTTATACTATATATAATTTTCATAAAAATTTCAATAAAAATACATAAAAAGAACACTCTATCTCTAGAATGTTCGTAAACGCACAATAGCACGTACCTGGAATCGAGTAGGAGGGAAAATTAAATAAATTTTCCCGACCTCTCACACACCGTACGTATGGTTCCGTATACGGCGGTTCAATCAACTTGACAAGTAACACTCCTTTCGGTGTAGTAATCTATCATTGAGACTAATCCAAATCGGGTTAGTCTCTCATTGCTTATTGCAACGTTCACAGCACTCTTGTTGCATACATAGGCAATCCTATCCCCTGCATATGCAACTTTCCATGCTGTATATTTGTTAATTCCAAGTTTTATCAAGTTCTTTGCACGATTTTGTGGTGTCTTCCATTGTTTCCATATACACATACGAAGTCTGTAACGAATGTTTGAATCTAATTGTTTGCAGAGTGTTTTCATGTTTCCTATTTTGAAGTAGTTAATCCACCCTCTAATGAGCTGATTAAGCTTCTCCTGACCATCGCGGTTGGATGGCTGGTTACTTTCTCTGGTTACCATGGAATACGGACAGCGTGGAACCCCCCTTTCTTCCTTGGATTCTTGCAAGAATCCGTCCGCACCCCTTTGTTTTATTTTGTTAATTTGTTTATAATATCTGCGGGAGCTTACGTTATTTTCTTATTTCTTTGTAGTAACTATTTTTGCCTTAGACCAGGCAGAATAATATGTCTTCCCGCTAACAACTTTATACGTACGGACACGTATGTAGTACTTCTTCTTCGCTTTCAACTTAGTAACTTTCTTCGATACAGTTGCTGTCTTGGTAATTTTCACCATCTTGTTACCCTTTGTGAATTTGCTGTTCAGAGCATATTGCACCTGATAGCTGTTTGCACTTGTTATCTTCTTCCACTTTATTATAAATCCTTTTTTAAGTATTATCAATTTTGAAACAGTCGGTGTCTTAACCTTTAACTTCTTAATAGAGACTACAGAATTAGGTTTTATAGTATCGCATATAGAACAGTGAATTGATTTTAATCCTACGGCTTCGTAAGTCGCTTTCTTATCAATCGTGTACTTGGTATTCCAAACATGCCCCCGTAAAGGAATAGTCTCTGTTACCTTGTTATTACATATAGAACAGATTTTCTCTTTTAATCCATCTTTTGTACATGTAGCTTCCTTTTTGATCCTCCAATTACCGTAAGTATGATTTGTTTTAGGTATCACTCTGGATGTTCTCTCCTGAATTGTACCACATATAGAACAATGAATAGATTCTGATCCTTCTTCTTTACACGTTGCCTCTTTGTCAACTGTATACTTAGTGTTCCACTGATGCTCATCCTCTCCTGTTGTACATGTCATAAACTTAATATAATGTGATTCGCTGAGTATACCATGATAATAATTACCATAAATATCATAGCAAGGGATGTATCCCAATGAATATGTCCCAACAAAATCTTTTTCAGTAAATGTGTATGAACCTTCAATATATCCTGTAGATTTATTATAAGTCTTTTTGAACGATAAATAATGATCTCCGCTATATATCACCGGATACGTTCTATCCAAATCTACACCACTATCGTCTGTGACTTTAAGCTTGTAATGAACTGTATCTCCAACCGATAACTTCTGCCCCTGTTCTAAAAACTCAAATGATTCCAATACTGGCGGATTCGTATCTGTAATCGGTCCTTCATTCGCATACGTGCTTTGCTCGATTGAAAGAATAATAATTATGCTAATAGCTATTGTATCAAGTATTGTTATAATATTTTTAAATAAATGAGAAATTCTTTCCATACTACATCTTGTATGATAATTAGGAAGTTAATTATCACACTTTCCTTTCTTTTAATATCGTTGTTCAATACAATTCAGATACTATGGACTCTTGATTTATTACCTGTAGCTTGACTACTCAACTGGAGTGTATTGCCGCTACCTTTATCTGAATTGTTTATAGCTGGATGTTGCCGGAGTAATCCGAGTACTTATTTCCATCAAGTCTACGATGATAATCGCTGGTGGATATCACGGTATCAGACTTTTGAAAGGGAGGTGCAACCTCATGATTTACGTAGGCATTGACATTGCCAAACTCAATCACTTTGCCTCAGCCATATCTTCTGATGGTGAAGAACTAATCAAGCCGTTCAAATTTACAAATGACAATGATGGCTTCCATTTGCTGATTTCCAAGCTAGATCCTCTAGACAAGGACAGCCTCATCATTGGTCTTGAATCGACGGCACACTACGGCGACAACCTTGTTCGATATCTTGTTGCTAAGAATTACAAAGTGTGTGTGTTGAACCCCATTAAGACTTCTACTATGCGTAAAAACAACATTCGCAAAACGAAGACTGACAAAGTCGACACATTCATCATCTGCAAAACTCTCATGATGCAGGAATCTCTCAGATTTGTGACCTTTTATGATCTTGATCTGATGGACTTAAAAGCCCTTGGACGCTTCCGTCAGAAGACCATTAAGCAGCGAACCCGCCTAAAGATCCAGCTGACTTCTTACGTGGATGAGATATTCCCTGAATTGCAGTATTTTTTCAAATCAGGTCTGCATCAAAAATCTGTCTATGCGCTTCTCAAAGAAGCTCCAACACCGGAAGCTGTTGCTTCTATGCATATGACTCATCTGGCTCATCTTCTCAAAGTGAACTCGCATGGACGCTTTAACAAAGAGATGGCTCAGCAGTTAAGAGTTCTCGCACAGAAGTCTGTCGGTGCCAACGACAGTTCTCTATCTATCCAGGTAACTCACACAATTCAACAAATAGAGTTACTCGATAGCCAATTAGAAAGAGTTGAAGCTGAAATGACGGAAATTATGAAATTCAATGATTCTGTCATTATGACCATTCCTGGTATCGGATATATCAATGGAGGAATGATACTTGGCGAAATCGGAGATATACACCGTTTTTCCTGCCCCAACAAGCTGCTTGCATATGCCGGTTTAGATCCTTCTGTCTATCAGTCAGGGAACTTTCAGGCTAAGAAAACCAGAATGTCCAAACGAGGATCTAAAGTCCTCAGATATGCACTTGTTAATGCAGCTCACAATGTTGTTAAAAACAACGCCACCTTCAAGGCTTACTACGAAGCCAAGATGGTCGAAGGCCGGACTCACTATAATGCCCTTGGACACTGTGCCGGCAAACTCGTCAGGATCATCTGGAAAATGATGACTGACAACGTGGAATTTAACCTCGATTAAGAGGTCTGGATACCTACATCATAGATTTGTTTAAAAGCACCCACCAGGGAGCCTTATTAAGGTTACCCTTTTTTTTACCACCGATAGCGAATAAGAATTTCCAGCTAATTTATGCTTGACTTTTCATAGCTGGTCTCCAGCAAATTCAAAGCTTCACGAGCTTTGCACTTTCTTACAAAAGAACCATCCCTCCTACCGAGCCAATGGGACACTCCTCGTGACAAAAGAAACGTCCCCAATTATTAACGTTAATCTTTACTTGTTTTTCTTCTAATCCCTCTCCTCTCACAACCAGTTCTATCTCGCCAGGTTCATAACCTGCACGAATCACTGCAATTGCTTTTCCGTAAAAGGTTTCAAATTTACCATTGTAATAATTATGATTTGTACAGGGAGTTGCGGAACCAAATCCCTGCAACACTCCTGCTCCTTTTACTTCCACAGTAAGCACCTGATCGGAATTAACTTTCGTTATTCCATTATCACCCACTAAGTCAACCTGCACATAGCATAGATCCTGACCATTGCTGTTCAATGTGTTCTTCTCAGCAGTCAATTTGAGATTGCTTTTTCCGGTTGCACTTATTAATTTTGCTGTGCCGATTTCTCTTCCCTGCCTGTCATAACATTTCGCAATAAGCTCGCCCGGTTCATATGTAACCCTTTTAAAGGTTGCTTTCATTTTATTAACTTTACTTCGACCCACTTTTCTTCCATTGCAAAACAATTCAGCATACTCAGCGGTTGTGTATACAATTACATCTGATTTATTTCCTTCGCAGCCATCCCAAGACCAGCTTGCCACAGCGTCAGTATTTCTCCACATAGAAGCTGCTCTCTTACAATTTGTGTACTTCATTGGTTCCACGGCAAGAACAGGAGTATCCTGCAATCCCCATATGAGCTTATTCCAACCCACTTCCGGTCTCATATTTCCGCAGATATCAATAACACCACAACCGGCTAAGATAGGGAGCCCCGGAATTGCATTTTTCCTTGTCTGTTTGCTCATATATCGTATTGTTCCAATTCCGGTTTCTCCGATATAATCCCATCCCGTCCACATAAAGTCTCCAATAAGGTTATCGTTTTTCTTCACATATTGCCAATTATCATACAGAGTTTTGGGAAGTGTTTCCGAGCCCACAATACATCTATCCGAATTCTGCTTTTGCTCTTTATCATATCTTGAGGTTGCATAGTTATATCCTGAAATATCAAGAAGCGGAGCCAGAATATCACATACCTTATCCGCTGACGGTTTTGCTGCCATCTTATCAATAATGCCACCCATTTTATTCATAAGGATATTGTAAAAGGTACTGGTAGGCATACTATCCATGGACATGCTTCCGTTTTTGTTTTCTTTTCCATCTTTTTTTTCACCGTAAATTCCTGAGCCCTTTGCAGCCATTGTTGCAAGAAGCAAATTAATACCACAAGTTACAGCGCGTTTTGAATCTTTTGCTTTTACATATTCAGCCATCTCCTTGCATAATGACTGCCCCTTCTCTGTCCCAAGCTCTGAAATCTCATTTCCGATGGAATACATCAACACTGAAGGATGATTATAATCCTTATCAATCATGGCTTCGCAATCTTTTTTCCAATCATTTAAGAAATCGTTGTCTGCATGATCATATGGATTCTTATGAATCAACCAATAATCATATAGCTCATCCATTACATACATACCTATCTCATCACATGCTTCCAGCATTTCCTTGGAAATTGGATTATGTGAACTTCTGATTGCATTAAAACCTGCCTCCTTAAGGATTCTGACTCTTCGATATTCCGCATCCCTAAAATTACATGCACCGATTACACCATTATCATGGTGAATGCAGGTACCTCGAATAAGCGTATTCTTTCCATTGATAAAAAGTCCTTTTCCACTCCACTTTATTGTCCTGATTCCGAATTTTGTTTCTTGTGAATCATTCACGATTCCATCATTAGTAAGTTCTACACAGCATCTATATAAGTAGGGGGCGTCCTCATCCCATAATTTCACATTTGGAATGACAATTTCCACATCCTGACCTTTGCCTTCTGCAACAAGGCTGTCCTTGTCATATATTTTTACATTAATATTTCCCATTCCGACAAAATCTGTCTTCACACTGATTTTGCTTTCTGTCAGAGTATCAATTTTCACTCCATTTGGCTTAATGTAATTTTTTTCAGATACATAGAGGTTCACTCCTCTATAGATTCCGCTCCCGGAATACCATCTACTATTCGGGGTCTTTTCATTGTCTGCTATAATTTCAAGCATGTTATCTGCTTTCAAATAGGGTGTCAATTCTGTATAAAAATTGGAATACCCGTATGCTCTTTTTCCTATTTTATTTCCGTTTAGTATAACAGTAGCATTGTGGTAAACACCTTCGCATTCTAAAATTAGGACTTTATCTCTCCATTCCTCTTCCATATGAAATTGTTTCTCGTAGATATATTTTCCACCGTCAAAGTATGCACAGGCTCCTCCCGATGGATTCTCTCTGTTTCTGCGCTCATAAATCATAGCATCATGAGGCAGATTCACCTTTTTTTACTATCCGAACCTTCTTTGTAATAGGTCCATTCTCTGTTAAAATCGTATTTTATCATTTCATTCTCCATCCTTTATTTGTTCTCGGAATTAATTTCAACGAATCAATGTATTTTAAGAAAGTAATCATAATACATACGAATGCAATAATACCATAAAGTAATACCGTGGTAGTCCAAGCACTTTGACTATTAAAACCGCCAAATTTTCCAATGATTGAAGGTGTAATAGTTGCAACAACGAGCGTTGCCATCATTGAAAATACACTTCTGACAGCACTGACAGAGCATCTGTCTTCTGAAGTCAGAGAAAATCTTGGCAACATAGAATGATATGCGAGATTAACGGCGGTATAGCAGATTACCGACATCAAAAAATATGTTACTGCAATGTATACCTCCTTCATATCTTCCGAAAACGCTGTTGGCACAAAGAATACCAATAGCACGGGCAAAATCAGTGGCAATCCCATAAATAGAAGCCACGGTCTTGCTTTGCCCCATCTGGTTTTCGTTTTGTCAATAATCATTCCCATTACAATGTCGCTAAGTCCGTCAAAATTCTGCAAATCAGCATCATTGTTCCCACAAATGATGCACTTACCAGTGCACTATCCGTATAATACATAGTCAAAAATGATTATGGCAAAATCCAGATCAGATTTACGCCCACATCTCCAAGCCCATAAAGAACCTTTTCTAAAAATGTTGTTCCACCAATTTGTTTTTGTTTACCCATATTTATCTTCCTTTCTGAAGCAGTCCTAATAAATGAAAGTAAAAACTATTGTTTCCAAATTCTGCTTCTTTCGTTTTTTATACCTCTATAATCCGTTTTTTTGTCAGACTTATCAATTTCAAAAAGCGTAATCATGACAAATTGAGATTTACCAAATCCGTTCTATCTGATATAATAAATGAAAAGAAGAATTTTTTGATAATCTAATCTGTTTGTCCTTAAAAAGATACCAATGGAGATGTGAAATGGAACTGAAAGAGAAGTGCGATGAATATGTACTAAGAAATGTTAAAACAATTGATATCGCTGACTATGAGAGTTTTCTTCAGCTAAATAACAATCAGGAACCCGTTTTAACCGGTCTGCACCGTGGACTAAGGGACCTGTTATCCGTTCACGCCTGGACAACCTCCCCCGAAGGACATCAGAATTACCTTTATTTTCAAATGAACGGTGAGCAAAAATTTTGCGCAACTCTCTATTACAGTTCAGAAACCCTTTGCCAGCCTCATACTCATAACTACATTGAACTTCTCTATGTCATGCAGGGTGAACTTCGCATGCAAATTGATGGAAAAACATATTCCTTCAAAGAAGGGGATATTTGCCTGATTAATACCAATACCATTCATTGTGAATACATCGAACGAAAGGATAGTTTCATCATCTGTCTTTGCACGGACGATATCATCTTTGAACAGTATCAAAACTCTCGTAGTGCAAAAGACTACACATTAAGTTTAAAAAGGTTTATTAACCAAAAACGTATGCAGGAATTATTTGTATCCTTTTCTCCAAGAAATACAGATACACATAAAACAAAACACGCATTCGAGACAATTATTTCAGAGCTTATGGAGGATTTACCTGGGAAACAACGAATTGTGATTGGATATGTAGAAAGAATCATTGATTTACTTGCCAGAGAATATAGTATTCAGGCAACTCGTTCAGATAAAGAAGAGTTACAGAAAGTATTGGTGCAGTCCATTTGTTCCTATATTGAATATCACTACGACTCCGTTACAGTTAATGAATTATCACAAAAATTCAGTTACAGTCCGGATTATCTTACAAAAATATTTAAGAAGGAGCAGGAAACTAACTTATCAGCATACATTCAATTGGTAAGGCTTCAGCATGCCTCTGAATTAATCAGCTCTACATCCTTACCAATTGAAAAAATCAGTAGAAAAGTTGGATATAATAACGTGGGATTCTTTTATAAAAAATTTTATGAAATCTATCAGACAACCCCCAATGAGGTGCGTGAAAAATAAAGAACGCACCTCATTAAGACCAAACTTCCTGTTTAGGATTCACAAAAGAACCATCCCTCCTACCGAGCCAATGGGACACTCCTCGTGACAAAAGAACCGTCCCCAATTAATATAATCAAGATGTATTAGTGCACTTCGTCAATTCAAAACTGTCAAATATATCAAAGCCAGTCAGCTCATCAATGAGTTGTCAAAGGCTGAAAAACTGGATAATTACCAGGAAGTACTTAACCAGTATGCAGCATATGACCTGCTTGCTGTAGATGATTTTGGGCTGATGAACTTGGATATTAACAAATGCCGTAACCTCTTTGAGGTATTCGACAGTAGGGATCCCCACAAGTCCATCCTTGTGATTTCCCAGATTCCGGTAGCTTCCTGGTATGATATGTTCCTTGAACATACATATGCCGAAGCATGTCTAGCACGCCTTCTCTCTGACGCATATCGCCTTGAGATGAATGGTCGTAACATGAGAAATATAGAACCTATTAACAAGCAGCCGTAAACGGCTGTCAAAACACACCGCTGGCGCGAACCCCTTACACCGCTATCGCGAGAAAGGGGGGGCCGTTTAAGCGAATTTAGCATGTATCGGTAGATGGTTTGACTGGATTTGTGGATGCTATCAGTGCAGTGTTCCCAAGAGCAGAAATACAACGCTGCATTGTACATCAAGTGCGTTATTCCACTAGATTTGTAAATTACAAGGACTTGAAGCCTTTTGTACAGGATTTAAAGGAAGTATATCAGGCATCCACTGAGGAACTTGCACTAGAGAACCTTGACCAGTTAGAAGAAAAATGGGGAAAGAAATATCCATCTTCTGTATCATCATGGAGAAACAACTGGCCTCAGCTTTCAACATATTTCAAATATCCGGCAGAGATACGAAAACTGATTTATACTACGAATTCCATAGAGAATTTCAACCGGCAGCTAAGGAATGTAACGAAAACAAAGACGATTTTTCCCACGGACGATGCCCTGTTTAAGGTTCTGTATCTGGCAATGTGTGACATCACCGAAAAATGGACGGGAGCAGGCTGGAACTGGGGACAGACCCTAAACCAGCTTTGCATCTATTTCGGAGACCGGATTTCGCCATCCGATTTAGAATAAAGCATGTAAAAGCATAGGAAAACGCAGGCTGCCGTTGACAGCCTGCGTCTGTTGTGTAAAAATTTCTTCATTTATTAAAATTTCCAATCATTTGATCAATAACTTTTTTTATTGATGGCTCAATATTTTCAATCCCCTCCGGCTCCTGTACATTTGCTTTGGGTTCCTTAAAAGCTCTTCCATTTCTCCAAAATAGAGCTCTTGTCTTCCATGCCACATATTTTTCTATGGCCATTTTGCTGTCCTTATATTCTTCACCACAACATACACATACAAAGATAACATGACAGAGAAGAACATGATCAAGATATATGTGGACGCAAGCTCGGCAAAGAGAGTAGATATTATCATCAAGCACTACACGGATTTTATGGGAATCGTGGACGGATACACGGAAGGACTCAGGTACATGATCGAGTGTGAAAAAGAAAGCAACAGTCATCAGGAGATGGGAGATCTTGGTATCAGAGTCCAGACAGGAGGAACAACCAGTGATCCGACAGCAAAAAAGGCAATCCGAAATGTCATGACACTTGAGGCACTTATCAACTGTGATTTCTCCGGAGATGTAATGGAAGGTGTGAACCGTGCAGAGGAATTTATCAGAGATGCCTATCTACTTCGGGACATGAGAAAAGATTATGATCTGTTCAACCGTCAGCTATCCATTCTTGGAACAGAAAAGGAGACCTTTGAAAAATATCTCCGCAGGGAGAAGTCACTGGATGATATCGCAGACGAACATGGGATCACTTATGAGTCTGCCCAGCAGAAAATCCACAAAATCAGAACCAGGGTAAAAAAACAGGTTGTTGGTTTCATGGATGGAAAGATGGGAGGTATTGCGTAATGGAAGAAAAGCGATGCTATACCGTCAAGGAGCTGCAGGAGATTCTGGGAATCAGCAGACCGACAGTATATGAATTATTGAAAAGAAATGAATTCCGATGGATCCAGGTTGGCACAAAGTACCGCATTTCTAAGAAAAGCTTTGATGAATGGCTAGATAAGATGATGGAAAATCCGTAAATTTGCCTTCTAAAGCATTTGGATGTCAGAGTGGTATAGTGTGAGCAAAAGGAGGTAATGGCAATGGATAATTCGATGGAAATACAGGATATCAGGACAAGATTAGAACAGTTTCAGGCAAATAAGGATCCCAGACTGAAAAATACAATGTCAGTGCCGGAGATGCGCAGGCTGCTTGGATTAAAAAAGACGGAAAGCTACTGGCTCGTTCACAGGAACTTTTTTGAAACTAAAATTATTGACGGAAAAATGAGGGTAGACATTGAGAGTTTTGAGAAATGGTATGCGAACCAGGTAAAGCATAAAAAAGTCAATGGGGAGGAACCCGGAGCAGAACTGATGAAAACATCTTATTCTTTTAAAGATGCGGCTAACCTTTTGGGAATCAACTCCTCTAATCTGTATGAGATATGGCGGGATGAGAATCTGGAAACGATTACGGTTGATTTTGTGAAACGTCTACCTATAGAAGTATTGCCTTGTATTGGCTGTGATTAACTGTGCTAATCGGAACACATCGTTTTTATGTTTCTTTATGTTTTTGCTATCGACCTGCTCTCCATTCAACTTGCGTTCCTTTAAATCAAGCCATGCTTTCGCCTTAAATGGAATCAGGCAAGTCGGACTTAATACCGGAATGCCGTCAATCATCATTTGTCCGGTTTTTAACAATTCATAATATGCTTCATTTAAAAGGATTGCCGACAAACTAGATATTTCATCATCTATCGGAAGTGGAGTGAGAACTGCATCATCTTCCAATATAATAAAATCCGGATTTCTGGAAAATATTTCTATCATATATGGATATTCTTTACTTTTCGGAGATGTGAAACGATAAAACTGTGCATTTCCAGTGCTTTTATTCAAATGCTCATATCCTGCTTCTTTGACATACTCCCAAAACTGCCTGCCAAACTCCGCTGTTATGGATTCAACAATCAATACAATATCTACATCTTTTGTAGCACGAAATGGTAGTTCTTCGTTTTCCATAATCAAATCACACGCTGTCCCACCGATGATGACATATTGATTTTCAAAACCTTGAAATCTTTCCTTAAATTTTGTAAATCCACTGACCATTACTCATGCAACCTTCTTTCCTTCAATTCATCTACTGCTTCTTCAATTCTTTCATCATTTGTATCTGTAAAAGATAAAACAAGTGAAATATCATCAGCACTGTTATCCTCTGAAAATTGTTTTGGGTTGTATGCCCATAATTCAAGTCTGACCTGTTTATCCGGGTCTATCAATTCATCAGTCAGCAAGGCTTTATCATAATCTTTCTCACTAATTGCATAGGTAACAACTCGGCTTGGATTTAGCATTGTTTTTTCAGAAAGTGCCGTTTCCCCTGCAAAGACCATAT
>OLSI01001365.1_pt1 | contig 16876 bp, 10 predicted proteins | sample 1672661 | NCBI WGS metagenome assembly OLSI01 (sample SAMEA3136711, study PRJEB25190) | human gut metagenome | biome: human gut; feature: human-associated habitat; material: faeces | place: Austria | collected 2013 | reverse complement strand
AATATCTACACCTTTATCAGTTAAATCTTGCTTGAAATACTCAATGAAACTAGCCATCTGATCCGCTGAGACCCGTGGCAACTTATCGTCACTTTCAGAACTAGCTTCAGTAGCCTCAGTAGTCTCTGTTTTCTCTGGTGCTTTTTCTTTTACCTCAGCACTTGAGCTTTGGGTGGCTACTTTTGGCGCCTCAGGAGCTTTAGTTTTAGGCGCTAATCCTAAAGCCTGTAAAACGAAACCGAGAGCGGCCAACGCTAAAAATCCTGCTATAAAGACTTTAACCTTTTTCATAAAATTACCTCCCAGCTTTTAGTGTGGTTCAGTGATTGCACATATTTTTTAAGCCTTATAAATATCTACGACCTCTCCAATTGTACGGATGTCGTCATTTTCTGTTAGATGGATTTCTTCATAGCTATTATTTAGACTTTGTAAGTACCAGGAACCATCATAATCTCTTTTAAGTTTTTTAACAAAGTTTTTCCCGTTTACCTGGAAGATACCAATGTCGTTGATGTCTACCTGACTAGTAACCTTGATAAAGAGCAAGTCATTATCTTCTATCAAAGGCTCCATAGAGTCACCAGCAACTTTAGCTATTGTATCGTAACTCTCAGGGACATCATTAGCACGTAGTCTCACCTCCATGTGTAAATTGTCATCTTGGAAAATACCACGACCAGCAGCAACCAATCCCTCAACATAGTCAGTGATGTAGTTTTCATCTTCTTCGGCTTTGAGCTTATCGAAAATAGAAACTACCTCAGGTTTCTCTTGCTCCTCAAGTTGCTCCTTGGCAAAGTCAAGGACTTTTTCTTGCCTTGGTTTGTCTAGCTTATCATAGATGGTGATAATTTCAGCTTGTTCATCCTGTGTAGCCATTTTCCCAAGTTTGCTATCAGCAAGCCCCAGGAGATAGTCAGAGGTAACATTGAAAATCTCTGCTAGTTTCTTTAAATCCTTACCTTTTGGAAAGTTTTCGTTTTTTTCCCACTTTGAAACGGTGGTATAGGTTTTCATCCCAAGTATTTCAGAAAGTTCGGTCTGTGTCATGTTACGCCCCTCTCTTAACTTCCTTACTCGGTCTCCTAGTTTTTCCATAGGATAACTCCTTTTTTCGTTTTTTTGATAAGTAAATTATATCAGAAGTGTGATTATAAATCAACTATATAAGAAAAAAGTTTTAAATAAAATATAAGTTTTATAGTTTTTTCAAAAAAATAGAAAATAAATCATATAAAACACTTGACACAAGATTTAAAATCATATACAATGTAATCATCATCAAGAAAGGAGTTACTCAGCTATGGTCACTATTGCAGAATTAAGAGCTAAACACAATAAGATGTCACAGCGTGAATTGGCAAAAGAACTAGGTGTCACTCAAACATCTATTAGCAACTGGGAAAAAGACCAGACGAAGATTTCAGGTGTATGCGGAAGACTGATGTGCTGTCTGAAGAATGAGCAGGAGACCTATGAGGAGCTGAATCGCAGACTTCCGGGAATCGGAGATACGGTAACTACTCCAGACGGAATCCAGGGCAATGTACAGAGTGTAAATGTACTCCGCCAGCTTGTAAAGGTAGTAGTAGAAATTGGTGATGAGAAAGAAATTCAGGAATTCCCTGTAGGCGAACTGAAATTCCGTTCCAGAAAAAAGAAAGTAAAAGTCTCTGAACAGGAATTAAAGGAACTGAAGGATCTTGAAGATAAAAAGGGAGATTCCAAATTAGATGATTAATGATCTTGTGAAGGAGAATGAGCGGGTAGATGATCTGCAGAATGGCTATTATATCATTCAGGATCCCCGGAAATTCTGCTTCGGTATGGACGCTGTTCTTTTATCTGGGTTTGCCAGAGTGAAGAAGGGAGAGAAGGTTCTCGATATGGGAACGGGAACTGGTATTATTCCGGTACTCCTTGCTTCCAAGACTATGGGAGAGCATTTCACAGGTCTGGAAATCCAGGAAGAGTGTGCTGAAATGGCAGCAAGAAGTGTGAAATACAATAACCTGGAGGACAGGGTCAGTATCAGACAAGGTGATATTAAGGAGGCTGTCAGTATTTTCGGGGCAGCTTCTTTTCATGTTGTCACATGCAATCCGCCCTACATGATCGGGCAGCATGGACTGACCAATCCGCATATGCCAAAGGCAATCGCCAGACATGAGATCCTTTGTACTCTTGAGGATGTGGTAAGCCAGGCCTCGAAGCTTCTTGGAGACAGAGGGCGTTTTTACATGGTACACAGACCGTTCAGACTGACAGAAATTATGCAGGTTTTGACGAAATATAAGCTGGAGCCTAAGCGTATGCAGCTTGTTTATCCATACATTGACAGGGAGCCTAATATGGTGCTCATAGAAGCCCTGAAAGGCGGCAATTCCCGGATTACCGTGGAAAGACCGCTGATCGTGTATGAGAAGCCGGGAGTTTATACGAAGGAAATTCTGGAAATGTACGATATGATTTAAAAAGATCGCAAATAAAAAATGAAAAACAGATGATTGCAGAAGGGAGAAAAATATGAGTGGTAAATTATATCTATGTGCCACGCCAATCGGAAATCTGGAGGATATTACGCTTCGCGTGCTCCGTGTTCTGAAGGAAGTGGATCTGATCGCTGCGGAAGACACCCGCAACAGTATCAAGCTTCTCAATCATTTTGACATAAAAACTCCAATGACCAGTTACCATGAGTACAACAAAATGGAGAAAGCCTACACCCTCATTGAGAAAATGCAGGAGGGGCTGAATGTGGCTCTGATCACAGATGCGGGAACACCTGGAATTTCTGATCCAGGGGAAGTATTGGCTGCTATGTGTTACGATGCCGGAATTGAAGTAACTTCTCTTCCAGGACCGGCAGCATGCATCACGGCTCTTACCCTGTCCGGACTTTCCACGCGCAGATTTGCATTCGAGGCCTTTTTACCCCCGGATAAAAAAGAGAGGAAAGCCATTCTGGAAGAGTTGAAAAACGAAACCCGCACCATCATCCTTTATGAGGCACCCCATCACTTGGTTGGTACCCTGCAGGAATTGTACCAGGCTCTTGGAAACCGCAGAATGACTCTTTGCCGTGAGCTTACCAAGAAGCATGAAACGGCATTTCGGACAACAATCGAAGATCTGATTGCTTTTTACAAAGATCAGAAGCCCCTTGGAGAGTGTGTTCTGGTGATCGAGGGCAGAAGCCGAAAGGAAATGGAACAGGAATCACAGGAATCCTGGAAAGACATCTCCATTGAGGATCATATGGCGATTTATGAGAATCAGGGAATCGCACGCAAAGAGGCAATGAAGATGGTTGCAAAGGATCGAGGTGTGACAAAAAGAGATATTTACCAGGCGCTTTTGCTGCAAAAATAGAGAAGAAACTGTTCTGGCAGGTGTTATTCCTGACAAGCAGACATACAGGGTGAGATAAGGCGTATTTTTGACGGATATCCGTTGAAAATACGCCGTTTTTTTTACATCTTGAAATGGCTTTTAACTGGCAAAAACGGGGATTTTGTGCTATAATAAATCTGTATTTTTATGCGCAAAAACAGGAATGAGATCTGGCAGCAGAAATGAGCCGTAAATTCCTGTAACTTTTTAATAGATCATAACAGGAGGAATATCATGGGCGAAACAAATACAGAATACGGAGCGGACCAAATCCAGATTCTGGAGGGTCTGGAAGCCGTACGTAAGAGACCAGGTATGTACATTGGAAGTACATCCAGCCGTGGTCTCCATCATCTTGTATACGAAATCGTGGACAATGCCGTAGATGAGGCACTGGCTGGTTACTGTACAGAAATAAATGTAGCGATCAATCCTGATAACTCCATCACAGTTGTAGACAATGGACGAGGCATTCCGGTAGGAATCAATCATAAAGCCGGCATTCCAGCTGTAGAGGTGGTATTTACCATTCTTCATGCCGGCGGTAAGTTTGGCGGTGGAGGATACAAGGTATCAGGAGGTCTTCACGGTGTAGGTGCATCCGTTGTTAATGCACTTTCTGAATGGCTTGAAGTATCAATCTGCAGAGATGGAAAGAGATATGAGCAGCGTTACGAGCGTGGTAAGACAATGTATCCGCTTAAGGAAGTTGGAGAATGTGGTGATTCTACCGGAACTACTGTTACTTTCCTCCCGGACAAGCAGATATTCGAGGAGACTGTATACGATTACGATATCCTGAAACAGCGGCTTCGTGAAATGGCTTTTCTTACCAAAGGTCTGAAGATCATTCTTACTGACAAGCGGGAAGGTATGGAACGGGAGAAAACTTTCCACTATGAAGGTGGTATCCGTGAATTTGTAACTTATCTGAACAGAAGTAAAGAAGCTCTTTATCCGGAGATCATTTACTGCGAGGGTGAGAAGGACGGTGTGGCTGTTGAAGTTGCCATGCAGCACAATGATTCTTATACAGAGAATACTTACGGATTTGTAAACAATATTAATACTCCTGAAGGCGGTACCCATATTACCGGTTTCAGAAATGCCATTACAAACACATTTAACGATTACGCCAGAAAGAATAAGCTTCTCAAGGACAGCGAGCCAAACCTTTCCGGTGATGACATCCGAGAAGGTCTGACGGCCATTGTCAGCGTTAAAATTGGCAATCCACAGTTTGAAGGCCAGACGAAGCAGAAACTTGGCAACAGTGAGGCCAGGGGAGCTGTAGACAGTGTTGTAAGCAAACAGCTGGAGATTTTTCTGGAACAGAATCCTGCTGTAGCCAAGGCAACTGTAGAGAAGTCTGTACTTGCCCAGAGAGCCAGAGAGGCAGCGCGTAAGGCTCGAGATCTTACAAGAAGGAAGTCTGCCCTTGACAGTATGTCCCTTCCAGGCAAGCTTGCCGATTGTTCGGACAAGAATCCGGAGAATTGCGAAATCTATATCGTAGAGGGTGATTCCGCGGGTGGCTCTGCGAAGACAGCTCGTAACCGTGCTACACAGGCTATCCTTCCTCTTCGTGGAAAAATCCTGAACGTAGAGAAAGCCCGTCTGGACAAGATTTATGCAAACAAAGAGATCAAGGCTATGATCACAGCCTTTGGCACCGGTATTCATGATGATTTCGATATTTCCAAACTGAGATATCACAAGATCATCATTATGACTGATGCCGATGTTGACGGTGCCCACATTGCCACACTGCTTCTTACATTCCTGTACAGATTTATGCCGGAACTGATCAAGCAAGGCTATGTATATCTGGCACAGCCGCCGCTGTACAAGGTCGAGAAGAACAAGAAGGTATGGTACGCTTACGATGACGATGAGCTGAATGCCATCCTTACAGAGATAGGACGAGACTCCAACAATAAGATCCAGCGTTACAAAGGTCTGGGAGAGATGGATGCAGAGCAGCTTTGGGAGACTACCATGGATCCTGAGAAGCGTATTCTTCTCCGCGTTACAATGGATGAGGCAGCTACCTCCGAAATTGACCTTGTATTTACCACACTTATGGGTGACAAGGTAGAACCAAGACGTGAATTTATCGAAGAGAATGCACGCTTTGTAAAGAATCTGGATATCTAGGGGAGATAGAACAATATGGATGACAAGATTTTTGACCAGGTCCATGATGTGGATCTGGAGAAAACCATGAAAGAATCTTACATCGAATATGCTATGAGCGTTATTGCCTCAAGAGCACTTCCTGATGTAAGAGATGGTTTGAAACCGGTACAGCGTAGAGTGCTGTATTCTATGATCGAATTGAACAACGGTCCGGATAAGCCACATCGTAAATGTGCCCGTATCGTTGGTGATACCATGGGTAAATATCATCCGCATGGAGACAGTTCCATCTATGGCGCACTTGTAAATATGGCACAGGACTGGTCAACCAGATATCCGCTGGTAGACGGTCATGGAAACTTTGGTTCTGTGGATGGTGACGGAGCTGCTGCGATGCGATATACAGAGGCACGTCTGAGTAAGATTTCCATGGAAATGCTGGCTGATATCAACAAAGATACGGTTGATTTCCAGCCGAACTTTGATGAGACAGAACGGGAACCGGTTGTACTGCCATCCCGTTATCCGAACCTTCTTGTAAATGGAACCTCCGGTATTGCCGTTGGTATGGCTACTAACATCCCGCCTCACAATCTGAGAGAGGTGATCAGTGCCGTTGTCAAGATCATCGACAATATCATTGAAGAGGACAGAGACACTACGATTGAAGAACTTCTTGAGATCGTGAAAGGTCCTGACTTCCCGACAGGTGCTACTATCCTTGGTACAAGAGGAATTGAAGAAGCATATCGTACCGGCCGCGGCAAGATCCGTGTACGTGCGGTGACAAATATCGAGACACTGCCGAACGGTAAATCACGTATTATCGTTACGGAACTTCCATATCTTGTTAATAAAGCCCGTCTGATCGAAAAGATCGCTGAGCTTGTACGAGACAAGAAAATCGACGGAATCACAGACCTGAATGACCATTCCAGCCGTGAGGGCATGCGTATCTGTATTGACCTTCGCAAAGATGCCAATGCCAATGTAGTCCTGAATCAGCTGTACAAGCATACACAGCTGCAGGATACTTTTGGCGTTATCATGCTGTGTCTGGTGGCTGTAAACGGAAGCCTTCAGCCGAAGGTATTGACGCTTCCTGAAATGCTTAAATATTATCTTGCACATCAGGAAGATGTTGTGACAAGAAGGACAAAATATGATCTGAATAAAGCACAGGAACGTGCGCATATATTAGAAGGTCTGCTGAAAGCACTGGATAATATCGATGAAGTTATCCGTATCATCCGTGGATCCAGAAGTGTCCAGGTAGCCAAGCAGGAATTGATGGACAGATTTGAGCTGACAGATGTTCAGGCACAGGCAATCGTGGACATGCGTCTTCGTGCTCTCACCGGTTTGGAAAGAGAGAAGCTGGAAGCAGAATATGCAGAATTAATGGAAAAGATCCGTAAGTTGAAAGCAATTCTTGCAGACAGAAATACACTTCTTCGCGTTATCCGTGAGGAGATTCTTGCAATTTCTGAGAAATACGGTGATGACAGAAGAACGGCTATCGGATTTGATGCGTTTGATATTTCTATGGAAGATATGATTCCGAGAGAAAATACTGTCATTACCATGACAAAACTTGGTTATATCAAACGTATGACAGTAGATAACTTCCGCAGCCAGAACAGAGGCGGCAGAGGAATCAAGGGAATGCAGACACTGGATGATGACTATATTGAAGAACTGATGATGACAACAACACATCATTATGTCATGTTCTTTACCAATACTGGTCGTGTATACAGACTGAAAGCGTACGAGATTCCGGAAGCAGGCAGAACAGCTCGTGGAACCGCGATCATCAACCTTCTGCAGCTGATGCCGGGAGAACGTATCACAGCAGTCATTCCGATCAGTAAGTTTGAAGAAGGTCAGTATCTGATGATGGCTACCCGTAAGGGTCTTGTTAAGAAGACTCCGATCCAGGATTATGCAAATGTCCGTAAGATTGGTCTGGCAGCTATTTCTCTGAGAGATGACGATGAACTGATCGAAGTTAAGGCAACGGATGACAAGAAAGATATTATCCTTGTAACGAAATACGGTCAGTGTATTCGCTTCAAAGAATCCGATGTCAGAAGTACCGGACGAGTATCGATGGGGGTTCGTGGTATTAATCTGCTTGATGGCGATGAAGTTGTTGCAATGCAGCTGAATACACAGGGATATTATCTGCTCGTTGTATCTGAAAACGGTATGGGTAAACGTACTTCTATCAGTGAATTTACCTGCCAGAACAGAGGCGGTAAAGGTGTGAAGTGCTACAAGATCACTGAGAAGACCGGTAATGTTATCGGAGCAAAAGCTGTCAATGAAGAAAATGAGATCATGATGATCACCACAGAAGGAATCATTATCCGTCTGCAGTGCTCTGATATCTCTATCCTTGGAAGAATTACATCAGGAGTCAAACTGATCAATCTTTCTGATGGAGTAACGGTTGCAAGCTTTGCGAAAGTCCGTGAAAAAGAAGAAGATAAAAATTCTGAAAAGACAGAGGAAAGCTCTGAAAATGTCTCCACAGAAGAGAACAGTAACGAAAATACAGACAGCACAGAGGAATAAGAATCATGGATAAGGAAAATGCGGCAACAAATGTCAGACGCAGATCCGGTTCAAGTGCATCCGGACGTTCAAAATCCGCATCAGCAAGAAGAAAAACGCAGACCAGACGTAAAACTTCAGGAACCCGGCGCAAATCTTCCAGAGGTTCTGATATAGCTGCAGTGATTGCCAGATTACCGAAACCGGTTCTGGCAGGCGCTGTTGCGCTGATCGTTTTGATCATTATCATTGTATTTGCTGCAAAGGGATGCGGAGTCAGCCATAAGACTCCGGAAAGAGTAGTCAGAACTTTGATCGAATCATACACAGGTGGAAATGAGAAAAAAGTCAAAAAATGCTATGGTGTATCCAAAGCAGATGATACTCTGCAGCAGGAGATGGATGCGACTGTGAAATATTTCAGTGCATTCGAGGCTGAAAAAACAGAAATCACACAGTGTGATAAAATTTATCAGAATGGTAACTATACATATATGTATATTACCTATGAGCTGGTTCTGAAGAATGGACAGAGCTACCCTTGTATCAGCACTTACATGGTACAGAAGAAAGATAACGGCAAGTATTATGTAATGACACCGTCGGAGATTACCGATGATCTGAGTAAGCAGGCGGCGACGAAGTATGCTGATTTTATGAATACACAGGCATATAAGGATTATACAACTGCTTATGATAAGTTCATCAAGAAGAATCCTGGATATGAGGAAAAAATAGCTGCAAAATTAAAATAGCTAAGCGAACAGCAATATAGAATCCTTGAAGGGATGGTGGCAGCGGAATGAAAAGAATCATTATGATGGTGCTGAGGAATCTCTTGTTTGTACCATGGGGATGGTTTATGCTGAACCGATATGCTAAAAACGTTGATAATTATACAGAGGGAGAGCGTTATGCACTTCTGAAAAAAATAGTTCGGCGTGCGAATAAAGGCGGTAATATTACGGTTCAGTCATACGGTGTAGAAAATATACCGAACGAAAATGGATTTATGTTTTATCCGAATCATCAGGGACTGTATGATGTCCTTGCAATTGTGGATGCCTGCCCGACACCTTTTTCTGTAGTGGCAAAGAAAGAAGTGGGGAATGTTCCGTTTCTGAGACAGGTTTTTGCCTGTATGAAAGCATATATTATGGACAGAGAGGATATTCGACAGTCTATGCAGATTATCCTTAATGTTACCAGGGAAGTGAAAGAGGGACGAAATTATCTGATCTTTGCAGAAGGAACGCGAAGCAAGAATGGAAATCATCCACTGGAATTTAAAGGCGGCAGTTTCAAAGCTGCAACAAAAGCCAGATGCCCGATCGTGCCGGTTGCATTGATTGATACGTATAAGGCTTTTGACACTGGTTCCATAGAACCACTGACAGTGCAGGTGCATTTCCTGAAGCCAATGTATTATGACGAGTATAAGGACATGAAGACTACGGAGATTGCTGCAGAAGTGAAACGACGAGTGGAAGAGACCATCAAAGAATATGGTGGCTGGGATTAACTGAATATCTGGAATGCCTGAAAGACATTTGAAATATGAATAAGAACAGCCGGGAGTAAAATCCTGGCTGTTTTTTGCTGGAATAAATTTCGAAAAAAATACTTTTGCAGGTCATATCGTGAACGGGTACTTTTTGTACGTCAACTGTGTTTGACTTTATATAGAAGTAACGCATATAGTTTAAGGTAGAAATTATATGCCAAAACCAGCTGTTCAGTGCAAATGGAATTGAATAAAATAGAAAAAACTGGAGGAATCGGGAATGAGCAAAAGTTATTGGATCTGGTATCCGGGAGATTTTGAGTTATATCATGGAATGAAGCAGAATTTCAGTCGTGTGGAGCGAGGGTTTGGATGGCCGGCTTTCTGGAAGAGTGAAGGTTTCCGCAACCGTGTTGCTTTTCGCCGCACTTATCATCTGGAGGAAGAAACATCTTTCACTGTATATTCCAATGCGATCGGACATGTGCTGGCAGGAGAAAAGAAATATCCATTTGGAAAAAAGATCACCTGTGGACCGGGAGAAGTTGCAATAGCTGTTCATGCAGGCTGCATTGAGGCTTTTCCATGTATTTATATAGAAGGCGATGTGATCTGCTCTGATACAGGATGGATGGCAGAGGATTATGAAAAGGACCCACAGCCGGCAGGCAAGAGCAAATATTTCACCAGACCGGAACAGAATCCGACAGTCTGGGAATACAGTGAAAAGGTTTATGAACCAGTCAGTGTAACGGAGTATAACGGAGGAACTCTCTATGAATTTGAAACGGAGCTGAATGCGGTTCTGGAGGCAAAATTTAAAAATGGATATCAGCCGGTACTGATCTGCTGTGGCGAATCCAGAGAAGAAGCAATTGATACGGTAAACTGCTATTATAGCTGGCAGCTGGACAAAGAAACTGGAAAGTGTCCATGCTGTGCAGTACGTTTTGCGTATATTCCGGATTGTAAGCCGGGAGAAGTTATCCTCAGAGCAAATCATCAGTATGTGGATATCCCGGTAAAAGCAGCTTTTCATTGTGGAGAAGAACGTCTGAATCAGATCTGGTCGGTGGCAGAGCATACATTCCGTCTTTGCAGTGGAATCTTTTTTATTGATGGGGTGAAACGTGATAAATGGATCTGGTCGGGAGATGCATACCAGAGCTTCTTCGTAAACCGTTATCTGATGGCAGATGCAGAAATCGATCAGAGAACGATCCTTGCGCTTCGTGGCAATGATCCGATGACGAGACATATTAATACAATTGTAGATTACTCTCTGTTGTGGCTTCTGGGCGTGGATTATCACAATGAAGGATATGGCGACAGAGAATTTCTGGAACTGGTTTATCCAAAGATGGTGTCCCTTATGGATTTTTGTAATGGCAGGCGAGAGGAACATGGCTTCCTGATCGGAAAAGAAAAAGACTGGGTATATATTGACTGGGCTGATATGGATAAAGATGGTCCGCTCTGTGCGGAACAGATGCTTTATGCAGCATGTTTCCGTGTGATGGCAGAAATCAGCGAACAGCTTGGCAAAGATGGAAATGTTTACAGACAGGAATACGAAAAACTGACGGCTGCTATTGAAAAGTTCTTCTGGGATGAAGAAAAAGGTGCGTATATTGATTCTTTTACTTCCGGAAAACGTAATGTAACGAGACATGCAAATATTTTGGCAATTCTGTTTGATATCGCAGACAAACAGAAGCAGGAAAAAATTCTCACAAATGTACTTGAAAATGATGAGATTCCGGCGATCACAACACCATACTTTAACTTCTTTGAGTTGGATGTACTGTGCCAGATGGGAAAACTGACAGAAGTTCTGGACAAGATCCGTTCCTACTGGGGCGGCATGCTGGATCTTGGGGCAGTCACATTCTGGGAAGAGTATGATCCGTCCGTGCCGAAGGAAGAACAGTATGATATGTACGGGGATCATTTTGGCAAGAGTCTCTGCCATGCATGGGCGGCAAGTCCTATCTATTTTCTGGCAAAATACTTTGCCGGACTGGATCTTGTAAACAAGGATGGGGTTACTTATGTATTAAAGCCACAGATGCAGTATTTTACAGACCTGGACTGTACACTTCCTGTGGGAAGTGACGGGACGGTCCGGCTGGCCTGGGATGGAGAATGTCTGGAAGTGACTGCAGATGCAGAAGGTGGAGTTCTGGAACTCGGTGAAGAAAAAATTTCTCTGGTCAGAGGAGAAACAAGAAGGGTGAAGATTTGAAATGAAGAAGATAGATTTTAACAGAAACTGGACTTGCAGATGCCTGACCAGAGATGAAGAACCATATTCCGTAACACTTCCACATGATGCCATGCGGAGTGAACCGCGTACCGGAGAAAGTGTCAGCGAGGGAAATTCCGGATGGTATCTGGGTGGCGATTATGAATACACAAAACATGTATTTGTACCATCAGAATACAGTGGAAAAAAAGTTCTCATTGAGTTTGAAAGTGTTTATCATAATGCGGAAGTCTATATTAATGGAAAGAAAGCCGCATACAGACCATATGGTTATACAAATTTCTATGTAGATACGGAAGGATTTCTGAAATACGAAGCACAGAATGAAATCCGCGTGATCGCACGGAATTCTGACCAGCCAAACAGCCGCTGGTATTCCGGAACAGGAATCTACCGCCCGGTATATCTCTGGACAGGTGATCAGAAGTATATTCCGGTAAATGGAATCAGGATCCATACGGTCAGCTATGCACCGGCAGTGATCGAGGTAGAAATAAAAACTTCCTGCCTGGGCAGGGTGAAAGCAGAGGTCTTGGATAAAGAGAATTGTATTCTTACACAAGAGGTTGAAAATACCGGACACCCGTCGGTTTTCCGTATGGAAATTCCGAACGCAAAGCTCTGGGACTGTGATCATCCGAATCTTTATACTCTGCGTGCAACGTTTGGAGAGGATGTCGTAGAGGAAACATTTGGAATCCGACTTCTTGAATGGAATCCGGAAAAAGGTCTTACGATCAACGGTAAGAGGGAAATCCTCAGAGGAGCCTGCGTACATCATGATAATGGTGTACTGGGAGCCTGCACTTATCCGGAAGCGGAAGAACGAAGAGTCCGTATCCTCAAAGAGAATGGCTATAATGCAATCCGTTCTTCTCATTATCCGTGTTCCAAAGACATGCTGGATGCCTGTGACCGTCAGGGAATGCTGATGATGGACGAATATGTAGATGTCTGGTATATTCATAAGACAAAATATGACTATGCAGGATATCTGAATGAATGGTGGCAGCAGGACCTTAAAGATATGGTGGAGAAAGATTACAATCATCCATGTGTGATCATGTATTCCACCGGAAATGAAGTTGCAGAAACTGCACAGAAAAAAGGAATCGAACTGACCGGCAGAATGACTTCTTATCTTCATAAGCTGGATCCATACAGACCGGTAACCTGCGGAATCAACATTTTCTTTAACTTCTTAAGCTCCATGGGAATGGGTGTCTACAGCGATGATAAAGCAGAAAAAAGTGCGGAGATTGCAGAGCAGGAGGCAAAAAAACAGGAAAAAGAAAAGAAAAAACCGGTAGGAAGTGAATTCTATAATACACTTGCCTGTCTGGTTGGCGACTATTTTATGAAAATTGGTGCGACCCTTCCGCCATGTGACTGGAAAACAAAAGATGCTTTTGCAAATATGGATATCGCTGGTTACAACTACGGACTTTTCCGATACAAACATGACCTGAAAAAATATCCGAAACGTCTGATCCTCGGTACAGAGACTTTCTGCAAGGATGCATATAGCTTCTGGGAGATTGCAAAGAAGAATAAACGAATCCTGGGAGATTTTGTCTGGTCCGGATGGGAATATATCGGAGAGACCGGAGATGGTGCTGCTGAGTATGAAGATTACAGAGGCAGGATGCCACATACCAGAATGACTGGAAACAACGGAAGAATCGACCTTCTCGGAAAACCTCGTGCAGAGGCTGCTTATACAAGAGTTGCTTTTGAGAGGGAAACGGGTCCGTTTATTGCTGTGAAACCTGTTTATCAGAAGGAGAATCTGCAATTGACCGGATGGGCGCTGTCCAAAGCACTGGAAAGCTGGTCATGGCGGGGATGTGCCGGAGAAAAAGCAGAGGTTGAAGTTTTTGCAAGAGCAACAGAGGTGGAACTTCTGGTCAATGGTAAAAAAGCTGCCCGTGGCAAAGTAAAGAAATGCCGTTCAAAATTCCACATTCCATATGAAGACGGTGAGATCACAGCAGTTTCTTATGATAAAAACGGACAGGAGATCAGTCGTCAGACTCTGATGACAGCAAATGAAGAAACAGTACTTCATATCAGACCGGAGCAGAAAACTGTGAAGGCTGGCAGATTGCTGTTTATTCCATTACAGTATGGAGATTCTGCCGGAAACTGGAAACCGATGGAGAAGCATCATCTGAAAGTTACAGTAGAGAATGCTACGCTTGAAGGGCTGGGAAGTGCCTGCTCCTATGTAGAAGGAAATTATGCACAGAATACGGTCGATACTTATTACGGTGAAGCGATGGCTGTAGTCCGTGCCGGAGAAGCCGGATCTGTAAAGATCACTGTTTCTGATGAAGAAAGAACATATACCTGTGAGATTCCGGTAATTGTAGCAAAATAAAACATATGGGCAATATAGACAAAAACAAACTTCACAATTTGTGCAAGATTTCTTAAAAAATTTTGTTTGTGAAAATTTAATAAAAAAACGCTCCCATTTACGGCTGAAAAAGTGCAGTCTGCGAAAAAAATGGGAGCGTTTTTAAAAATATGTTAAATTTAGGTTCATAGAAAGTATGGAAGCACTTGAGCGATGAGGCTTGACCATATTTAGGGAAAGAAAGGAGCTATAATCATGAGCAGAAAAAGAAATCTCTGGCGTGGTCTGACTACTCTTACAGCGTCTCTTCTGACCGTTTCTGTTGCGGCAGGACCTGTAGTAGACAGCTATCGTACAGATATCGACAAATTTCTTGGCACAAAGAGCAGTGCGATGGTAACGGACAGTACAGATGAGGACCTGTACACATACAAATCTGATTATTCCAGCACGACAGAACTTCTGGATTCCATTGAGGATCTCGGAGAGCGTATGAGTGAGGAAGGAACGGTTCTTTTAAAGAATGAGAACAATGCACTTCCATTATCAAAGGATGAGACACAGAAACTGTCCCTTCTTGGATTTTCCAGCTACTATCCGGTACAGGGGGGAGACATGGGAAGCTCCCTGAATGAGAATAAAGGAACAGATGCAGATACTGTAGATTTTGTTGAAGCGTTGGATGCAAAGGGATTCAAGATCAATGAAGACCTTCATGATCTGTACAAGAGTCTGGAATCAGATTTCAAGACAGAAGTTAATATGTGGGGAAATATTATGGAATATTACCACATCACAGCTCCGGCAACAGATGGTGTATTTGCAAGCAAAGAGCCTTCTCAGGAAAAAATGGACAGTGTAGATGACAAGTGGAAGGATTCCATGGATGACTACAATGTTATGCTTGTAACAATCGGACGTTCTTCTACAGAGAACGGAACTTATCTTCCGGGTGTGGATGGCGTAGATGCATCTCAGGATCTGAATCAGACTGACCCGCTTGGCTTAAGTGATGATGAGCGTGACCTGATCAACGCTGCTGTTGAAGCAAAAGAGAACAACGGTGGTAAAGTCATTGTTATGCTGAATAATGCCAATGCAATGGAAATTGATGAGATCAAAAATAACGATGGTGTAGATGCAATCATGGAAATTGGTTTCCCAGGAGGTTATGGTTTCTATGGTGTGGCAGATATCCTTTCTGGAGAAGCAAATCCGTCCGGTCATCTGACAGATACTTATGCTGTGACAAATGCCAACTCACCGGCAGCACAGAATTTTGGAAACTATGAGTGGACAAATGCAGATCCGTCTGTAAATATCAATGCAGAAGAAGTGGAAGCAGAGGATATTTATGCTGGATATAAATATTACGAGACAAGATATGCAGATACGGTACTTGGACAGGGAAATGCAGACGCAACTGTAGGAAGTTCTACAGGCAAAGCATGGAACTATGATGATGAAGTATCTTATCCGTTTGGATATGGTCTTTCTTATACAACTTTCGAGCAGACTCTCAAGAGTGTGGATGTAGACCTTGCTAACAGAACTGTAACAGCAGAAGTAGATGTTAAGAATACAGGAGATGTTGCTGGTAAAGATGTTGTGCAGCTGTATACTTCTGTTCCTTATACAGACTATGATGTAGAAAATAAAGTAGAAAAATCAGCAGTACAGCTTCTCGACTATGAAAAAACAGATATGATCGAGCCAGGCGAAAGCCAGACTGTTACAATTACAGCAGATGCACAGGATATGGCAAGCTGGGACAGCTCCTGCGAGAATGAAGCAGGAACAACAGGTAACTGGATACTGGACAATGGAACTTATTACTTCACTGTTGGAAATGGTGCACATGAGGCAGTAAATAACGTGCTTGCTGCACAGGATCAGGATGTTGAAGGAAATAAAGATAATGTACAGACATGGGAACTTGGTGATTTCGATTCCTCTTCCTTTGCAGTAACTTTAAATGGTACACCGGTAGAAAATCAGCTCCAGGATGCAGATCTGAATAACTGGTTGGAAGACACCGTTACTTACTTAAGCAGAAATGACTGGGAAGGAACTTGGCCGGAAACATACAAAGACCTGACAGCTACAGATGAGATGATCAGCACTATGGCTGATGACTACAGTGATATCGAAGCAAACGGAGATCCGTCTTCTGTAACCTTCGGGGCAGATAATGGAATGACATTGGCAAATATGAAGGGTGTAGAAGATATCACAGATGAAAGATGGAGTACACTGATGGATCAGCTTACTCTGGAAGAATGCCTGATCCGTACTGGGCTTGGTGGAACCAGCACAAAGGTTATCGAATCTATCACTTCTCCGGAAGCAATCCAGAACGATGGACCGAACGGATTCAACTCTTATCCGCTGGGACAGTATGCAAACTCCGATGCTTCTACAGGAGATCCTTGTGTGATCGCAGAAGATGATCCGAACCGTGACTACAAGATGGGTGTTATGGCAAATGAGACTGTTATTGGCCAGACATTCAGTAAACAGCTGGCTGCAGAATGGGGAAAAGCAGTAGGTAACTATTCTCTGTGGGCAAATACAGCAATCTGGTGGGGAGTTGGAACCAACCTTCATCGTACACCGTACAATGCACGTAACCATGAATATTTCTCAGAAGATG
>OLSI01001358.1_pt1 | contig 16930 bp, 9 predicted proteins | sample 1672661 | NCBI WGS metagenome assembly OLSI01 (sample SAMEA3136711, study PRJEB25190) | human gut metagenome | biome: human gut; feature: human-associated habitat; material: faeces | place: Austria | collected 2013 | reverse complement strand
GCTGGAAATCGGACTTGAACCGACGACCCCTTCATTACGAGTGAAGTGCTCTACCGACTGAGCTATTCCAGCATTCGTACTGCTTTCGCAGTCACGAATTATATTATATCAAATTTTTGAATAAAAGCAACTCTTTTTTAAAAAAATTACACTTTAAAATAAACATATAAAATAGGTATTGAAATCTGTAACCAGATATGGTAAACTTTTTACAATTTGAGAAAGTGTGGGCGCTCTGGAATTGAAAAGACTCCAAGAGTGCCCCTTTTTTGAGAATAAAAGAGTATTACGAAGGGATAAGGTGAACATATGAAAGCGTTTCTAATTTTAGAAGACGGAACTGTGTTTGAAGGCACAAGCATCGGCTCAACAAAAGATATGATTAGTGAGATTGTATTCAATACTTCAATGACTGGATACTTAGAGGTGCTGACAGACCCTTCTTACGCCGGACAGGCCGTTGTCATGACATATCCGCTGATCGGAAACTATGGTATTACACCGGATATGGAGTCCAAGAAGGCGTGGCCGGATGGTTATATTGTAAGAGAATTGTCCAGAATGCCAAGCAACTTCCGTTGTGAAGGTACAATTCAGGATTTCCTGAAAGAACAGGATATTCCGGGAATTGCAGGAATTGATACCAGAGCACTTACCAAAATCCTCCGCGAAAAGGGTACAATGAATGGTATGATCACAACGAATGAAAATTACAATCTGGATGAGGTACTTCCGAAACTTCATGCATACAAAGTAGGAGATGTAGTTTCCAAAGTAACTTGCAGTGAAAAATATGTCTTAGAAGGCAATGGACCAAAAGTTGCATTGATGGACTTTGGTGCTAAGAACAACATTGCAAGGTCTTTAAATGATCGTGGCTGTGAAGTTACCGTTTACCCGGCAAATACACCTGCAGAAGAGATCATTTCCGCAAATCCGGACGGTATCATGCTGTCGAACGGACCTGGCGATCCGGCGGATTGCACTTCCATTATTAAAGAAATCAGAAAATTATACGATTCAGAGATCCCAATCTTTGCAATCTGTCTGGGACATCAGCTGATGGCACTCGCCAACGGTGGTAAGACCTATAAGTTGAAATACGGACACAGGGGCGGAAACCATCCGGTAAAAGATCTGCAGACAGGAAGAGTTTATATTTCTTCCCAGAACCATGGTTATGCTGTAGATGCTGATAGCATTCCGGAAAGCGTTGCAGTACCTGCATTTGTGAACGTAAATGACAATACAAACGAAGGAATGTCATACGTTGGAAAGAATATTTTCACAGTACAGTTCCATCCGGAAGCTTGCCCGGGACCACAGGATTCTGGTTACTTGTTTGACAGATTTATGGATATGATGGGAGGAACAAAATAATGCCAAGAAATAAAGACATAAAGAAAGTATTAGTTATTGGTTCCGGTCCAATCGTAATCGGACAGGCAGCAGAATTTGACTATGCCGGAACACAGGCATGCCGTTCACTGAAGGAAGAAGGACTTGAAGTTGTACTTCTGAATTCGAATCCGGCAACGATCATGACAGACAAAGATATTGCAGACCGCGTTTATATCGAACCACTTACGGTAGAAGTTGTAGAACAGCTGATCCTTAAAGAAAAACCGGACAGCGTACTTCCTACCCTTGGAGGCCAGGCCGGACTGAACCTTGCAATGGAGCTGGAAGAAGCAGGATTCCTTAAGGAACATAATGTGAGACTGATCGGTACAACGGCGGAAACCATCAAGAAAGCAGAAGACCGTCTGGAATTTAAAGATACTATGGAAAAGATCGGTGAGCCGGTTGCAGCTTCACTGGTCGTTGAAAATATAGAAGATGGTGTCGCGTTTGCAGATAAGATCGGATATCCTGTTGTTCTTCGTCCGGCATATACCCTCGGCGGAAGCGGTGGTGGTATCGCACATGATCAGGAACAATTGGAAGAAATCCTTGAGAACGGACTCCGTTTGTCGCGTGTAGGACAGGTTCTTGTAGAACGCTGCATTGCAGGATGGAAAGAAATCGAGTACGAAGTAATGCGAGACAGTGCTGGAAACTGTATTACTGTATGTAATATGGAAAATATCGATCCGGTCGGAGTTCATACCGGTGACAGTATCGTTGTTGCACCTTCCCAGACTCTTGGAGATAAAGAATATCAGATGCTGCGTACTTCGGCACTGAATATCATTACAGAACTGAATATTACTGGTGGATGTAACGTACAATACGCATTACATCCAGACTCTTTTGAATATTGTGTAATTGAGGTAAACCCGCGTGTAAGCCGTTCTTCTGCACTGGCTTCCAAAGCGACAGGATACCCGATCGCAAAAGTTGCTGCAAAGATTGCCCTTGGATATACACTGGACGAGATCAAGAATGCAGTTACAAAGAAAACTTATGCAAGTTTCGAGCCAATGCTTGACTACTGTGTTGTTAAGATGCCGAGACTTCCGTTCGATAAATTTATCAGTGCAAAGAGAACGTTGACGACACAGATGAAAGCTACCGGAGAAGTTATGAGTATTTGCGATAACTTTGAAGGAGCTCTTATGAAAGCAATCCGTTCTCTGGAGCAGCATGTAGACTGCCTGCTTTCTTATGATTTTTCAGCGCTTTCCAAAGAAGAAATTCTGGAAAAACTGGAAATCGTAGATGACCGCAGAATCTGGATGATCGCAGAAGCAGTCCGTAAAGGAATTTCATATGATGAGATCCATGCAATCACAAAGATCGACAAATGGTTCATCGACAAGATCGCAATCCTTGTTGAGATGGAACAGGCTCTGAAGACACAGGAACTCACACCGGAACTTCTGAAAGAAGCAAAACGTATTGAATTCCCGGATAATGTTATTGCACGACTGACCGGAAAAGATGAGAGAGAAATCCACGATATGCGTCATGCAAACGGAATCGTTGCAGCATACAAGATGGTTGATACCTGTGCGGCTGAGTTCGCGGCAGAGACCCCATATTATTATTCTGTATTCGGAAGCCAGAACGAAGTAGAAGAGACTTCCGGCAAAAAGAAAGTTCTAGTACTTGGATCAGGACCGATCCGTATCGGACAGGGTATCGAGTTCGACTTCTGTTCTGTACATTGTACATGGGCATTTGCCAAAGAAGGATACGAGACGATTATTGTAAATAACAACCCTGAGACAGTAAGTACAGACTTCGATATCGCTGACAAGCTGTATTTCGAGCCTCTGACACCGGAAGATGTAGAAAGTATCGTAGATTTGGAAAAACCGGACGGAGCAGTTGTACAGTTCGGTGGACAGACAGCGATCAAGCTGACAGAATCTCTTATGAAGATGGGCGTTCCGATCCTTGGAACATCTGCTGAAAATGTAGATGCAGCCGAAGACCGTGAGCTGTTTGATGAGATTCTTGAGCAGTGCGAGATCCCAAGACCGACAGGTGGAACTGTATTTACAGCAGAAGAAGCGAAGAAAGTTGCAAACAGACTGGGTTATCCGGTACTGGTAAGACCTTCTTACGTACTTGGCGGACAGGGAATGCAGATTGCGATCAATGATCATGATATTGATGAGTTCATCGGAATCATCAACCGTATCGCACAGGATCACCCAATCCTGGTTGATAAGTATTTACAGGGTAAAGAGATCGAGGTTGATGCCGTATGTGACGGAGAAGATATCCTGATTCCTGGTATCATGGAGCATATCGAGCGTGCCGGAATCCATTCCGGAGACAGTATCTCTGTATATCCTGCACAGAGCATCTCTCAGAAGACAAAAGAGACGATTGCCGAATATACAAGAAGACTTGCAAAATCCTTACATGTAATCGGACTGATTAACATCCAGTTCATCGTATGTGGAGAAGATGTATATGTAATCGAAGTTAACCCTCGTTCCAGCCGTACTGTTCCATACATCAGTAAGGTAACAGGTATTCCGATCGTACCACTTGCAACAAAAGTGATCATCGGACACAAGATCAAAGAACTTGGTTATACACCTGGATTACAGCCGGAAGCAGATTATTTTGCAATCAAGATGCCGGTATTCTCATTTGAGAAGATCCGCGGTGCTGATATCAGCCTTGGACCTGAGATGAAGTCTACCGGAGAGTGTCTGGGAATTGCCAAGACATTTGATGAGGCTCTTTATAAAGCATTCATCGGTGCCGGAGTCAAACTTCCAAAACACAAGAACATGATTATGACAGTTCGTGATGAAGATAAGGAAGAAGCAGTAGAGATCGGACGCAGATTCGAGAAGATCGGTTACAAGATCTTTGCTACAGAAGGAACTGCCAAGGTCCTGACAGATGCAGGCGTGAAAGCAATGACAGTCAATAAGATTGAGCAGGAATCTCCGAACCTTATGGATCTGATTCTCGGACATAAGATCGACCTGGTTATCGACACACCTCCGCAGGGAGCTGATCACTCAAGAGACGGATTCGTGATCCGTAGAAATGCGATCGAGACAGGTGTCAATGTACTGACAGCGATCGATACAGCAAAAGCTCTGATCACCAGTCTTGAGAATACAGATATCCAGAAACTGACACTGATCGACATTGCTAAGATCAAATAGAGTTTGGACAATCGGATTTTGCGTAAATGAATTTTATGCAACAGAATTTGAAAAATTAATATTTGTAATGTTTGTAAAAACATAAATAAAAAGTGGCATACAGCATGATTATTTTGCAGTATGCTGCTTTTTTGTTGCCAAACATTAAAATATGTGATTATTTACATCATGTAATACGTTCTATATACAGGGGACGCCCTCAGGAGGAAGAATTTTGACGCGTGAAAATCGGCAGTGGATATTACTGGACACCGTATATTATCATGATTGCGGCAGTAATCTGTATCCCGGTATTTTTAATTGTAACAGTAGTAAGCTATTGTAAAAGAGAAGCTTAAGGAGCAGAGAAATAACGGAGAAAAATGAACGCTAAAAATAAGAAAAAAGAGTAGCATAATCTGCAGACTTTAAAAAAGTAAATAAAAAAGTTGACAAAACGAGACATACATGATATGATACCAATCGTTGCTTGTAACAAATTTGTAATATTTGTAATAAAGTTGAAAAAAATGAATATACTTTATTAAAAGAAATGTAAATCATTGCAACAAAATCAGGAGGGTATTTATATTATGTTAAAAGCGAAGAGACTGAAATCGATGTTCGTGCTGTATTCAGCATGCGCAGTAATGGCAACTGGTTTTACCAGTCAGGCAGCCTCTGAACAGCCGGAAGTAACAACAATCACAGAAACAAAAGGGGAAAATACGAATACACACACTGCTGTACAGGCGATATCACAGAATATCGTGGCATCTGCACAGGAAATGACGGATGCAAGCCAGCAGGTAATTGCAGACAATATAGCGAAAAAAGAAGAGGAAGAACGCCTCGCAAGAGAAAAGGCAGAGCAGGAAGCAAAAGAAAAAGCAGAACGCGAAGCAAGAGAAGCATACGTAAGAGCCAATCAGGAACTGCTTGCATCCATCATCTACTGCGAAGCAGGAAACCAGCCGTATGAAGGACAGGTTGCCGTCGGTGCGGTGATCATGAACCGTGTAAAGAGTGGAAGTTATCCGAATTCCATCGAAGAAGTCATCTATCAGTCCGGGCAGTTCGGACCGGCAGCGACCGGATGGCTGAACAGAGTGAGAAGTTCAAAGGGATATTCACAGACAGCTCTGCAGGCTGCTGTAGATGCGTTGAATGGCTCGAATCCGATTGGAAACTGTCTGTATTTTGATCAAGGCGGTGCCGGAATGAAGATCGGGGCACATTATTTCCACTAACATTTGTAGAAATAATATAGAAAGAAATGCATATGGAATGGAGCCGGAGTTCTTCAGAAATTCGAAAGAAATCTTAAGAAAGCCGGAATTGACAATTGCATGACAAATGTATTACGATAAGAGGGCAAAAGTGTTAAACTTTTGTCCTTTTTGTCACCGCGCATTAGAAAAGATGACGATGGTAACTTACGCAGATAAGGACAGAGTTTGAAGTATGGGGAGAAGAAAGATTGTATAAGATTTTAATCGTGGAAGATGATGAAACAATAGCAGGCGGACTGAAAAACCATTTGGAAAAATGGAATTATCAGGCAGAATGTATGACAGATTTTAAAGACGTAATGGGAAAATTCGTGGAATTTGAGCCGCAGCTTGTGTTATTGGACATTGTGCTTCCATTTTTTAATGGATTTCACTGGTGTCAGGAGATCCGGAAGATATCGAAGGTGCCGATCATCTTCCTGTCATCGGCAAATGACAATATGAATATTGTGATGGCAATGAATATGGGCGGCGACGAATTCATCGAGAAACCGTTTGACCTGAATGTGGTAACGGCAAAGGTGCAGGCCGTGTTAAGAAGAACCTATGAATTCCGTGGAACGGCAGATGTCATGGAGTGGAACGGTGCGATCCTGAATCTGGCAGATGCGACAGTTCTGTATCAGGACCAGAAACTGGAACTGAGCAAGAACGAATTCAAGATTCTGCAGATACTTCTGGAAAATACAGGGAAGATCGTAAGCCGTGAAAGTATTATGACGAGACTCTGGGACAGCAATGAATTTATTGATGACAATACACTGACGGTCAATGTGGCAAGACTTCGTAAAAAAATGGAACAGATTGGCCTTGGCGGAAAGATCATTACAAAAAAAGGAATAGGATATATGGTGGAGGCATGAAACTGTTAATAGCATTTTTTAAAGATAAAACAAGAGAGATCAGCCTTTATGCCGGAACGGTCGGAATATTTATTGTTGTAGCATTTCTTTATAATATCAGGATGGATGCGTTGAAATATGCACTGCTGCTGGTGATATTGTGGCTGCTCCTTTATGTAATAACGGAATATCATCGCTTCCGGAAGAAGCATCTTCTGCTGGAACGGTTTAAGAAGAGCACGCAGGAGTGCACAAAAGAACTTCCAGAGTGCAGGAATCTTCTGGAACTGGATTATCAGGAATTACTGGGGATCTTTGACGAAAAGATTCTGGAGTTGAAATCAGAGGCAAGAATCAAAGGCCAGGACTTAAGTGATTATTATGGTATGTGGGTGCATCAGATCAAGACACCTATCGCTGCGATGCACATATTGCTGCAATCGGTGGAAGATGAAAACCCGGCACTGCCGGAATTAAAAGAGATGAAGATGGAACTTTTTAAAATGGAACAGTATGTGGAGATGGTGCTGACGTATCTCCGCATGGAAGATATGTCTGGGGATCTGCAGTTTGAGAAGGTGTCTTTAGATAAGATTCTGAAACAATCTGTCCGGAAATATTCTCAGATGTTTATTCTTCAGAAGATCCGTCTGGATTACCGGCCGGTGGAACGAATAGTTCTTACAGATGAAAAATGGCTGGAGTTTGTGACAGAACAGATTCTGTCTAATGCTTTGAAATACACAAAGAATGGCGGCGAGATTAGAATCTGTCTGGAAGAAAAAAGAGGACGGGAGTGTCTGGTGATCGAGGATAATGGAATCGGTATTCAGGCAGAAGATCTTCCTAGAGTATTTGAAAAAGGGTTTACCGGATATAATGGAAGAGCAGATAAGAAGTCTACCGGGATTGGACTGTATCTTTGCAAAAAGATCATGGATAAGATGGGACATAAGATATGGATTGATTCAGAGGTGGGAAAAGGAACCCGTGTATATCTGGAACTGACAAGGAAAGAATGGAATCCGGAATAACGATCAGACAAAAAGAGAAAAACCTTACAGGAATGTAAGATTAAACAGGGGAAATGTCACATGCTTCGATGGCAGGATATTTCCTCTTTTTTTATAATAGATACCGTAAAGAAGAAATCTTAAAAAGAAAGGAAGAAAAACTTATGTCATTACTGGAAGTAAAAAATGTGAAGAAGATATATACGACTCGTTTTGGGAGCAATCAGGTAGAGGCTTTAAGAGATGTGAATTTTACGGTAGAACGCGGGGAATATGTTGCAATCATGGGAGAGTCTGGATCGGGAAAGACGACTTTGCTGAATATTCTGGCGGCACTTGATAAACCGACAGAAGGAAAGGTTTATTTAAAAGACAGGGATCTGGGGAAATTAAAAGAAAAAGAGATCGCAACGTTCAGACGTCAGAATCTCGGCTTTGTATTTCAGGATTTTAACCTGTTAGATACATTTTCATTAAAGGATAATATATTCCTGCCACTGGTATTATCCGGAAAGAAATATCCGGAGATGGAAAAGAGATTAAAACCGATTGCAGAAAAACTTGGAATTGAAAAACTATTGGAGAAATATCCATATGAGGTGTCCGGTGGGCAGAAACAAAGAGCTGCAATTGCAAGAGCGCTGATCACGAAACCACAGCTGATTCTTGCCGATGAACCTTCGGGAGCACTGGATTCGAAAGCGGCAGACAGTTTGATGAATCTTTTTACAACGATTAACCAGGAAGGTCAGACGATTGTTATGGTGACACATAGTGTGAAAGCGGCGAGTAGTGCGAAAAGGGTGCTTTTTATCAAGGACGGAAAAGTATTCCATCAGCTTTACAGGGGGAATCTTACGAACGAAGAAATGTATGAAAGAATTTCAGATACGCTGAAGATTCTTACCACAGGAGGTGAGGAGGATGAATAATTTCATCTATGAAAAACTTGCTGTGACCAATCTTAAGAATAACCGTAAGACCTATGTACCCTATATCTTTACAGGTGTTCTGACCGTCATGATGTTCTATATCATTGACGCACTGAGCAGGGGGGAAGGTATTACCCAGAATACATTGAAGATATGTCTTCAGTATGCAACGGGTGTGATCATTGTATTTGCAGTGATTTTTCTGTTCTATACGAATAGTTTCCTGATCAAACGACGAAAGAAAGAGATCGGAGTATACAATATTCTTGGAATGGGAAAGCGGCATATTGCACGAATGATGGCAGTTGAGACGATCCTGACGGCGGGAATCAGTATTCTTGGCGGTCTGGTGTTTGGAATAATATTTGGAAAACTGATGTATCTGCTGCTCCTTAAGATTCTGCACAATAGCGTAGATATGCAGTTTTCGGTCAATGGGACTGCAATTGTACAGACTGTCATATTATTTGCAGGAATTTTTCTTCTGACGTATTTATATAACATTTTACAGATACAGCTGGTGAATCCGGTGGAACTTCTGCACGGAGGCAATCAGGGGGAGAAAGAGCCGAAGAGCAGATGGCTGCTTGTGATCGTCGGTGTGGCGGCACTTGGCAATGGTTACTGGATTGCACTTACAACAGAGGCACCGTTAGAAGCACTTTTGAAATTCTTTGTTGCAGTGGTCTGTGTGATTATTGGAACTTATGCACTTTTTATTGCCGGAAGCATTGTGGTATTGAAAATACTCCGGAAAAATAAAGCTTATTATTATAATCCAAAGCATTTTACCAGTGTATCAGGCATGATCTATCGTATGAAACAAAACGGAGCGGGACTTGCGAACATCTGTGTGTTAAGTACGATGGTGCTGGTTATGGTATCCACAACGGTATCTTTGTATGCGGGAATGGAAGATATCCTGGACTCACGTTTTCCGAGAGATGTTTCAATTGTCTGCAATGAAGCCGATACAAATAAGGAAGAGACTCTTCAGAGACTGATAAAAGAACAATGTGAGAAAGCAGGGGTAAAAATAACAGACAGAGTCCGGTACAGATATGGCAGTATGAATGCGGTTTTGAAAGGAAATAATCTGGAAAAGGTAGAGCAGTACTATCCGGATAATCATTTTTACTATGTAGAGATGATCACACAGGAAGAGTATAACCGGATAGAAAAACAGAATGTTTCGTTAAAGGAACAGGAGATACTGACCTATACCACGAATGGCAAATGTGGAAAAAAACAGATAAACATTGCAGGACAGAACTATCAGGTGAAAAAAGAACTGTCCGAGATGACGAGCCAGCCGAAGAGCACGGCAGAAATGTATAAGACATTATACATTGTATTTGCAAATGCAGAGCAGATTGAACGTATCGAGTCATTTTCTTATGCAGATAAATTCAACCTGAAGGGAGATGACGGAAAACAAAAAGAGACACTGGAACAGATACAGAACGAATTTTATGAAAAGTTTCCGGATGGAACGATGGAAAGCCGTATGTTAAGCCGCTCTTCTTTTTATGAATTGTACGGCGGACTGTTCTTTATTGGAATCTATCTGGGAAGTATGTTTATTATGGCAACGGTACTGATCATTTATTATAAGCAGATATCGGAAGGCTATGATGACAGGGAGCGTTACCAGATCATGCAGAAGGTTGGTATGAGTAAAAAAGAAGTGAAGCGTTCCATCAGAAGCCAGGTCTTAAGCGTATTCTTCCTGCCGTTGGTTGTAGCAGTGATTCATGTTGCAGTAGCCTTTAAAGTAATGACAAAAATTCTGGGAGTATTAAATCTTACGAATGTATCGTTGTTTGCGGTATGCACAATCATTACGATAGCGGTGTTTGCGGTATTCTATATCATCGTTTACAGTATAACTGCGAAAGAATATTACCGGATCGTGAATTAAGATTAAGGGTTTACCATTGACTTTGTATCTTTCAGGTTGTATTGTTGTTTTAGAATGTTTTACGAATCAAGGAGGAACTTAAAAATGACAAGAGAAGGCGAAAGAGAACTGGTAAAAGTGGAACATGTAAATGGCGGAGACGGTTATATTGTAAGAGAAGCAATGGTTACTTCGGAAGAAGTTGGAGAAGCATGTAAGATGTATGCCAAGATTCATCTGGATCCGGGATGTGAAGTAGGATACCATTATCATCATGGTGAGACAGAGTCTTACTTCATTCTGACCGGACACGGAACTTATGACGATAACGGCGAAAAACAGCCGGCAAATCCTGGCGATCTGTTCCTGTGTAAAGACGGAGATGCACATGGAATTAAGAACACCGGTGATGAAGAACTTACCTTTATGGCATTGATCTTAAAAAAATAATATAGGAAAATATGAAAAACACCTGTCTGTAACTTGGATCATTTCAGGAATGATACCGGGCCGCAGACAGGTGTTTGTATTGCCATGCATTCGGAAGAAGCTGCCGGTGGCAGGTTCTCTGCATTGATTATAATGAACGGAATACATCCAGCAGCCGGTCATTATCCTCTGGATTCATAATGCAGAACCGTACATATTCTCCGTTCAGGCTTTCGAAAGAAGAACAGTCCCGGATCATGAGATTCTGGTGAATCGCCTTTTCAAAGACATCGAAAGAAGTGAGTCCTTCTTTTAAAATCCTTACAAGGACAAAGTTGGCATAAGCAGGATAAATCTTTACGGTATCCAGTCCGGAAAGCTCTGTGCACATTCGGGTGCGCTCGGAATCAATGAGAGTCCAGGTCTTCTTAATATAATCGGTATCTTTCAACATCCGTTCTCCGGCATAAGCTCCGACACTGTTCAGGCTCCACGGATTCTGGTGGGTAAGAAGCGTCTGAAGAAATGCCTGATTACTGGTGAGACCATAACCAAAGCGAAGTCCAGGTGCGGCGAAGAACTTGGATACACCGCGGATGACCATGAAGTTGTCGAATTCCGGTACAAGAGAAACTGCAGAGAGGGAAGTGCCTTCCGGTGCGAATTCGATATAAGTCTCATCGATCATAACGAAGATACCAAGTGATCGGCATACGGTTAACAGCTTTTTCATATCAGCGGTACTGATGGCTGAAGAGGTCGGGTTGTTCGGATTACAGATGATCAGAAGATCAATATCACTTTTCAGTGTATCGGTCAGATCGGAAATATCCAGTCTGAAATCCTGTTCTTCTTTCAGATTATAATATTCCAGTGTGCCGCCGACCAGATTCAGCTCTCTTGCATATTCGGAATAGGTCGGTCCCAGAAGCAGCGCTCTTTTTGGTGCGCGCTGGCTGATCAGAAGTGAGATAAGCTCCGTAGAACCATTTCCGACAACAATATGTTCCGGCGAGGTATTGGTATATGCAGCAATTGCTTTTTTCAGATCTGTATAATCTCTGTCTGGATAACTGCTGATGATATCCAGATGTTCTGCGAGATCTTTTTTTACCTGTCCGGATAATCCGAGCGGGTTTACATTGGCGCCGAACAAAACAATCTTTTCCTTATCAAGGTGATAATAATCTGCGATCTTTTCCAGATCGCTTCCGTGAAATTCTGGTTTTTTTTTCATAATTTTCCATCCTATCGACACAATTTTGATATTTTCTCTTTCCGGCATTGCCATTCGTTGACAAACAATGCTATAATTTATTATAGTATGTTTTAAGAAAAAAGCAACGAAAGAAGCAGGTGTAGGACTTGAAAAATAAAATCCAAAAATTTTCAAAAGGCGACTTTCAGTTGATACGACCTGATGTTATATTCGATGAGACGAATCTGGTGCTCATTATAGGTGAAGGGGAAGTATACAGGGGAAGTTTTACAATGAGGGCGAATAATGAAGGCAGAATACGAGGACTCGTTTACTCGTCTTCTTTTCGTGTTCATTTTAAGGACCAGGGATTCGAGGGAAATCCGTCGAGGGTTGAGTTTACATATGACGGACGTGGGCTTCGTCCGGGACATGTAGAAGAAGGTAAATTTACGATCGTATGCAGCGGTGGTGAATATGAACTGTCGTTTACAGCTATTATAGAAAAACCATATGTGATGACAACGTATGGAAAAGTACAAAGCACAGACGATTTCCGAAAACTTGCGATTAAAGATTTTTCGGAAGCAGGAAGATTATTCCGGTCTAAAGAATTCTATGAGATTTTAAAATATGAAAATGAACGTACTTTCTATCTTTATGACAATATGCGTAAATGGTCTCTCGGTGAGCAGGCGATGGAAGAATTCATGGTGGGAATCAAGCAGAAAGAATGCATTTTCCTGACATTGCAGGGAGAAGGAATGCTGTTTGAAGATCTGACTGAGTCAACGAAAGGAACTTTGACTCTGATGAAGAATACCTGGGGATATATGCCGATCAAGATTGAGACAGTAGGAGATTTTATCCGGGTATCAAGACCGGAAATCAGTACAGAAGATTTTGTGGGAAATGCACATGAGATAGAATATGTGGTAAGAGCAGAGAAGCTTCATGGAGGACGTAATTACGGAGCACTGAAATTTGTGACACCGTATGAGACACTGACATATGAAGTGGAAGTACTGCAGAATCAGGAATATGACGAAGATCACAGGATGCCGGAACTTCTGATGGCACAGATCGTAAAAGAATATGTAGGCTATATGGCAGGAAGAGTAAGCAGAGATCATTGGGTGGACAGTGCGATCGAGAAGATGGTTACACTTCGCAAATTAGAACCACTCAATGAGGTATACCAGCTCATGCTGGCTAATATTTATCTGCTTGGAGAGAAGATAGAAGAAGCCAAATGGATTCTGGAGAATTATAATTATAACCGGTTTGCGATCGGGAAAGATCCACTGACAAACTGTTATTATCTTTACCTGACTGCAAAAATCCGTGGAGACGTGAATTATGAAGAACGGGTACTGGATGAGGTTGGAAAGACATATATGCGTCATCAGGATTCCTGGTGGCTGCTTTATATGATCCTGAATCTGGATACACGCTATAAAAATCCGTACAAACGTCTGGAAGTTCTGGAACAACAGTTTGAATATGGAATTCATTCGGTTATGTTCTATCTGGAAGCATATCTGTGTTATCAGGAAAAGCCAACGCTTCTTAAAAAGCTCGGAACATTCGAGATACAGGTGTTGAATTTTGCTACAAAATACCGGATGATGACAAAAGGACTGGCCCTTTATATTTCAAATTTTGCCAGCCAGCAGAAGAAATACAGTGATAATCTTTTCAGAATTCTGGAAAGAATCTATAAGATGTACGATGAACCGATGATCCTTAATACAATCTGTACACTTCTGATCAAAGGAAATAAAACAGAGAAAAAGTATTTCTTCTGGTATCAGAAGGCAGTAGATTCGGATCTTAAGATCGCACAGCTTTATGAATACTATATGATGACAATTGATGAGGACAGTGCACACGGACCGCTTCCAAAATCACTGGTATTGTATTTTATGCATGGAAATGCACTGGATTATAAAAAAGCGGCATATCTCTATGCAAGTCTTGTGATTCATGAGGAACAGGCCGGAGATCTGTATCTGAATTACCGGGAACAGATGGTAGCATTTACATGGGAACAATTGATGAAGCGCCATATTACAGAATCACTGCGCACTTTATATAAACGCTTCTGCAAAGAAGATGAGATGTCTGCGGAGCGTATGGAGGCGATGCGTGACATTTGTTATTCCTATGAAGTAAGAACAAAAGTACGTGGTATGAAGTGCGTTCTGGTTATTGAAAAGGACGGCTCTGTCCGTCAGCGTATTCCTTATGACGAGAAGAATGGGGCAATTATATATCTGTATGACAAGGAATCAAGAATTGTCTGGGAGTCTGTGGAGGGAAGACACTATACGGATTCGATTCCGTATGAGACCAAGCGTCTGTTCTATGAACCACGTTTTGTAGATATGTGCCGAAAGTATGCGGCATCTACGGGATTCTGGAATCAGGAGCCGGAAAAAGAAAAACCAGATTATGATAAGATTCTGGCAAAAGGAATCGATGCATTTGATGATAAAGATGTATTTCTGGTATGCAGCCGGAGGATCAGAGAAGAAAATTATACAGAAGATGATTTTCTAAGTTATCTTGCGTTTGAGATGTTCAGACGCGGCCAGTATGATAAAGTGACACTGACATATCTGGCGGAGTATTATTGCGGCGCAATCGGTGATATGAAACGGCTGTGGAAAGTGCTGAAGCAGTATGGTGTGCCATCATATAAGGTCAGCGAAAGAATTATCACTCAGATGGTATTTGCAGAGACGTTATATAAAGAAGAGCATATATTTGAAGATTATTATCTGTCGGATAATGTATATTTCCGTCTGAAGCAGGCATATCTTGCATATGTATCCAGAGAATATATCGTATACGGACGTAATCTGGAAAAATGTGTATTTGAAATAATTGCAAACGAATGTGAAGAGAAAGAAGATCTGCCGGATGTATGTAAGATTGCACTCTTGAAGTATTATTCAGATAAAGAATATTCTGAGGAAATGGCGGCGGTCCTTCATCAGGTAATAAGAGAAATGTGTGAAAAACAGATGGTATTCCCATATTACCTGAAATATCCGGAAGAATGGTTAAGAGAAGTACAGCTTTATAATAAGGTTATGGCAGCATATCGTTGTAAGCCGGGAGGAAAGGTAAGGCTGTACTATAAGATGAAGCAAAAAGAAAGAGAAGAACTTGGATACAGAGCAGAAGCCATGATGCCTGTATATGAGAATCTTTATGTAAAGCAGTTTGTACTTTATGATGATGAGTCTGTAAGCTATTATTTCCAGGAGTCCGGAAATGGAGAAATGATCACTACAGATAAGAAGACACTGGAAACTGATAAAGAACGCATTTACGCGGGAAAATATCAGCAGTTGAATGAAATGACAGGTATGGACTCTGAGGCAGAACGCAAAAAAGCTATGCTGGAATTCGAGGAAGAAGAACAGATGGCGAATCAGATATTTAAGATATATTAATGAAGAAAGGAGGAGATGATAATGAAAAAAGGAAGTATTCTGGGAGTTGATCTGAATGAAAAAAGCTGTCAGATCAGCTATTATGATGAGAATAAAGAAGAGCCGGAAACGATGGAGGCAGCAGTAGACAATTATCAGATTCCTCTGATACTGGGATATTATAAAGACCGATGGGTTTACGGACAGGAAGCAAAACGGTTAAAAGAAGCAGGAGAAGGAGACATTGTCACACATCTGTTCCGGAAGGCCGTGAAAAGAAAAAAAGTACGTGTAGGAGAAAAGATACATGACGGAGTATGGCTCCTTGCCAAATTTGTCAGTCTGATGCTGAAAAAGTTTGAAAAGATTGATTATATTACATTTTCTGTTCCATATACGAATGTGGATATGTCAAAGATGTTAAAGGGGATCGGTAAACATATAGGTGTGCCCGGAGAGTGTGTGTTCGTACAGGATTATAAGGAAAGCTTTTGCCAGTATATGTTCTATCAGCCAAAAGAACTGTGGCAGTATGAATCGGCGTTATTCTACTGCGATGCACAGGAGATACGTGCATATATGCTCAGACGTCTGAATACAGTGAGCACAAAAAGCAGAGACATGTTCGTAACAGTAGAAGAAGTTGCCAATGCACATATGAGGGAACTTGAGGCTATTTATCCTGTGCTGAATGTGGACAAGGCGAAGGATGCCGATGAAAGCTTTAAATCATTTATTCAGAATGTGTTTGATAAAAAAGTAGTATCGTCGGTTTATCTGACAGGGGAGGGGTTTGAAAATAACTGGTATCCGAATTCTCTGAAGGTGTTATGTAACGGAAGAAGGGCCTTTCTCGGAAATAATCTTTACAGTAAAGGTGCCTGCTATTCGTCCATGCGTTATGCAGACCCTTATGACGATGGACCGATTTATCTTGATGGGACGAAGATGACAGAACAGATTTGTCTGCGCATGCGTATTGCGGGGCAGGAAGGCTGGTATCCGATCGTTGCATGGGGAACACATTGGTATGAAGCTGATGGACAGTGGGAAGTAATACTGGAAGATACATCTGATATTGAGATTCATATAGAGTCACTGGATGGAGAAGATCTTAAAGTGGAAACTGTTTCTTTGGAAGGACTTCCGGAACGTACGGATTATTCGTTGAGGCTTCAGATAGAAGTGATGTTTCTGGATGAGCGTACGTGCAGACTTCGTTTCAAAGATGTGGGATTTGGCGAGTTCTATCCGGCATCAGACTTCTTTGTAGAAAAGGAATTACATTTAGGAGGTATCAATGGGCAGTTTAATTCTTTGTC